>Ga0315277_10008055_pt1 | contig 13600 bp, 15 predicted proteins | sample YL17G05_15_MG_FD_203695 | JGI IMG/M metagenome (GOLD analysis project Ga0315277, IMG submission 203695) | Sediment microbial communities from Yellowstone Lake, YNP, Wyoming, USA - YL17G05_15 | ecosystem: Environmental > Aquatic > Freshwater > Lake > Sediment | place: USA: Wyoming | collected...
TGCTTTTAAGATTGGGCACGTCGGCGTTTTGAGGGGAATCTTAAACCAAGAAAAGCTGAACGATAAGGTGCAGAACGCTGTCATGCAGATGATGGACAAGAAGTTGCATGAGGACGCACTTAGGACCATTCAGGAGACTGGTGCGTCAGAAAAGTGCTTGGCAACGATTCGCAAGTTGGTAGAGCTGAAGGGCGGCATGATCTTCAACATTGTTGAACAGATGAAGGAGTGTGTAGAGGGTTACGAAAAAGCGGGTGAGGCTGCTGAAAACCTTCGCGAAATCCTGAAACTTGTCACAGCTTCAGGACACCAAACCGAGTTGACTCTGGACGCGGGGTTTGCTAGAGGTCTTGAATATTACACTGGGATGATTTTCGAGGTTTACGTGCCGGACATGGATATAGCGTTGGGCGGTGGTGGAAGGTATGACAGGCTCATCGAGCTGTTTGGAGGAGAGTCAACACCTGCCGTGGGCGTTGCACATGGAATAGATAGAATAATGCTGGCAATGCAAGGGCAAAAAGCTGAGTTGAAGACGGGTGATGAAAAGACGGTCATTGTTATTCCGATTAAGGATGAGTTGAAGAGTGAAGCATTCAAGATTGCGACGATGCTTAGGGATGCTCACATGGCGGTTGAGGTTGAAGTTATGGGGCGGAAGATGGCCAAGGCTTTAGAGGATGCAAACAGAAGGAAAATGGATTATGCGGTTATTGTTGGGGAGCAGGAATTGAAGGACGGCGCAGTTGTAGTTAAAGATTTAGTGAAGAGAGAACAGAAGACCGTGAAGATCGAAAACATAACGGCGACGGTAAAGGGTAGCGTGGCATAGAAAAATCTTTTTTTCTTCAGAATGCCATTTGGATTCTAGGGAAAGGGGCGAACATGGTGCAAGACTTTGGCAAAGGGATTAGAATAGTCGAGTTGAAAAAGAACGAATCTTTACCAAAACAGAGGTATCACTATGTAACATCTGGCTATTATGATTTGGTGATTCACCGCGAATCAGAGGGTTGGAAAGCAGAGCTAGTTCTTAGATCTCTTGAGAAGCCGTGGGAGAAGGATTTCGAGTCGCAGTTTTTCGAAGAGTACGTTGAAGAGCCTAAAGTGTTTGCTGCGGAACTGGGCGGCGAGCCAGTGGGCTGGATTGAGCTTGGGTATCATAAATGGAACAATAGGATGCGTGTGTGGGAGTTGCTTGTGAAGGAAGAATTTCGTGGAAGAGGCATTGGAAGACTGTTGATCGAATGTGCAGTCAGACTTGCCAAGGAGAGAGGAGCGCGAATGCTTGTTCTTGAAACCCAATCGTGCAATGTGCCTGCAATCGGTTTCTATTTGAAGCTTGGATTTGAACTTGTTGGCTTTGATTCTACAGCGTATTCAAACGATGATGCTCAGAAGAGAGAGGTTAGGTTGGAACTCGGTTTAAGACTGCTGAGCATTTTGGAGAGTGATAACAGATGAGGCTAAATCAGACTGTTGAAGAAGAAAAGGAAAGCTTCGGAAGCCCCTGATGGCCATATGCAAGAAGAAAAAAAGCGATGCCCAGTTCCCACCCGTAGACGTTAACGGTGCTCTTCTCTTCTTAGAAAGTCGCCTATGTCCGAGATGTTCTTCACCGCAACAGCGCCTTCTTCCCTATCAAGACCACAGACCAGCCTACCGAAACCAAGACACTCCCCAAATTCATTCAGAACCAGTATGCAGCTACCTTCACTCTTTGCACCTTCCGCTCTTACTATACCGCGTTTGAAGATATCTCGGCCGCAGATGAAAAGCCAAGCAGATTTCCTGTCAACATAGACTTTATTTGTCTGCTGTTCAGAGATCATTTGCAGCAGGCTGAAGCTGGGAAAGAACTGTTCACTCTTGACCTTTCCAAGATAGGTTCCAGCGTAAAAGAAGTCTTCATTGAGCAGTCTTTTCATATTCCCGGTTATCAGGAAATATCTGTTCTCCTTCCATACAATCAGACGCTCATCCCAGTTGAGACTCGCGTTAAATTGCTTTGCGAAATCAGTTATCGGTTTGATCATTCTGCCTCACGCTTTCTGAACTTGCAGACGAAGAATCCTTGCGTCTGCCCGGGCCACATTCGCCGACCGTTCGCAACCGAGTCGTCCAGTCTTTTTCCGAAAACGCTCGTCGCCGCTTCACGACCATAGCAGTCTATTTTCTCTGTTTCAAGGCCGAGGTTTTTTACTGCCCAATCGATGTGCAGCTCGTCCTCTTCAGGCTCCAGCGAGCAGGTCGCGTAGATCAGTTCACCGTCATCCCTGAGAACCTTGACTGCCTCTGTGAGTATTTCCTTCTGAACCTTTGCGTTTCTTTCCACGTCTTCGATGGTTCTCCTGGTGAACCAGTCGTCGCCTGCGGTGAAATTGCCCGAACAAGGAACATCCAACAGTATGCAGTCAAACTTTAACCCCAGACGCGATGCTTGCCGCGCATCCAACTGATAAACGATTGCGTTCTTCACGCGGCATCGTTCCAGATGGTTCGTTAAGGCTATTGTTCTTCGCTTGTCAACATCCAATGCGATTATGGCTCCGGTGTTCTGCATCAAATCAGCCAACTGAACAGTCTTCCCGCCCGGAGCGGCGCATGCGTCCAACACGATCTTGCCCTTTAGTTCGTTGAACAGTGTTGCTGGAATCTGGGCAGCAGCTTCCTGAATCGAGTACAAACCCAGAAGGTATTCAGACGTCACGCCGACCGAGAATTTTGCTTCGCGAATCCAATATCCATCTTCGACGAAAGAAATCTTCTCAAGCTTTATTCCACGAGACTCCAACCGTCTTATCACTTCCTCTCTTCCCGTGTTCGCAGTGTTAATTCTGATCGCTTGCCTAAGCTTCGGCTGCTCGTGCTTCCAACCCAGCTCCCGATAACGATTCAGGAAAAACTCTCTGCCCGACATCAGCAAGGAATAACGCGCCTATTCATAAAAAGGTTGACGCTCAAATTGCGTTACTACTTAGCGCGCGCTGATGTTGCGAGAAGGTTAAGAACCTCTTTGATTTGAAGGCTTACACTGTCTTCCAATGGAAACCACCGGCCAAAAACCTCTTTATGCTCTACGCGTAAATCCTACGGCCCTCGGGCGCAATTTGTTCTAAACAGACAGTGGTCTAGGAAAATGGTTAAAGGTTGATTGCCAGAAAGCGTTGGCATTCTCAGAACCTGCAGTATGCCCATCTTGCTGTTGCTTGTTTCTGCTGATCCGGAGATTTGTTCTATGGATCACCGTGATTTTGCCGTTCTAACGTAACAAAGGGAGGATTTAAACGAATCGGAAAGAATCATACATTCGCGGGTATGCCAAAATTTAAATTTAAAAGTAAATTATTATGGAGACGGCGAAGTTAAATGCCCGAGGATGATTATGCCTACGTGTTGACTATCCGCGACCAGTGGTGGCAAAAATTACGAGCGCGCAATCAAGCGGGAAAGCAGGTGCACTCTTATGTATTTGCTGGGCAACAGGCACCGCCGAAGAGGACTTCAAAACTGTTCTTTTACGTGGTGAAGCCAGTTGGCGAGATCGCTGCGTACGCGGATTTTATCGAGCGGAGGATTGGTGATATGGAAGAGATGTGGGATGAACTTGGCGACGAAACAGTGTTCGCATCGAAAGAGCAGTTCAAGAGCTTTCTTAACGGTAAAGGTAAAGCCGTCTTTGTGCGCTTTCAAAATCTGAAGGAATGCTCTAGGTGGATAAAGCGTGAAACGTTACTTGTGTTCTTGGGGAGGAAGAAGCTTCCGCAGAGAGGGCTTTACATAGACAAGAAGACCGCTGAGAAGTTGATGATACTTATGGGGTAGAATCGCAGTGTAAAGCTGTTGTTTTTACATCAAAAAGTTAATAGGGTTCGTTTTTCACTAGCTTGTAGCTTATCTTAAGCAGTGAACGCTCGAGATGTTGCAGGAATCATTGAAAAACGCGTATTCTGGAGTGTTATGCTAGTCTAGGGAAGGATCGGTTATGGGCAGATATAAGCAGGTTGAAGACATTGTCAAACTGATGAATGGCCAGAAGATGATTAGGAACGCGAGCATCATTGCTCACGTAGACCATGGAAAAACCACATTGTCTGACAGTTTGTTGGCTGCAGCTGGTATTATCAGTGAACAGACGGCGGGTCAGAAGCTTTTCTTGGATTCTTGGGAGCTTGAGCAAAAGAGACAGATGACCGTTTTCGCTTCTAACATCAGCTTGACTCACACCTTCAATAGTCAAGATTACCTCATCAACTTGATTGACACGCCTGGCCACATTGACTTTAGCGGCGCAGTTACGAGAAGCTTGCGCGCAGTTGACGGCGCGCTTGTGGTTGTGGATGCTGTTGAGGGACCTATGACACAGACAGAGACGGTTTTGATGCAGGCCCTGCGCGAGAGAGTTAAGCCTATCTTGTTCATTAACAAGGTTGACAGGTTGATTAAGGAGATTAAGCTGACTCCTGAGGATATTCAGCGCAAATTTGCAAAGATTATCATGAAAGTCAACAATCTCATCGAGAAATATGCTCCTGAGGAACACAAGAAGGATTGGCAAGTCAAAGTCGAGGACGGACGCGTTGCTTTTGGTTCAGCCTTGCACAAGTGGGGTCTGAACTTACCTCACATGAAGGCTAAAGGCATCACGTTCAAAGACATTATTGATGCGTACACGGGTGCGCCTGAAGACGTTGGCAAGAAGGTTGATGCTTTAAGCAAAAAAGCCATGTTGTACGAACCGGTTTTGGACATGTTTGTCGAGCACTTGCCGAACCCGTTTGAAGCCCAACCTTACAGGCAGAGCCAGATTTGGCCTGGAGATGCGAACAGTTCTGTTGGTAAGGGTATGGCGAAGGTTGACCCTAATGGGCCGTTGTTGATGTGCATTACGACGATTGAAGTTGATCCGCACAGCGGCGTCATCTGCATCGGTCGCGTGTTCAGTGGCACTGTTGAGAAGGGTAAGCTGGTCGATTTGATTACTAGTCGGCAGAAGGGTACGATTCAGCAGGTTTACATGAGCATGGCGACTGACCGAGTAATCATTGATAGGGTCCCGGCGGGCAACATTGCAGCAATTTCTGGATTGCCTTCAGTACATGTAGGCGAAACCGTTGCTGAAGCAGATGTTGAGACGCACGCGTTTGAAGGATTGAAGTACGTTTCCGACCCCGTGGTTACAGTTGCGGTTGAGCCTGCTGACGTGAAGGACTTGCCACTTTTCGATAAGACTATGCATAGACTGACGACTGAGGACCCGAACCTTCACTTTTCCATAAACAAGGAAAGCGGTGAATACTTGCTGAGTGGCATGGGTGAGCTTCACCTTGAGATTACGGCTTACCGAATGCAGGAAGCCAACCTGAAAGTAAAGATCAGCAAGCCAATAGTCATCTATCGTGAGACGATTAGTCATGACTATAAGGGTCCGGCGATCATGGGCAAGAGCCCAAACAAGCATAACAAACTGTGGATAACGCTGGAGAAGCTGCCTGAAGAGTTCATTGAGGCCCTACGCTCGGAGAAAATCTCGGAGATGCAGACGCGGGACGAGAGGCAGAAGACGCTGAAAGCTTCCGGCTGGCCTACTGATGATGCTCGCAACCTCGTCGCCATCGAAGGCACGAACGTTCTGGTGAACAGAATTAAAGGAAGACAGTACGTGGACGAGATCATTGACCACATAAAATCAGGCTTCCGCGAAGCAGTAACTACTTCAGTGCTGGCAAAAGAACCCACGTACGGGCTGAAGATAAACCTAGAGGACATCACGGTTCACGAGGACCCAGTGCACAGAGGGCCGGCGCAGATTTTGCCTATGACTTGGAGACCGATCTGGTGCGCGTTCCTGTTGAGCGACCCGAAGCTCATGGAGCCTCTTATCAGCTTTGAGTGCAAGGTGCCGAATGAATTCGTCAGCAACGTCATCGCCATAGTACACAAGCGTCGTGGCAAGATAATGGACATGATTAACGAGGAAGACATGATCATTGTGAAAGCGGAGATGCCTGTGTCTGAGTCTTTCGGTCTGGCTGAAGAGCTGCGATCTTCAACCCAAGGCAGAGCTTTCTGGGCTACTCAGTTCAGCCGTTGGGCGCCGGTTCCGGAACAGATGCAGGGCGAAGTCATCAGCCAGATTCGCGAACGTAGAGGCTTGCCGCCAGAATCGCCAAGAGCGCAAGAATTTTTCGAAGAAGAATAAACGCAAAAGGACCATGCCAGCAGCTTCTGCTGGTCAAACTTTCCTTTCTCTGTTTCGCACGCTGTAATAGTGAGGTTTATGTGTGCTTCGGTTTCATATCTAGGTCTGGTTGTGTGCACGCATGATCAATCTCGTAGGGTTTGTTGCTCCATTGATCGCGGGTATAGGTCTGGGCTTCTTACTACGAGAAAAAAAACATGTGGATTTAGGTAAGGTTACGTTTGGAGTCATTCTTGCTCTGATTTTTTCGCTAGGATTCAGTATTGGCGAGAACAAAGAGTTGTTAGAAGATTTGCCCCGAGTTGGAGTGGACGCAGTTGTAATTGCGGTTTTGGCTATGTTGTTCAGCGCGGTTTTTGTGGTTGCTGCGAGGAAAGCGGTGGGCCTCAAGTGATAAAATACATAATACCCACGCTCGCAATCGGCGCAGCCGCAGGCTATCTGAACAGTAATTGGAGTAACACTATCTCGGGCTTTTGGGTGTCCGATTACTTGTTTAATGGCTTGCTTATGCTGTTGCTGTTTGTGATGGGTTTGACGTTTGGTATGGATGAAGAAGCAGTGACAAAGATGCGGCGGACAGGGCCAAAGATTCTTGTTATTCCTTTCGCTATTGTCTTTGGGAGCATTCTGGGCGGAGTCGTGAGCGGATTGGTTTTGGGAATTAACATGGTCGCAACGACGGCCGTGAGCGCTGGTTATGGATGGTACACGCTGGCAGGGCCTTTATTGGGACAGTTGTTCGGAGCAGAATGGGGTGCTCTGGGATTCGCGGCCAATTTTCTCAGAGAACTGTTGACGATAATCACAATTTCGTTAGTGGTCAGATTTGACAAGTACGTTCCTGTGGCTTTTGGTGGAGCGACGAGCATGGATACCACGCTGCCGGTGACTGTGCGTTATTGCGGCTCGGAGATGCTAATCACGGCGTTTTCAAGCGGTTTCACTTTAAGTTTGATTGCTCCAATAACGATAATCGCAATAGCAGCACTTGGTTGATAGGTTTCTGATACTGTTCACATTACCTTGGGAAATACCATTCGCGATCTGCACTGTTGTCTTCACCTGCGGAATCGCCATCACTGCAATAGCCACGCAATCTACAAAATCCATCCAAACTAGCAAGACCTAGTGAAGCTACTTGGTCGTCTTCGGAGGGACTTTCTTCTCCATCAGTTTTATTGTCTTCATAGCCACAGCAAACATAATCGCCGCAATCACAACTCCAAATACGATGTCCACGAGCAGCGCATCATAATAAACAGTTTTCAGCTCGCTGTTGTAGACCAATCGCCAAGCAAGTGGAAACCCATAATACTTGTTTTCATAAAGCCCAAGAGTCTCAGCGTTATTCTCAACCAGTCCCGTAGCCAAACCTACAAAAAACCCAATTACCAAAACCAGAACCGCCAACCGCCAACTAACCTTGAAAGCCAAACATCCCACGCCAACCCATAGATCAGCCAATCATAACATAAACCTTTTCCAAACCACAATAAACCCTAGTAAACATACGCGACCTCAAACAGTCAAACACGGGTTCAATTTACATAATAAGGGAACCTAGACGCCATCGAGAGCCTTCATCCGTCATAGACACAACTTTCAGCATAACATGGTATTTCGCCATATCTTTTGCAACCGCAACGCTCCAGATAATAGTTTTCTCTCTAATCTCAAACCTAGGCGCTGCCTTCAACGTCTCATTATTTGCTCAACATGGAGATTGTTTCAAAAAAGAAGACTACGCAAGCATGCTCGTCTTAGTGGAAGTTGGGCTAATGATTGGTCAGATAACAAATCTCGCACCAACTCAAATTTTACTATCTCGAGACGACTTCCACATATTTCAGGCTCATCGGAGTTCTCCTAGCACTCATTTTCCTTTTCTACTTTTTTTACAGAAAAGCCTACGCTTAAAAGACCAAGCCTAATATTATCCAATCAATACTACGCGCATCAAAACGGTGTGTCAAAAAATGGAAGCGTGGGAAGCAACTAAAAACGCGTTAGATTGTGTCCTCGGAGCCAAGAAAGGCGAAAGTATAGTCATCTTCTGCGACGATGAAAAAGCAAACACTGGGCAAGCCTTCGTGGAGGGCGCTCTAAAACTCGGGCTTCGAACACGGCTAGTTCAGCTAAAAACAGAACCTAATGTTTTCAGGACTGAACTCTCCAAACAGCTAACTGATATAATAACGAAACAGCCACCTAGCATCTACATAAACCTGATGCGGGGCGTCCGCGAAGAAACCGTGTTCCGAATAAAACTAACACAAATGGAAACAAAAGAACACAAAGCACGCCTAGGCCACTGCCCTGGAGTAACCCTAGACATGCTCACCAAAGGCGCGTTAGCCCTAACCGCAAGAGAACACAAACAAATGCAAAACTTCGCAAACCACCTAATAAAGAAGCTAGGCAAGACCACGAAAATGGAAATCACAAACCCATCAGGCACAAATCTCTCCTTAAGCGTTAAAGGACGCCCCTTCTTCACAGACACCATAATAAACTGGGAAACACTGAAGTGGATAAACCTGCCAACAGGCGAGGTCATAGTGGCCCCTGAGGAAGATTCTCTTGAGGGCACTCTTGTCTGCGATATGGCTGTAGGCGGGATAGGCCCAATAAAGACCCCGCTCAAATTGACAGTACGAAACGGCAAAGTGAAAGGCTCTTCATCGACCGACCAACAGGTTCTGAAACGAGTCAAAGACTCATTAAACACAGATGAACGATCAGATATAGTCGGCGAATTTGCTTTTGGGATAAACCCCAAGGCACGATTTGTTGAAGAATTTCTCGAGGCAGAAAAGATGCAGGAAACGATTCACATAGCCTTCGGTAACAATTCAGACATGCCTGAAGGGAAAAACAAATCCGCAAATCACATGGATTTGCTCATCTCAAAACCCACCGTAAAGGTCATCAATAAAGATGGCTCAAGCATGACAGTCCTCGCGAACGGGAACTTCCAATCTCTATAGCGTCAGATTTTTAAGCCCTCAATCCTAAACACTAAGACTCGGCTGAAGGAAGGCTTATTTATGGCTGAAGAACCTGAAGAAAAGCTGCCAATATCAGAGTTTTACAAGGTCGTCGATTATGCTACGATTTTCAAAAGCGAAAAATGGTGGGAAGCCATAGTCGTGTTTGAAGCCTATGGAAAACGGTCCATTGGCATGTACCTCTGGCAGAAACGTGGCGAAGCATGGAAAAGAAAGCACAAGTTTAACGTAAGAAATATGGATGAATGGAACAAACTGAAAAACGCTGTGGAACAGCTCGCGCCTAAACTCACTTCAAAATAGCTCACTTCCTCACCATTTAATATTTCAAATTCATAGTTTAGATTTTAATCTAAAATTGAATAATCTTATTAATTTTAGGTTACAACATCAACCAGAAAGGCGAACAGTATGGAAACCGAAGAAGCCGCACAGGAAAACATGCAATACGAAGAGAACGCTCAGCCTGAGACAATTATCCCAGCCGAGGAAGAATATGCGACGAAGGAAACTGCAGAATCAAAACGAGATCTGCAGAGCAAAACTGAGCAAAGAACGGATTCCAGCTATTTCGTAAATGGACTCTGCGTAGGTGTAGGCATAGGATGTATAGCAACTTTTGTCATAATGTGGGTTTCAGTATTCTTCACTCCGCAACTCCCATCTGTAGTAACGTATGAAACTCTGCTTTCAATATTCATCTACCCTCTCATCTACTTGTTAGCCGTAGGTCTAGTCGCACTAACGGCAGGTGTAGTCAGAGAATACTATTCAGCAAAGTTCAAAGGCTAGAAACTCTCCAAACATTAATTTTCTGAAAAACATGACCATAACAATAGCGTGCGTTTCATCGACTGTCAGTATGTATGCATGTCTCCGCTGACCAAAAGACGTTCCAAGATAGTGTTGAAGCTTACCATTCCTTCATTTGTTTTTGCCGAGACCGGGGTTAACAAGAATTTCAGTCCAAGTCTTTGAATCGTTTGCGCTATATCCCTGCTAAGCAGTCTTTTTATTCCTTCAAGTCGTTGGTCAATCGCGTCATCCAAAGCTCTTGGGCGAGATGACCAATTGATGATTTTGTCAACCTCTTCTTTTGGAAGCAAGTCGCATTTTGATAATAGATGCACTTGAGGCTGGAGAAAACGGTTTTGGATGGCCGTTGCAAGGAAGAGGTTCGAAACGAAGTTAAGTGGGTTCGCGGAAAAAACGGCGTCAAACAAATAAACTATGACCTTGTTCTCCTTTGTGAGTTCATTAGCAATATATGGCCCACTTGCTCTGAATGCAAATAATTCCATCTGTCCAGAAGTATCAACCAAAACAACATCAGATTGTAACTCCTCAATTTCCTTTGACAATTGCTGAATCGAATCGGCGATCAAGTCAGCAGCCATCACCAAAGCGCCATTTGGACCTAAACCATACTTTTCCATCAGTTCACTGACATCAACATAATTACGAACATCCACGGCAGGAGAATATGGAAGAGCAGCCACTCCAGGGTCTAAATTCACTATAGCCACGTCCTGTTTGGACATCTTCAACCATTCGCTAAAGGCCGCTGTCAACATGGATTTACCAGACCCGGCGGTTCCCAACATGAAGACTAAATTCACTGCAAATAATCCCTCTATCAAGATGTACGTTAGGTATCAAATCGTCACTTATAAGCAGAACCTTGTCATGAAGTCGGCTCTTCAGGCGGCAAAGGCTCCAAGTTTCCTACCTGCCCTCTCCTTGAGATCAGGAAGACTACAGCACCAATGCACACTAGGCTTAGTATAAAGCCTATTAGCACAATAAGGAATGTGGATAGAACCGTCACGCTTTGGATTTGGCTGTCTGCACCTGCATAGTAATCATTTCCCGACCAGCTTGCGCGAAAATAATCTACGCCAGCCACATCCGCATTCCAAGAGTAGACAAATTGCCCTTTAGAATCTGTCGTTACCGCACCTAAAATCGTCCATGGTGCACCACCGGTTCTAACATAAATGGTGATCGTCCTATTCTGCATGACTGGTGAAAGCTGTCCCGAAAACGTGACCAAGCTTCCTTGAACAAGATATGCGGACGAAACAGTTAGCAATAATGCTGACGGCGCCAAGTCATTGTAGCTCGCAGAGACTTGGCCAGGTGCTTCTTCTTCACTACTCTCAAGAGTGATAACCTGAGCATAAGCATCTTTCAAATCGGTTGGACATTCGCCAACTCTCCACCCGTTCTGCCAATTTCCACCAGTGCACTCTGCCACGTAGTAATCAGAATCACCATAGGTTATGTGGAAGGCCTGGTCTCTTGCATCGTGTGGTGCATGCAAAAGATTGACACCGATGTTCATGTGCGCTTCGTTTTCATAATAAAGCAACACAATGTCGAGACCACCTGCAACCATCACAGAAGCTGCAATAAACGAAAAAAGGTCGCAGTCTCCCTTATTCTCCACAATTGTTTCCACCGGATATTTGACTGTCGCCGTAACTTCGTAAGGTATTTGATGTACGAGCATCAAGACTCCGTTCGTATAATCTTCATCATCTGTGTAAATCTGCCAAAGACTGTCTGCAATGGACTTCAAAGCATATGGTGTGACAAACTTGGCAAAGTCACTGTTTGAATAAAGCCTGTGGTTTTTTTGAGTGTAGTAGTCCAAGAGTGCTTGTGAAACAGCAATGTTTAATCGGTAAAACGTGGAGCCATCAGGGTGGTTTGCAAGTTGATAAGAATTACTATAATTATCTGACAAGCAGTAAGGAGAAAAATGAAAAAGCATAAGCAAAACTGTTACTATGATTACTGAGCTGGAAAGCTTTGACTTCATAGAAAACTTTGTGACTTACCAGATTTAAGGTGTTTATGAACCCTGAATCGTTATCTAGAATCGATCTGGAAAATCGGATTTTCTGATTAACCTCATTCTTTATCATTTTCGAAAAAAATGTGAATTGCACTCAGTTCTCTTCCCGCACAGTCTTGACCTTACCACCGTTTTTCCTTATCAATCCCTCCAGCTGACTCATCGCTTTACTTATACAGCTTCTTCCTACTTTTGCAGCTTCTGCGGTTGTTGAAAAGTGAAGTTCCAAATGCGGTTTTCGTTCTTCTCTATGCGGGTGAGATTTTATGTAAACACGCGGATTATCATGCATTACTTGATCGATCAAAGGAGCAATCCTTGACTCCATAATTCCGTCTGCGTATATACTCGTTTCATAGAACATAACTTTCCCAGCTGCCTTCCTGAACCACTGCGCAATAGACCCTTCAAAAATGGCCTCCATTTCTGAAGGAACACCCGGCAAAGCTATCAGAACCGTTTCTTTTATGTTAGCCATCATGGCTGGTGCTGTGCCTACCGGATTGGGTAATGGTTTAGTATCTTTTGGAAATTTCGCCATTTTGAGTCTTGGCGGCGTCAACTCAACCTTTTCTATTCTACCTTCTTTTGCAAAGGTTTCATACTTATGCCTAACCATACCCAATGCTTTATCATCAATTTCCCACTCACGATTCAATGCCTTCGCAATTCCTTCTAGAGTTTTGTCATCAAACGTCGGTCCGAGACCACCAGTAGTTATTATGAATTGAGGTTTCCGGTGCAATGCCTCTCGTACAACACTCACGATTTCGCTCATGTCGTCACCTGCAACAGTCATTCTCTTAACAATCATTCCTAAAGATGTGACTCGCTTGGCAAGCCAATGCGCGTTTGTGTTCAATACTTTACCTATTAGCAATTCGTTACCGATGCAGATTATTTCCACATTCCGTTCCATCCAGCATTCCTCTCTGTTAAACATCAGAAAAGGGTTTATTCGCTTATGCTGTTTGCTAACATCTTCGATCAAAAGTGCGGTTGTCCTGCCTATTTCTTCTTGCTCAGATACCATTTCAAGTATTCTTTTTTTCGTCTGTCCTGCGCTTCTTCAGCCGATTCCTCATTAGGTTTCAGCTTCTCTCTAAGCTCTACGAGCTCCTGCTGGGTCACAGACAACCCGCAACTTTTGCAAACGTAATGTTTGGTTCCTATCATGTACTGCATTTCGCCGCCGCATTCTGGACAATATGGCATTTTTTTTCACTCGTTCTTGCTCTCTAGAAGTGAATATGCTTTGAGAAATAGGTTTCGCTCAAGAACGTGTTTTCCTATATTACAAGATTCCGCAGTTTTGCTTCTCTTGCATGTTCAATCGCTTGTTTCATTTCGGCCCGCGTCAGTCTTCTATGCAGTCCCGGAATCTTGAATGCTTGCCATTCAGGTCTATATTGAAACAAAATATTGATCCTCGTCTCTTCGCCTAAATTTTTGCTGACCCAGTCCAGGATTGGTCTTACGCAGCATTCGAGATGCCCAGGCAAAACCAGAACCCGTATTATGAGCTCT
>Ga0315277_10008056_pt1 | contig 13600 bp, 8 predicted proteins | sample YL17G05_15_MG_FD_203695 | JGI IMG/M metagenome (GOLD analysis project Ga0315277, IMG submission 203695) | Sediment microbial communities from Yellowstone Lake, YNP, Wyoming, USA - YL17G05_15 | ecosystem: Environmental > Aquatic > Freshwater > Lake > Sediment | place: USA: Wyoming | collected...
GAGCGGCTGCGGGCCTTCCACGTCATCGGCGCCGTCCTGGTGCTGGGCGGCGTTTCGCTGGTGACCGGCGTCTTTGAGCGGCGATTGCCCGCCCCGCTGCCCGAGACGGCCGAACCGCCCCGGCTGTAGATTCGTCCTTCAAAACGGGAAACGGAACCAGCCACCGGGAAGACGGAGACTGGCTCCCGCCGCCTTTTGGCGGGTGCCTCTCTGCCGCTTTGCGTATGTACACGTCGCGCGAGATTGGCGAAGGCGAGGGGGCGAGGCCGGCGGGTTTTGGCCTTGACATGGGCGAACCGTTTGTGGCAAACGCGGTGCGTCAATCTGGTTCATTCGCTTCGGGAGGTCGGGGCTATGACACGAGGCCGGAGTGCTTTCACACTCGCCGTGGTGGGTGTCGTTTTCGCCCTGGCGGGAAATCGGGCAGCCGGGCAAGGACAGAACGTCCGGGTCGTCGGCCAGATCGGCGGCGCGTGCAATGCGGTCCAGGTCGTAGGTAACTACGCCTACATCGGCGAGGGACCGAACCTCAGGATTCTCGACGTGACCGTTACTTCCTCACCAGTCCCCCTCGGTCGAGTCCTTTTGCCGCGTATCGTGCAGGGCATCTTCGTTTCCGGTGGCCTGGCCTATGTGGCCGACGATTGGAGCGGCCTTCAGATCATAGACGTGTCGAACCCCTCCGCGCCGACCCTTCGCGGCTCCTGCGCTACGCCGGGCTGTGCCCGGGGCGTTTATGTTTCCGGCAGCCTGGCCTACGTTGCCGACCTCTATAGCGGCCTTCAGATCATTGACGTATCGAACCCCTCTGCGCCGACGCTCCGCGGCTCTTACGATACCCCGGACATTGCCTATGGCGTTTATGTTACCGGCGGCTTGGCTTACGTCGCCGACAGGTGGAGTGGCCTTCAGATCATAGACGTCGCGGACCCCTCGTCGCCAACGCTTCGCGGCGCTTACGATACGCCGGACCAGGCCTCTGGCGTTTATGTTGCCGGCGGTATAGCTTACGTCGCTGACTACGGGAGCGGCCTTCAGATCATAGACGTATCGAACCCCACCTCACCGACACTGCGCGGCGCCTGCAATACGGCGGGCGCTGCTTGGGGCGTTTATGTTACCGGTGGCCTGGCTTATGTGGCCGACCTTCACGCCGGCCTTCAGATCATCGACGTTTCAAATCCGACCTCGCCGACGCTTCGCGGCTCCTACGATACGCCAGGCAATGCCTATGGCGTTTATGTTAGCGGTGGCTTGGCCTATGTCGCCGACTATGTGAGCGGCCTTCAGATCATAGACGTAACAAACCCTTCCTTGCCAACACTTCGCGGCTCCCACAATAGGCTGGGCGCGGCCGAAGGCGTCGATGTTGCCGGCGGCTTGGCGTACGTCACCGACGACTATAGCGGCCTTCAGATCATAGACATATCGAATCCATCCTCGCCCCAACTTCGCGGCTCGTACGATACGCCGGGCGAAGCCATTGGCGTTTATGTTACCGGCGGCTTGGCTTATGTCGCCGACTACGCCAGCGGTCTTCAGATCATAGACATAGCGAACCCCGCATCGCCCCAGCTTCGCGGCTCCTACGATACACCCGGTCAAGCCTATGGCGTTTATGTTAGCGGCGGCTTGGCTTACGTCGCCGATGAGCTGAGCGGCCTTCAGATCATTGATGTATCGAACCCCGCCGCGCCGACGCTTCGCGGTTCCTACGATACGCCAGCCATTGCCTACGGCGTTTATGTTACCGCTGGCCTGGCCTATGTCGCCGACCAGGCGAGTGGCCTTCACATCATAGACGTGACGAACCCCTCGACGCCAACACTGCGCGGCTCCTACAATACGCCAGGCTATGCCTATGGCGTTTATGTTACCGGCAACCTGGCCTACGTTGCCGACTGGACAAGTGGTGGCCTTCAGGTCATAGACGTATCGAACCCATCCTCGCCGCAACTTCGCAGCTCCTACGATACGCCGGGCGGTGCCGAAGGCGTTACCGTTTCCGGTGGCCTTGCCTACATCGCCGACGGCTCGAGCGGCCTTCATATCGTAGACGTATCGAACCCGTCCGCGCCGACACGTCGCGGCTCCTTCGATACGCCGGGCGAGGCCATGGGTGTTTGTGTTTCCGGCGGCCTGGTCTATGTCACGGACGTTGGCGGCGGCTTCTGGATTTTCCAGTACACCGGCGAGGCGCCGAGGGTGCAGGCGGCGACGATTTCGGATGTGAATAACAACGGGCTGATTGAGGCTGGCGATCAGTTGGTTCTGACGTTGGATCGAAGCGTGGTTGTGACGACGTCGGTTCTGAGGGCGAGTCATTTCTTTCTGCCGGTGCAAGGCGATAGCCTCGGTGGGACGGGATTTGAGGTCGGCGTCAACCCTTACAATTCGCGGCAGATTGCCTTGACGCTGGGGGCGGGGGCGCATCTGACGGCGGCGAGCACGTTCTCGATGACAAACCGCACGCCCGGTTCGCCGTCGGGAGTTGATTTTGCCACCAGCATTCCCTTCGGTGCGATCAAGAGCCTCGATGGGATCACGGCCATAGATGGCGGCGTGTTCGGCGTGGATGATTCGGGGATAGATGTCGAGTTGAGCATGGTCGGGCGGTCGGGGACGATCGGTCCTACGGGCGGGACGCTCGCCGTGGTCCCGTCGCCAGACGCGACCTACCCCCGCCATGAGTTGGATATACCGGCCGGTGCCCTCGGTGCGAGCACGCAGTTCACGTTGCGCCCGCCGCCCGTGAATCTCGGCGTCATCAACGCGCTTCAGATTCAATCGTCCAACCCAGCCGTCACGTTCTCGACCCCCGCACGGGTTTGGGTCGAATATCGCGAAGGCGACATAGACCGTGAGCGCGGCCAGCTGGAATCGGAGATGAAAGTCTGCCAGTTGGTCGAGAGGCCGCTCGGAGTCTTCCGCTATGTCCAGGTTCCCGGCCAGCACAGCGTGACGCCCGCGCCGTCACTAATCCGCACTCAACACTCATCGCTCACCACTCAACACTCAACGTTCATCGCTCAACACTCATCACTCAACACTCAACACTCAAAACTGACTTCGCCCGGTGGCCGGGTTTCGGTCGCGATAACGAGCCTCAATCCGTGCGGCTCACTCGGAGGGATCACGGTTTTTGCAGGGCTTCCCATCGAGACGCTCGACGAGCGAACGATCAACATCAAGCCGAGCGGCGGTCCCGGCCCCGCCAAGAGCCAGGGGGGCGCGGTTCTCGACGTCGGGACAAGCGGCGCTTACACGCTTCACAAGATCGTATTTCCAAACTACGTGACGACGAACGAGGGCGATCCGCAGCGGCTGATTATGACGATACGGACGACAGGGTTGGCCGAGCGCGAGTCGCTGTGTGGGGGTTGCTCGTTTCCGGCCCAAAGCGGCGCGCTGTTCACTATAACGGCGACCAATGCCTCCAGCCAGCCGGTGGCGTTCACGTCGCCGGTTGACCTGACGGTGCAGTTCAAGAGCCGGCCCGATCCCACGCAAACCGACGTAGTACATTTTGACGGGCGAGTGGCGGACCCGCGGGAAATGCGATTGGTCTGCGACCGATTCGCGGGCGAGGCGGTGGATTTCGCGTTCACCACGGCGCCGTTGCAGACCGTCAACGTCCCGCAAGGCACGGTCACCGTGGACAGTTTTGTCGGCCTCACGGGCAGTGACGGCCGCGGCACCTTCGGCGTCGTCGCCTACGAGTTCCCCACCCGCGCCGCCCGCTGGCGGCTGTACCGGTAGCGGTGCACTTGCGCTGCGTTTGTCCTGCGGGCGGTTGCCGGGAATTCCTGAGGATGTCCTCGCAACGACTCTCGTTGACAGCCCGGCGAACGCGGGGTCCACTCACGGAGCAATGCTGATTATGAAAGGAGACATCATGAGCGGACTGACTCGACGAACATTCCTCGGCACCACGGTGGGCGCGCTGGCGGCCACCTCGACCTTTACCACCAGGGCCGGCGCCGACATCAACGGCACCATTCGCGCGGCCATTCTCGGCCTGAACGGCCGCGGCAAGGATCACCTCGCCACGCTGAAGAAACTCAAAGGCGTCGAGGTTGGCGTGCTCTGCGACCCGGACAAAGCGGTCTTGCGGGCGCGGGCGCAGCAACTCGACCGCGAAGGCCAAAAGGTCGAAACGGAGACCGACCTGCGGCGCGTTTTCGAGCGCAAGGACGTGGACGTTGTCACCGTCGCCACCCCGAACCACTGGCACTCGCTGGCCACGATCTGGGCCTGCCAGGCCGGCAAGGACGTCTATGTCGAGAAACCCGGATCGCACAACATCTTCGAAGGCCGCAAGATGATCGAGGCGGCGGCCAAGTACGGCCGCATGGTGCAGCACGGCGTGCAGCTGCGCAGCTCGCCGGCCATTCAGGAGGCCGTCAAACATTTGCGCGACGGCCTGATCGGCAAGGTCTATATGTCGCGCGGCCTCGTCTTCCGGTCGCGGCCTTCGATCGGCAAGCAGCCCGAAGGAGACACGCCGCCGGCCGATCTGAACTGGGACATCTGGCAGGGGCCGGCCCAGGAGCGCAAGTTCTCGAAGCGCTACGTCCATTACAACTGGCACTGGAACTGGGAGTACGGCAACGGCGACGTCGGCAACCAGGGCATCCATGAGACCGACATGTGCCAGTGGGGCCTCGACGTGAAGTTCCCGTCGCAGATCGTCGCCATGGGCGGCAAATTCCTCTGGGACGACGACAAGGAAACGCCCGAGGTGCTCTCCAGCAGCTACTACTATCCTGAAGAGAACAAGATGATCGAGTTCGAGGTGCGCCCGTGGCACACCAACCAGGAAGACGGCGCCGGCGTTGGCAACATCTTCTACGGCTCCGAGGGCTACCTGGTCATCAAGGGCTACGGCACCTATGAGACCTATCTCGGCGCGAGTCGCAAACCGGGTCCGAAGAGAAGCGTCGGCGGCGAGATGGAACTGCACATGGGCAACTGGCTCGACGCCGTCCGCAGCCGCAAGAAAGAAACGCTCGATGGACCAGTTGAAACGGTTCACTACAGCTCGGGACTGGCTCACTTGGGCAACATCGCGTTCCGGCTGAACCGGCGGCTGCAATTCGATCCGAAGACCGAGAAATTCGTCGGCGACGACGAGGCCAACGCGCTACTAACGCGGAAATACCGCGCGCCATACGTCGTGCCCGACAAGGTCTGACGGGTTTGCGGTTCAGCCTTCGTACGTGTTTGGCGGGGGCTGCCCATACAATCAGAACTGGTCTCGCAGTAGCCCGCCGTGAGGGAGGGCCGCGAAGGTTCTTGGCCCTTGCTCACGCGCGGGCTACTGCGTTTTCACGGGCGGGCTGCTGCATCGGCTGGGCGGGCATCGTCGCCAAACACGTACCAACGTTCAGGGATGCCGCACGACAAATTCCTCGCCGGGCGACCATGAGGTCAACGTGCCGTCGAGACCAACCATTTGCACGCGAACGCCGTCGGCGCGAGGCCAGATCCGGCAGAAGTGGAACTGGCGCGGGGCCTTGCCCTTGTACGTGTCCGAATGCCACACGTCCTCCGCCCGGCGCCGGAGATGATGCCGCGGCCCGCCCCCGCCGCCGGACACCATGAAATGCTTGTCGCCGACGACGAAATGCTCATAGCTGTGGCAATGTCCCGAGAAGAACAGCCTGGCCTTTGGCGTGGCCATAAAAGCGCCGGCGAAATCCTCCTGAACGCGCTTGTCGTCGCTGACCACGGTGCTGTTTGTGTACGGCGGATGGTGGCACGCCACGAGGATCAGTGCAACGTCAGGGTCGCCCTGATATTCGCGCATCTGCCTGAGATACCACTCCCGTTGCTCGTCCCTCTGGGCGGCCTCCATGTTCTTGAAATCTGAATCGAGAAGGATGATCCCGACGGAGCGAAAACGAAACGCCGTCCGTCGGCGCTCGGCAAGATCGGGAAATCGCGCGAAGTAGTTTCGAAGCGCGTGTTCGTTGGGGCCGTAGAACTCATGGTTGCCGAGAACGGGAAACACGGGAATGCCGCGCTCGCGGATGGGGGCGGCCGATTGGTCGAAACGCTGCCACTGTAACTCGCTGGCCCCACGGAAAACCATGTCCCCGAGATGCAGAACGAAGGCGGGGTTCTCGGCGGCGATCTCTTGGAGGACTGCTTCTCGCGCCGCATCGTTCTGCTCGCGCCAGAATTCCCAGAGACTTGTGCGCTGCGTATCGCCCACCACGGCGAACCAGTCAAAACCCTGTCGGGAGGAAAGATCTCCCGAATAGACTGGCGCTTGCGGACTGCGGCAATAGGCAGCCATAGGCAGGGCCAGCAGAACGCACACGACGCCACAAGCCTTGGAAAGGAACCGCAAATCCGGCGAAATGGCCCGCATCTACTACATTCACTCCATGCAACCGCGGCCCTGTCGGCCAATGTCGTCCGAAAGCAAGATAGCCGTCACCCACTTCCGCACGTCGCGCGCCGGCGGCCGCTCTCCTAGGCCATTCCGTACAGGTGCCCCGTGTGGACCGCAACGCCCAGCAGCTTCAGGTATGCGAACAGCATCATCTTGTGATTGATCTGGTGCTCGACCATCAGGAGCAATTGCATCCCGAGCGGCATGGGAGTGGGATTCCAGGGAGCGGTGACCATCCGGCTGCGAAAGTCATTCTCCGACACGCCCGCCAGAAGCGTCCCCATGAGCTGGCGGTCGGCCTCGAGTTTCTCGATCGCTTCGCCGACGCTCGCGACCGACAGCATCTTCTCGGCCGGCGGCAGCCCCTCGCCTGCGGGCATCTCGGGCCACTTGCCGGTGATGAAGCCGCCCATCCCAGCGCCGGTGGCGTCCGTCAGATGAGCGAGCAGTTGGCCCACCGTCAGCCAGTTGTTCGCCGCCGCCGGGCGCCAGTTGAGCTTGTCCTGGGGCACCAGTTTCATCAGCCCCGCCGTAGCCTTGTACACCTGGTTGGCATACTGCGATAGTGCTTTCGCGTCCATGGTTTCTCCTTTCGTGCGCGTGGCAGGATCGAGGGATTCCCTCCGCCCATTGGGTTCGGGCCTGCTGTGAAGCGAGGTCGGGTAGCGACCGCGCGGAAGAGATTTGTTGCTCGCGATTTCCGGAATCTGCCGCCACGCTGATTCAGCTCAGAGGCTACCGAAGGACAGGCGTAGCCGTCAAGCGATGATCGAATAATTACGGCGGAGGACCCGTGGGACAGAATGCACGGCTGCTGGCTTTAGTGCCGATTCGACTTGAAGCCCTACCAGCAGATGAGAGGGGTAATGGTTTTTCCTGATGGTGGGACACGGAAGGCGAACGGGCGGTGCGACTTAGCTGCCAATTCCTTTATTCCCGGCCAGTTTCTGACTACCTGCTGGATCAGCTCGCACCTGTTCCGATTCTTGCCACCCAGGAAAAATGCGCCGACATTATGCTTTCTAAGAGCGGCCAATTCATTTGGCCGCCAATGAATACGGTGATCACGGGTAATCAAGAACATCCCGCTGTTCCCAATGTGCTGAAGCCACACTTCGTCCGCCGTATCTGCCTGAAACGTCTCTGTTATGTGTTCGGCCTCCTCACCGAATCCCCGCAGTCCGTCGGCGAGATGGTGACTCAGGTTGTTGTCGAAGAAGAACTTCATGCGGCAAGACGTTCCTCGAAAGCGACCGCTGCTTTGACTTCTTCCTGATCGAGCCCCATCCAGGAACAGACACGTGGAATCCTCCTGTTCTCCGCCAGGAAGAAATCATACACGTTCGCGGTAGCAATGCCTCGACCCACGATGCTCGGACGCCCGAAAGAAACCGACGGATCAATGACAATGGGAACAGAGCGACCCTCTGGGAACCAACGCTGCGCGAGGTGCGTCGTCTCATGAAATCCGATCTGATCAGCAAGTTCCTTGATGACTGAACTAATGACCCATTGGCCCCCACTCAAAAGCTCCATGATCGCGCGCCCTTGCCCCTTCACCTCCAAGTATATGCCTCTTCCGTCGGTAAAGAAAGTCTCCCTGGCAAAATGCTCGATGCCGAAGATGTGGGCAGCCTCCTCAAGAGCCTTTCGCAACTTCTGCAAGGTTATGCCCTTGTCCAGGAACTGCTTCACAAACAGGAGGTCAATCAGTTCCAGAAAGGACGCGTAAGTACGATCAGCAACTCCCTGGCGCCGTATAACCGGCGATTGCCGGACGACCTCGCTATCTCCGCGTGGAGAAGCGGACAGATACTGGTATCCCTGCAACCACCACCGAACTCGGGTGGGGGTTACATCAATCAGTCGGGCAGCCTCGGCCGCCGGATAGATCGCGCAATCCAGCAGGGCAAGCGCATCGTCCGCATCTTGATCCCGGAGGTGTGCAAAGTCAGTTCTCACAGCCGCACCCTTCTTTCCGCCGAGAAGATCGCAAACTACGGCCTCTCTCGCTATTTCACTGATTATACGATAGAGCCGCTGGTCAAAAAAGGCAAGAGGTTTCCATTCGGGTATCAGGTGCGGGTGTATCTCCCAAGATCGGGAGAAGGTCCCCTCCCCGCGAACGGGGAGGGAGAGAATCTGGCCACGATCCGAGTGTAAGAAACTGCGCCTTCTCTGGATTTCAGGAGATACACCGAAGGCTCGAAGGTGTCGCCATAGTTCCTTGACACTGGCGGAATGAGCAGGATTTGGTAGAAGCCTCTCATGGCGCAGTGCGCCACGGGCAACGGGATGAAAGTACGTAGTTCGCACTTCAGTGGGTTCACGCATGGTGTTCCCACTTCAATGGGTCAGATTCTGCCTTTCGCGCACTGAACTGGGCACTACAAACTGAATCGAGGAGGAACAGGATGCAACGGATACTGGCGAGCGCAAGACCGTCCAGGATTTTCTCGCTCATCGTGTGCGCAGTAGCGCTGCTCGCATGGGGTTCCGCCATCGCCGCGGCCGAACCGGATTCGGCGACGACCGGCACGGCGAAAAAAGACGCCGAAAAGAAGTGGGACGTCTCGAACCCGCCGGGGCCGTTCGACTCCGTCGAGATCAACACGGACGAAGGGACGTGGATGAGCGTGGACGTCAGTCCCGACGGCAAAACGATTGTTTTCGATCTCTTGGGCGACATCTATCGCCTCCCAATCGCCGGCGGCGACGCCGAGGCCCTCACGTCGGGCGTGGCCTGGGACATGCAGCCCTGTTTCAGCCCCGACGGACGCCGCATCGCTTTCACAAGCGACCGCGGCGGCGGCGACAACATCTGGATCATGGACCGCGACGGCTCTCATCTCAAACAAGTCACCAAGGAAGACTTTCGCCTTGTCAACAGCCCCGCCTGGACGCCCGACAGCCAGTACATCGCCGCGCGAAAGCATTTCACCTCGAGGCGTTCCCTCGGCGCCGGCGAAGTCTGGCTTTACCACGTCGCGGGCGGCGAAGGCGTGCAAATGACCAAGCGCCCGAACGACCAGAAAGACCTCGGCGAACCGGCCTTCTCGCCCGATGGCCGATACCTCTACTACAGCCAGGACGTAACGGCCGGCCGCGTCTTCGAGTACAACAAGGACCCCAACGGCGAAATCTACGCCATCCAACGCCTGGATCGGGAAAAAGGGGAGACCGAAGAGTTCGTCAGCGGGCCGGGCGGCTCGATCCGCCCCACGCCGTCGCCCGACGGGCGCTACCTGGCGTTTGTCCGAAGGGTGCGCTACAGGTCCACCCTGTTCCTGCACGAAATCGAGTCGGGCAAAGAGCGGCCCCTCTACGACGGCCTCGACCGCGACATGCAGGAAACGTGGGCCGTCCACGGGGTCTATCCCCATATCGCTTGGACGCCCGACTCCAAATCGCTGGTGTTCTGGGCCGGCGGCAAGATCCGCCGGGTTGAAATCGCCACGAAGACCGTCGTGACCATTCCGTTCCGCGTCAAGACGACCCAGAAGATCGCGAGGGCGCTGCGCTATCCCGTCGAGGTCGCGCCCGACCGGTTCAAGGTCAAGGCGCTGCGATGGGTCGAGGTTTCGCCGGACGGCAAACAGGCGGTCTTTCAGGCCTTGGGGCATCTGTACGTTCGCGCACTTCCGGATGGCCCGGCGCGGCGCCTGACGATGCAGAACGATCACTTCGAGTTCTTCCCCTCTTGGTCGCGCGACGGAAAATGGATCGTCTATACGACGTGGAACGACGAGCAACTCGGCGCGGTTCGCGTCGTTTCCGCCGAGGGCGGCCAGGGTCGGGTCATCACGCCAAAGCCCGGCCACTTTGTCGAGCCGGCCTTCACGCCGGACGGAACGAAGGTCGTTTACCGGCAGATCGAGAATGACGCGCTTCGCTCGCCGGCCTGGACTCACGAGAAGGGCGTCTTCTGGATTCCCGTCGAGGGCGGGAAACCCCGGCTTATCACGAAGAAGGGAACCGGACCGCACTTCGGCGAAAGCAGCGATCGGGTCTATTTGCTCGAAGTCACGGCCGATCCCGGCAGCGGAAAGGACCCGCGGACGGAAGGCGGCGAACCGCAGCACGCCCTCGTCAGCATTGACCTGAACGGCAGCGAAAAGCGGACGCATTTCGTCAGCGAAAACGCCACGGAGTATTGCGTCTCGCCCGACGGCAAGTGGGTGGCGTTCGCCGAACGGTTCAACGCCTACATCGTTCCGTTCGTGCGCTCGGGCAAAGAGGTCGCGATTGGTCCGAAGACCAAGGCCATCCCGATCCGGAGGGTGTCGCGCGACGCCGGCCAGTACCTCCACTGGTCGGGCGACAGCAAGAGCCTGCATTGGTCGCTCGGCCCGGAACTGTTCACGTGCCATCTGACCGATGCGTTCAATTTCCTGGAGGGCGCGCCCGAGAAACTTCCCGAACCGCCGGCCAAGGGTGTGAATATCGGCTTCGAGAGGGACGCGGACGTTCCGAGCGGCAGCGTGGCGCTCGTCGGGGCGCGGATCGTCACGGCGCGCGGCGACGAAGTGATCGAAAACGGCGCGATCGTCATCGAGAAGAACCGGATCAAGGCCATCGGCCTGAAACGGAAGGTCGCCATTCCGAACGACGCCCTCGTTGTGAACGTGGCGGGCAAGACGATCATGCCGGGCATGGTGGATGTCCACGCCCACGGCCCGTACGGCGGGCAAGGCATCGTTCCGCAGCGGAACTGGGAACAGTACGCCAATCTCGCTTTCGGCGTGACGACCAATCACGATCCCTCCAATGACACGATGACGGTATTCCCGGCGAGCGAGATGCAGCGGGCGGGCCTGATCGTCGCGCCGCGAGTGTTTTCCACGGGAAACATCCTATACGGCGCGGCCGGACCGATGAAGGTCGAGATCGAAAGCCTCGACGACGCGCGATCGCACCTCCGGCGTCTCAAGGCGGTCGGCGCTTCGAGCGTGAAAAGCTACAACCAGCCCCGGCGCGACCAGCGCCAGCAGGTCATCGCCGCCGCGCGCGAACTCGGCCTGATGGTCGTTCCCGAAGGCGGCTCGCTCTTCGAAACCAATATGAACATGATCCTGGACGGCCACACCGGCATCGAGCACAATATCCCCGTGGCGCGGGCCTACCAGGACGCCGTGAAACTCTGGTCGGCCAGCGCGACGGGCTATACCCCGACACTGATCGTGGCCTACGGCGGCCTGAACGGCGAGTATTACTGGTATCAGCACACCAACGTGTGGGAGCACAAGCGGCTCCTGACGTTCGTGCCGCGCAAGGTCGTGGACCCGCGGTCGCGGCGCCGGACCATGGCGCCCGAGGACGAGTTCAACCACATTGACGAGTCGCGTATCTGCAAGCAACTGACCGACGCCGGCGTCCGCGTCAATCTGGGAGCGCACGGGCAACTCCCCGGACTCGGGCCGCACTGGGAACTCTGGATGCTGGTTCAGGGCGGCATGAAGCCCCTCGAGGCGATCCGCGCGGCCACGATCAACGGCGCGCGCTACGTGGGACTCGACGGCGACGTCGGATCGCTCGAACCCGGCAAGCTGGCCGATCTGGTCGTGATGGACCGCAACCCGCTGGAGAACATCCGCAATTCCGACAGCATCCGCTACGTGGTCCTCAACGGGCGCCTCTACGACGCCAGCACCATGAACCAGATCGGGAACCATCCCGAAAAGCGCGGGCCGTTCTACTGGGAGACCAACTGATCTGCGGCGAAATGCCGGGCGACAACGACTCTGTCTCGCGCCGCTCGCCGCTGGCTCCTCAGAGATTCTTGGGTGTCCTGGCGTCCCCGTGGGTAAGCTGCCGGCTTTTTCTCGCGCGGTAAGTCCAATCCCCAGAGCGTTCGAGGATCGAGTGCGCAGAATCCTCATTTTTTCTCTTGTCAGGCGGGAACAAAATCGCCAGTCCTCTATTCTAATAGAATAACTCGATCTGAATGGAGGACACGTATGGGCCGAAAACCGCAACCCCACCCGAAAGGTCTGCCTCCGCTCACTCCCCTGGAACTGACGATGATGCAGGTGGTCTGGGAGCGGGGCAGCGCCACGGCCGGCGAAGTCGGCCTGGCTCTTCGCAAGGACCGCCCGCTCGCCGACACGACCGTCCACACCGTTTTAGCCAAGCTGCGCGAGAAGGGCTATCTCGAACCGATCCCGACGGTCGAGCGCGCCTTGCGTTTTGCGCCATGCGTTCCGCGCGAGCGCGTGGCGCGGCGTTCGCTTCGGCAACTGCTGGACGACTTCTTTGGCGGCTCGCCCCGCCGCCTCATGGCGCACCTCATCCGGCAGGAGAAGGTTGACGCCACGGAATTGGCCGAAATCCGGCAACTGCTCCGCTCCGCGCGAAGAAAAGGAGAGACGCGAAAATGAATACCTGGACACTCTCGTCGAGCGCCGCATCGCTCCTGGGCGCCAATCCTCTATTTGCACGTCTCGCATTCGTGAGCCTTGAAATGGTCTTCCTGGCCGTTGGGGTCGCGCTGCTGATTGGCGTGCTGCGGATTCGGGCGCCGCGCGTTCGAGCGCTGCTCTGGTTGCTCGTGCTGGCCAAGCCCATCCTGGGGCTGACCCTCGGCACGCCGCTGCCGCTGGTTTACCTGCAGGCAATGCAGCCCGCCGCGGCCGTCGCGGCCGATTCGCCCGATGTCTTCCGACGGAGCGTTCCGACGGTCACTCAACCCACCACCGAGAAGCGGGATTTCGTTGCCGAGCCTGTGGGTGAGCCGATCCTCGCAGGGTCCGCCATACCGCCAACCAGTCAGCCGCCGATCGTCTCCTCTTCAAACAGGCCGGAGTCCCTCCCGCTTGCCGCGCCGCGCAACCCGCTGCCGCTCGGCCATTGGCTTGTCGGGCTTTGGTTCATCGGGGTTGTCGGGCTGATGGGCCTGACGATCCGCGACCAAATCCAAATCCGAAGGATACGCCGCTCGGCGACGGACCCCCGCGACGATCTGGCCGGCCGTTTCCGCGAACTGTCCGAGGCGCTCCACCTGAAACGCTGCCCGCGGTTGCGCCTCACCGACGCTTTGCAGTCGCCCGCCCTGGTGGGATTCGTGCGCTTTGACGTGCTGCTTCCACGCCGGCTGACCGAAGGGGCCGAACCCCGGCGGCTCGACTGGATGCTCCGTCACGAATTGATGCACCGGAAACTGAACGATCCCGTGGCGCTCTTCGTTCGGCGCCTGGCGGAAGT
>Ga0315277_10008057_pt1 | contig 13597 bp, 13 predicted proteins | sample YL17G05_15_MG_FD_203695 | JGI IMG/M metagenome (GOLD analysis project Ga0315277, IMG submission 203695) | Sediment microbial communities from Yellowstone Lake, YNP, Wyoming, USA - YL17G05_15 | ecosystem: Environmental > Aquatic > Freshwater > Lake > Sediment | place: USA: Wyoming | collected...
CAGAGCTGGTGCGTCGTTGATTCCATCTCCGACCATAGCGACTATGTGACCTTCCTCTCTGAGCTTGCGGATGTGTTCCACCTTGTCTGCGGGCATCATGTCTGAAAATACTTCGTCTGCGCCTATGCGTTCGGCTACGGCTTTGGCCACTTGGGGGTTGTCGCCCGTAAGCATTATTGTCCTTCTCACTCCGCTGGCCTTCGCTTCAATCATCACGTTTTTCATGTCGTCTCTGAGAGTGTCCGAAATGCTCAGGCTGCCAATTATCGCGTTGTTTTTGGCGACGAAGATCACGGTCTGTGTTGCTTGCTTTTCAGTCAAGTATGCCTTGGCCTCGCCGCTGAGTGAGATTGAATATTTCCTGAGCATTTTTTCGTTTCCAACGGTTATCGGTTCGTCTCCGTTTTCTATGCGTACGCCGAGTCCTGGGTGGACTTCGAAGCATTGTGGCTCTTCCGGGTCGAGTTGCTCTTTTTCAGCTTTTGCCAGAATAGCCTGTGCAAGAGGGTGTTCTGAGCATTTTTCAGCTGCGGCAGCGAGTCTCAGGACTTCCAAGGGCGAGTTTTCGCCGAAGCCTTTCACGTCTGTAACCTCAGGTTTGCCTGTCGTCACGGTTCCCGTTTTATCTAGAACAAGAGTGTCTACGGCGCTGATCTTTTCTAGACTTTCGCCGTTTCGTATGAGAATCCCCTTTCGGGCTGCATTGCCAATGCTTGCGACGATTGATGTCGGTGTGGCCAAAGTGAGTGCGCATGGGCATGCTATGACGAATAGTGCAGCTACTCGGTGGACATCCATGGTGAATAAGAAGACGACTATTCCGAGCGCAAGAATTGCCGGCGTGAAGTACTTGGCGTATCTATCCGCAGTTCTTTCTATTGGGGCGCGCCTCTTTTCGGCTTCTTGAACCATGGTTATTATTCGCCCGTATGTGCTTTGTTCGCCAACGGCGGTGACGGATAATTCTATGGCGCCCAGTTCGATTATGGTACCGCCGTAAACTTTGTCGCCTACGGATTTTTCCACGGGCATTGATTCGCCTGTGACTGAGGATTGGTTGACTGATGCTTTGCCCTTTTTGATGGTTCCGTCAACGGGGATTTTTCCGCCGGGCTTGACGATGACGGTTTCGCCGAGTTTGACGTCTTCGATTTTGGTTTCGATTTCTTGTCCGTCTCTTATGACTGTGGCTGTCTGTGGTGATGCTTCGATCAGTTTCTGTATGGCTTTGGATGCCCTTTGCGATGCGTAGTCTTCGAGGATTTCGCCTCCGCCCAGCATGAGGGCGACGACTGTGGCTGCGAGGTATTCGCCTATGATGATGGAGGCTACGATGGCTACTGTGGCGAGTACGTCTATGCCGAATATTCCTTCAAGCAGTGATGAGGCAGCGCTGTAAGCGATGAAAAGGAATGAGAGAACGGCGGCTGTCACTTCTAGGATGTATATTGTGCTTTGGGGGAGCAGGCTGAGAGTAGACGAAAGCCAAGCTGTGGCTGCCAGACTGGTGTACGTCGCTAGAAGCGATATCTTCCATTTTTCGATCATGCTTGCTTCACCGCCTAATTGGAGTCTGTCGGTTTATCACGCGTTAGAAGAATCTTGAGAGAGCTTCTTTGAGTTCCGCAATGTACCTGTCGGTTTCTTCGGCTTTCACGGCTTCTTTCATGCATGTTTCAACGTGGTCTTCTAGGACTATTTGGGAGACTTTGTTCAGGGCTGCGCGGACGGCAGCGACTTGGATGAGTATCTCGGGGCAGGTTTTGTCGTCCTCGACCATTTTTCTTAAGCCTCTCACGTGTCCTTCTATTCTTGACAGTCTGTCTAGGACTTCCTTTCGTCTCTTGTGTGGTGATGTCATGTCTATCCCCTACTGGGGGACGGGATAATGAGTAATAAGCTTTTTGGGTCGAGTTTGAAGCAAACTATGATGGAAAGTTCGTGGACAGGATTGAGCCTGAGCGTTAAGCTGTTTGTGAGTGGCATAATTGTAGTTTGAGCGCTTGTTCTGGAATGATGTGAACGACGGTGGTTTTAGAGGGGGGTTTAGTGGGCATTCGGATATGCTAAGTCTCAAATATCGTGTGTGACTTTGACTTCTAGAAGCAGTTGACAGGTGAATGGTGTGAAGAGTCAGAGAGTGGGGACGAGGGGGTTTCTGTTCGGTTTTGAGGAGCCTTACAGGACTAATGTTTTCGTGATTAACGGTAGCCGCCACGTTTTTGTTTGTGACACTTGCTTGGGGTCTGAACCTATGAATCTGGTGAGGAAATATCTTGCCGAGAAGGGGCTTGACTCGAAGCCGGTTGTCGTGTTCAACTCTCACGCGGACTATGACCATTACTGGGGGAATGGCTGTTTCAAGTCTTCGCTTATCATAGGCCATGAGCTTTGCAGGAAGAGAATAGCGAAGGAGGCACAGCATGACTTGGAGGAGTTCAAGGGTCACATGCTTGGAGACGTGGAGATCGTTGCTCCGAACGTCGTCTTTGATAAGCGTTTGTTCTTCACTGAGGAGGGTGTGGAGTTTTACCACACGCCTGGGCATACTGAGGATTCATCGTCGTGTTTTGATCATGTTGACGGGACATTGTTCGTGGGCGACAATGTTGAGTCGCCGGTTCCGTATGTGAATGGGCTGGATTTCGCTGGTTATGCTGCTACTCTTGAGGAGTACATTCGGAGAAGCGCAAAGGCCATAGTTGCGGGACACGCTGAGACAGTGCTTGATGCTGCCGCCGTGAGAGACGGCCTGAGCTACTTGAGGGGTCTTGAAGCGTCAAGTATTGACATTGGGAAGCTGGATAGGAGAGGGAAGATAATTCATCAGTCGAATTTGGCGAACATGGGAGAGAAGCTTAGAGCGGAGGGCATGACGAAGAAGGCGCTTGCGTACTACAGGGAAAGCAAGCTTGTGCTAGATCAGATGGAAGACAATGTTGTAGGAAAGCAGGAAGAAACGAAGCGAATTCAAGAGATAATAGCCTCACTCTCACGAGACAACAGAACTCAGGAAAAAGCTGAAGCCTAATCCTTCTGTATGCAAAATGCTATTAGCTTTAGTATTAGCAATGTCTTGTTTGTTAGAGGGCGATTTGGCTTGGGTGCTAAATGGGTTGTGAATTTGCTTGATGCTTTGGACAGGGAAGTTGATGAGGAGACTCGTGTGAAGGTTTTAGAGAGTTGCGGTCGCAAATGCATTGGTGCGGGCTTCTTGAAGAAAGCTGAGGCCATTGCAGAGAAGAGCAAGAGTACGGAAGAGTTTCTGGAAGGGCTGGGAAAGGTTTGGAAGCACCTAAGCATAAACAAGGATGGGGTATTCGTGGTTTACGAGCAGTGTTATTGTCCGTTGGTGAAGGGTTATGAGGGGAAGGTGTCGCCTAGCTTCTGCAACTGCTCAGTAGGATGGATTAAGGAGTTGTTTGAGACGGCTTTGAAGAAGCCAGTCAAAGTGGAGCAAAAAGGCACTATTCGACAAGGAAACAAACAATGTAAATTCAAAATAACAACAGGGAACGATTGAAGCTCAAAGGGCTGAAGACTTAGAGAAGAAACTCGAAACTATGGCTGACGATTTAATGAATGCACTAGATAAAGCGTTGACAAAAACCAAAATCCCGCATGAATTTGAAGGCGAAGAGCATGATTGAACTCGTTGCTAACTTTTTCGTATTGCTGGTAGGTGCTGGAACATGCCTATTACTGGTTGTTGATATTTTCGTTGGCAATGCTGATTAGACACTTCAAAAGCCGAAACTAGCCCTCTTTCTCTTTCTTTTTTCTCTGCGATTTACTTAAAGGCTCAGACTTCTAAATGATAAGACGAGAGGGATGAAATGAGCAACGTCATATTCGACTTGATCTTTCTCATGGTAAGGCATTATCAGATATTCTTGCTCTTTCCAATAATCATGGCTTTCAAAGCAGAGAAATATTACGTTGCACGGACTTCAATACTAGCCAATACAGTCGGGATGTTTGTTGCGGTTGCTCCATACTGGGACATTACTCGCTCTTGGGTCAATGTAAACGGAATCAGTTTATTTCATATCTATGTTCTTGTAGGGCTTATTTTTGGACTATGGGCTTTTTTGAGTTATGTTGCAGGAAGTAGCCAAGACGAGGAATTCTACGAGTTTACATGGTATTTCTACAATAGCGTAATAGCTGGAATAGTCTGTTTTGTTGCGGCTATATTCCTCTGATTAGACCTTTCTATGAGGCTCGACTTATTTCCCGTTTTTCTGCAATTCCAGCTGATAGGGTTCTGATAACTCTTCGGGTTTTGGAGACTTCTGGATGACCCCGATAACTATCGGGGTAAGCACTAAATATGTGATCTTCTTACATCGAATGCTATGCAACTGTCAAATAAACTCAAGGCAGGAGTTTCTTTGCTAGCTTCTGCAATTGTTTATGAAATCATCAGCGAATGTTTTCAATGGATCAAAGAGATTCTTGGATCACGACTATCAAGTACGTTCTTTACTCCCGCCCAATTGGCTTTCATCATTATCGGTATTGTGGGTGTTATTCTTATTGCGGTTGACTTATGGGGAAAACTATACAAAAAAGAACTTGACCCAAGATTTGAACATGTTTATGCTGTCCTTTTCTACCCTGAAGAAATATCGTGGGCTAGAGGTGAGCGTAATCCAGAGAAGAACATGCCAAGAAACAAAGCGGTAGTAAACACCAAGACAAAGAAATCATTTTGGATGTTAGAATACGCCATAGACCTCTTGAAAAGAGGCAAGATACAATATGTAACTGACAATTGGAAAGGAGAAGAGGAATTCAAGAAATGGTTTGAGAGTAAAGGAATAACTTCACCAAAAAAACATGCAACAGAATCTGACCTCTTAGCTATTGTTGAACCAAAAGAGAGCATCGAAAAACCTCCGAAATCTACAACTGATATATCCATAGTGAAAACACGGTCTCTCTTTAGTGATAGAAAGCTGATGGAAGCCTATTCGCCGATACATGCAATGGTTGTCAAAATCAATAAAAAAATTCCGCGTGAAAGTGCCCTTCAACTAACTGCAGGTGCATGGGTAAATAAATCATTGATGGATTTTGGAATCATATCAGCAGTATTCAATCAACATAATGATAAATTCAGGAACAGGGATTTGGACATATGGTTTGAAATCGAGGAAGAAATCAAAGCGAGAAACGGTTTCTTTTTGGGCAAAAACCGACAAGAGTGGTTCGATGAGTTAGAGGCTGAGTATAATCGTCTAAAAAGCTCTATAGAGGACAGTGCTTCTGGTAGTGGTTAGCTCTTTGAGAAATATTCGCTCAGTATCACCCTTATCGCTCGGGAATTGAATCCGCTAATAGGAATATTTTTAAGCGAGACGCTATTCAATAAATTTTCTTGAAATGAGCGACATCGGAAAACTAATAGTGACACTTGTAACCGTGTTCTCTTTAGTCGGAAGCATCGGTTTCTATCTAACCATGATTTCTGGAAGCATTCGAATCTCTCAAGGAGACTTTAATGCAACTCAAGACATGGTGCAAGCCGCTTCTGATGAGATAGTCGATTCTGTAACGTGGACTGTCGTCATTGGTGTCGCAATATCGATATGCTCTGCTCTAGGTCTTGGCTTTCTTGTGGCAATACTGAAAAAGCTATAACCCAGACTTCATGACCAAACAAGAAAGAGGTGAATCAAGTGTATTCGTCTGAAGGACAAGTTATTGGATTAATGAAATACAAGAGAAAAGTGCAAGCCATAGAAGAGATTCTTCCAAAACTGTGTCCGAATTGCAGAAAGCTTGTTGAAGATGCATTAAGCCATAGATAGTTCCATGATTCCGAAAATACCTCTAGTAGATAGGGTTTATGAGGCTCAGTTTTGAGACACCTAGCCAGATCAACGACAAGAAAGAAAAAGAAGGAAGATGAGAAATTGCTGATTCCTTTTTTCTGTTTCTAGTGTCTTCTGAAGCGATAGTAGAATATTGCGATTAATGCACCCATTAGAAAGGCATAGATAGATGCAGAAGCGATCTGGTCGAAGTTGATTACAGGCAGAATCGGAATAAACCATGGCCCGAGATACAGAATAGTATATAAGAAAGCGAAGAAAGCAATGAAAGTCGAGACAACAAAGACTGCAATAGTTTCAAGCCAAATTGATAGGGAATCTAGTGAATTGCCGTTATTTTTTCCGTTTCTTCTATCTTTTTTGCACTTCCGGCACAGTTGTCTAAGTTGCCTCTTCTTTATTGGAGGTTCAAACGTGCATGACAGGAAGACAAAAGAGAGTCTTAACACTTTTCGGCTACACGAGGCTTGATTTCAAAATACCGCCAGTTGGTGCAGAAGGGTAGCCTAACATTTCCAGTTTTCCAGGTTGTATGAAGTGGGGGGCGTGCCATTATAGAAGAATCTTCTATAGTTAGGCTCTATTGTGGATTTGCTGTTTAGAACTGCGTCCTCTCTAGTGGATTGACTTCTTTCACTCAAAACGAAGTTTTAGGACAACAGTTTAAGTAGCACTTCATGAATAATGCGAGAAACAGTTTCAACCTTGAACATCAATCCTTCTCCGAAATCTGTCTTTTCGGGTTCTATAAACAATAAACGCATCTTTGCATTCGCAGTTTTAAGATATTCGCAAAATATCCGCAATGGTAGCATATGCGTGGAGATTGCTGGAAAGTTCGTTACCTGTTCCGGTTTCATGAGCCTTGCTTCTCCAGCTCTTAGTCCCATTTTTGCTGCGTCTATTATTAGTATGTGTGTTGGTTTGTAGTCTGTTATTTGTTGCATGTGGTTTTCTGGTACGGTTTCTGCTTCTATCAGCATCACCTTGCTAGAATCCACTTTCCCACTCAAATCCCTCACAATCTTCACGCCAACAAAATCATCCATCCTAATCGGATTCCCAACCCCAACAACCACAACCCTCCCAGCGCCCCTAAACCACTCACGAAGCTTCTTCTCAATGGCATGCTTCTCTTTCTTGCCCAAACGATAATCACCACTATCAGCAAGATAAAGAAAACAAGAAAATTGATTCAATATGTGCTTATCGTTGCACTGTTTTGATTAGCTTCTTCTCGCTGTCGTAGATGTTCACGGTCATCGGCATTTGTCCAATCGCAAAGTGTGTCGCACATCCGAAGCACGGGTCATAAGCCCTGAAAGCCATTTCCACCATGTTCAGCAATCCCTGATCCACCTTGCCGCCATGAATCAACCCCTTGGCCGCATCCCGCACGCTCATGCAGATCGCAGGATAGTTATTCGTCGTAGCTACAATCATGTTCACGTCTTTTATGAGCGCGTCCTCGTCCAAAGTGTAGTGATGAATCAGCGTGCCCCTAGCCGCTTCGACTATGCCTATGCCTTCGCCTGGTTCTCCCGGCTTTGCACGCACGTCCTTGCTTGTGATCTCCGGATCTCTGACCAATTCCAAAGCTCTCTCAGTAGCGTACTGCAGCTCAATCAGTCTAGCCCAGTGAAACGCCAACGTGCTGTGCACAGGCTTCCCACCCAACGTCTTGTACATAACCTCGTACTCAGCCTGAGCCAAAGGCGTAGCCATGCCATCTGAAACATTAAGCCTGCCCAGCGGACCAACACGGTATATGCCGCTGTCTGGACCGTCAACCAAGCCTTTCCAGCCGACTTTCTTCAAGTACGGCATCTTCGCATAAGACCACGGCTCAACGTGCTCAGCCACGTGAGTCAAATAGTCTTTCGGCTCAAACTTCAGAAACTCCCGGGCATTCTGGTCGACAACGCGCACTTTGCCATCGTAGAAGTTGACCTTGTTGTGCTCGTCCACCAAGCCCATGTAGTACGTCCTATGCGTGTACGCTTGGCTCATGATCAGATCAACGTACTTGCTGTTGCCCAGAACGATGTCATGGAAAAGCTTCAAAGTGAACTTGGCAAACCCCAGACAAGACTCGGACATACGCTCAATCTCAACCCTGTTCTCCTCGCTCAAGGGCTTAGAAATGCCGCCTGGCAAACCGCAAACAGGATGCGTAGCCTTGCCGCCGATAATTTCAGTCATCTTCTGACCGTAAGCACGGTGCTTGATAACTTCCTTGCCAACCTCTAAGCCAGCCTTCTCAATCACGCCCAAAATATTCCGCTTCTCAGGCGGAGCATCAGGACCGACCACAAAGTCTGGACCGCCAAGATAATAGAAATGCAAAATATGATCGTAAATGTAGTAGGCAACGTACATCAACTCTCTGAGCTTCTTTGCAGCAGACGGAGGCTCGACATTGAAAGCCGCGTCCAAAGCCTTCACAGCCGCAAAGTGATGAGCAACCGGACACACACCGCAGATTCTAGTAGTCAAAATGGGCATAAGCTCGGCTCTTCTGCCAACGCAGAACTGCTCAAACCCGCGAAGCTCAGGAACCTTCAGGTAAGCGTTCTCCACCTCGCCAGCATCATTCAGAAAAAGCGAGATGCTACCGTGGCCCTCAAGCCGCGTAATCGGGTCTATGAGTACTTCTCTCATTTTTGAATCACCTTTCTCCTTAGAAGAGAACTTGGCAAACTGTACATGTAAAACGTTCCAAGAGGATCCTTAATCTGGCCCATAAGCTTCTCAACATCCTCCTCGCTGTAATGCTCCTGCTCCCCTTCCAAACCGAGAATCGACGCTATAGCACTAATCATAGCTGCACCCTGCTCAGGCGAATTCGGACAAGGACCACCACAACCCGTACAGGGCATATCAACCGTCAAACACTGAGCGCTGCAACCGCTACGAGTCGCCGGACCCATGCAGATAATCCCCTGCTCAAGCAGGCACCTCTCAGGCTCAGGAACCTTCTCGTGAACACGATAAATCGCGGAGATCTTCTTGTTCTCCTTCTTCCTCGGGCACTCATCACAAACCGACTTCAACGGAGCAAGCACCGAACCCTTCGGAGGAAGCTCACCCTTCGCGATGGCATCAACCGCGGCGGAAATCAACTTCACCGGCGGCGGACAACCCGGAAGATAGTAGTCAACCTCCACGGTTTGATTCAGCGTCTTGACAGTATCATAGAACTCCGGAATCCTAAGCGTCCCCTCCTTAACGGCGGTCTCAGTTTTGGGAACAACGTTTTCAGGATTGACCACCGACTTCTCCTTCAAATAGACAGTGTCAAAAATCTGCCTGCGGTTATGCAGGTTCGCCAGTCCCGGAATGCACCCTTCTTGGGCGCAGGAACCGAAAGCTACAAGCGTCTTGGCCTTCTTCCTCAACAGCTTCGCCATGTGCTCCTGCTCGGAGTTGCGCACTGAACCGTTGAAGAAGCAGATGTCAATATACTTGTCAGGCATGGCGTCAACGTCTTTGTATTTGATGTCCATGGCCACAGGCCAGAAAACGATGTCCGCAATGTTGACAACGTCCAAGATTTTCTCGTTGATGTCCAACACTGCGATCTCGCATCCGCCGCAGCTTGCCGCCCAATAGAACGCTATCTTCAACTTTTCCTTCGGCATACTACTTTGCACCCTCACAAACTTTCGCCAGTATCTTCGAAACATCAACTCTAAGATCGCTGAACCCCAACTCGTCTGGCTTCATGCCCTGCGCCAAACCCAACAATTGCGGATAATGTAGCACCGGAATCCCATAAACCTCGCTGAACATCTTCTCAATCCGCAGCTCATTCGTGTCATACATGATGTGGCAGAAAGGACAAATCGTAATCATCGCCTCAGCATCAACCATCTTCATGTGCGTAAGTTTGTCCTTCGCCAACTGCAACGCAATCTTGTCGCTCACCCCAACACTTGGTGCGCCGCAGCACTCGGTCTCGTCCATATAATCCAAACACGTGGCGCCAGTTACTTCAATCAAAGTCTTGAGCGTCTTCGGATCTTCAGGATCGTCAAACCCGATGAACTCCTTCGGCCTCAAAATGTGACAACCATTGTGTTCAGCAACCCTCAGCATCGTCAGAGGCTTGACGACAGAGTTCTTGATCTTCTCCAAGCCAACGTCCTCGATCAGCACCTGCATCAGATGCTTAGCATTTTGTTTTCCTTTATACTCTAAACCTACCTCTTTCAAGTGACGATTGATCTCGTCACGCAGGTGCTCGTCTGCCTTCAGCATCGTGTTGACTTTCTTCAACGTGCCTGCGCATCCCGGACACAGCGTTATGATATCCAAGCCTTTCTGCTCTGCCAAAGCCAGATTTCGAGCCGCCAGTATCAACATCGTCTCATGACTGACTGGATCCAGCGGCAAGCCGCAGCAGTTGAACTCGGGCATTTCGACAAGCTCAACACCCAGCTTTCCAAGTACCTTGCGACCTGAGATTTCAAAAGCGGCGACACGGTAAGGAATCGCACAGCCAAGAAACATGAGGTACTTGTTTTCTGCCATGTTACGCACCTTTATTCTCTACATGCTTGAGGAAATGGACCTCACGCAGCGTCTTTCTTATGCTTTCAGGGTTCCCCTTAGGCAATGGCGGAAGCCCCAAGGTTTCCCTCTTCTTCATTCTCAGTTCTGGAATTTTGTAAGCGTAACCCGACTCAAGAATACTCGCGCATTCCTCTTTGAACACTTGCGGAATGTGACCCTGGTCCGCAGCTAGGTTCCTCAAGACACGGATGACGCTGGCAACTTCAACATCCTGCGGGCAACGATCCGTGCATGTAAAGCATGATGCACAAAGCCACAAAGTGTCGCTGTTCAGCACGCGGTCCTTCAGCCCAAGCTGAGTCATACGAATTATCTGTCTCGGCCGGTAAGTGTCACTGAACCGTGCAATTGGACAGTCTGACGTGCATGTTCCACACTGGTAACAGCGCATCAGCTTCTCTCCGCCGTGCATCTTTGAAATCTCATACTTGAACTTGGTGTCCATCTCTGATGATTTTATCGTCTTCTGTGCTGCTTCGGTCATCATGCCTCAACTCCCTTGGCTTTCAGCGGGTTTGGTCCAAGCTTTCTTACCTGGTCAGTCATGTCGCGAACGACGGCGGCAAATTTGTCTCCTTCGCTTGCGGAAATCCACTCTAACCGGACACGTTCAGGCTCGAAACCGAATTCCTTCAAAACCTTCTTGGTCAGGTTTATTCTCCTCATTGCCTTGAAGTTGCCGCTGATGTAGTGACAGTCAGAAGGCAAGTGGCAACCAGCAACAAGCACTCCGTCGGCACCGTCTTTAAGAGCCTCAAGAATGAAGGCTGGATCAATTCTTCCACTGCACATGACGCGGATAATTCTTATGTTCGGCGGATACTGGATTCTGCTCACGCCCGCTAGGTCTGCACCTGCATAGGCGCACCAGTTGCAAAGGAAGCCGATTATTTTTGGCTCAAACCCGTTGTTCTCGGTCATGCTTTCGCCTCGCACAGAGATGCTTCAATCTCGGCAAGAATCTCCTCCGTCGTGAAGTGACCCATAGTGATAGCCTTAGTTGGACAAGCCGTACCGCATGCACCACACCCTTTGCATAGGGCTTCAATAACGTGTGCAATGGGCTTACCGTCTTTGTCCTTCATTTCGACAGCACCATATGGACACAGATATTCACAAACCTTGCAACCACTACATAAATCTTCGGACACGTTAGCAATGATTCCTTCCATTTCGAGCGTCTTTTTGGAAAGTATCGTCGTAGCTCTGGAAGCAGCTGCACAAGCCTGCGCAATGCTCTCTTCAATGTACTTCGGCGAATGAGCCATACCGCACAAGAACACGCCGTCCGTCGCGAAGTCCACGGGTCTGAGCTTCATGTGTGCCTCCAAGAAAAAGCCATCTTGCGTAAGCGGCACCTTAAGCATCTCAGCCACATGCTTATTGTTCGGATTCGGTATCGTGGCTGCGCTCAATACCAGAGCGTCTGGCTCGATCTCAACTTCTTCCCTTATCACTGGTTCCCAGAAAGTGACCTTGAGCTTTCCGCTTTCATTCACAACTCTCGGCTTTCTCTCATCGTCGTAGTTTATGAAAAGAACTCCTTTTGTTGCGGCTTCACGGTAATAGTCTTCCTTGAAACCGTATGCCCTCATATCCTTGTAAAGAACGTAAACTTCTGTTTCCGGGCTTACCTCTTTGATTTTCAGCGCGTTCTTTATGGCTTGGCCGCAACAAATTCTTGCACAATTCGGCCTTTGCTCGTTTCGAGCGCCGACACACTGGATCATTACGACGTTCTTGGCGTTGAAGTCTCCTTTGGCAAGCTTTTCTTCAAGCTCATGCTGAGTCACGATTCTCTGGTCTTGGCCATAGAGGTATTCAGTGGGCTTGTACTCCTCTGCGCCCGTTGCGACTATCACAATGCCATGCTCAATTTCCTTTTCCTCGCCCTTCTGTTGCCTTATCTTGGACTTGAAGTTGCCGACAAAACCATAAACGTCAACAACTTCGGCGCCTAGGTAGACGTGTATCTTCTCATTTTCCTTAACCGCCTTGACGAGAGCGCTAAGCTTTTTCTTGGGATTCTCGCCCTTTTCGAGCAAGTAATGAATCTTGCGCAGAAGTCCGCCTAGCTCTTTCTCTTTCTCGACGAGATGAACTTCAAAACCTTGCTTTGCGAGCTCTAAGGCAGCAGTCATGCCAGAGACGCCGCCGCCGATTATCAAACCAACTGGCGTAACATTTATGATCGGCTTCTCCAACGGCTTCAGAAGCTTAGCCTTTGCAACGATTGACCGCACAAGGTCTTTCGCTTTCTCAGTTGCCTCCTTAGGTTCGTGCATGTGCACCCAACTGCACTGGTCACGAATGTTCGTCATCTCAAACAGGTACGGGTTTAGACCTGCCTCCTGAACTGTTTCTTTGAAGAGAGGCTCATGAGTCCGCGGTGTGCAAGAAGCGACAATGACACGGTTGAGATTGTTCTGAACGATCTTTTCTTTGATGAGCTTCTGCGTGTCCTGCGAACAAGTGTAAACATTCGCTTCCGCGTAGGTCACATTTGGCAGAGTTCTGGCATACTCAACTACCTTAGGAACATTTACCACTCCGCCGATGTTGATTCCGCAGTGGCAGATGAAGACGCCTATGCGCGGTTCTTCCTGGCTTACGTCCCTTTCAGTCGGATATTCCTTCGCTGTGACTTGCGTTCCCCTTTCACTAGCGATAATGCCCATTGCTTTTGCTGCTGCGCCGCTTGCCTGTGCAACGCTTTCTGGAATGTCTTTCGGAGCCGAAAATGTACCGCAAACAAATACGCCTCGCTTCGACGTTTCCATGGGTGAGAAAGTCTCTGTTTCACAGAAGCTGTATTTGTTGAGCTTTATGCCTAGGCTCTTGGCCAGTTTCTCAACGTTTTTCGGCGGTTTCATTCCAGTAGACAGAACAACCATGTCGAACTCTTCGGTCTTGGGCGTCTCATCTTCAACATAGTGGACAAAAAGGTTGCTTGTCTTTGGATCTTCGGTCACTCCAGCCACTCTTGATCTTACGAATTGTATACCCCACTCTCCTTGGGCACGTTCATAGTAAGCGTCAAACTCCTTTCCGTAACAGCGCATGTCCATGAAGAAAATCTTTGCATCCAATTTCGAAGGCGTGTGCTCCTTAGCTATGACTGCTTCTTTCATGCCATACATGCAACATGCAGCAGAACAGTAGTTGTTTCCAAGTTGGAAGTC
>Ga0315277_10008058_pt1 | contig 13593 bp, 6 predicted proteins | sample YL17G05_15_MG_FD_203695 | JGI IMG/M metagenome (GOLD analysis project Ga0315277, IMG submission 203695) | Sediment microbial communities from Yellowstone Lake, YNP, Wyoming, USA - YL17G05_15 | ecosystem: Environmental > Aquatic > Freshwater > Lake > Sediment | place: USA: Wyoming | collected...
CCTGCTGCGGGATGGTGCCATTCCAATTTCCCGTATAGATGGTCCCGCTCACGCGGACCATTGCAACAACGGTCCAAGATGACCCCGTCCAGTAACTTAAATTCACAGCCTGCACGCCGGAAGCCATCAAAGGTTCGGTTACTTGGACCATAATCATTACTGCCTCCGTGTAGGCGATACTCGTGTCATTCTGGACTGGGGTTCCGATTATAGAAAGATAGGGATCTGTAACCGTGTAGTTGAAGAAGTTGCCGAAGTTGTTATTCAGGGCGGTATTGCCCGCAAAATCGCGGGCGAAGAGGCGGTAGGCCACCCTGGTGCCATAGGCTTGCTGCGGAATGGTCCCGTTCCAATTCCCCGAGTAGATTGTCCCGCCCACTAGGACCATTGTGACATTGGTCCAAGATGACCCTGTCCAGTAACTTAAAATTGCTGTCTGCACACCGGAAGCCACTAAGGGCTCGGTCACATGGACCATGACTTCCACCGCTTCCGTGTAAGCGATACTCGTATCATTCTGGATGGGTGATACGATTAGGGGTAGATATGGATCAGTAACCGTATAGTTGAAAAAGTTGCCGCCGTTATTGTTCAACGCTGGATTGCCCACAATGTCCTGGGCGAAGAGGCGGTAGGCAACCCTAATTCCGTAGGGCTGCTTCGGAATGGTCCCATTCCAATTCCCCGTATAAACGGTCCCCCCCACTAGGACCATCGTGACATTGGTCCAGGATCCACCCCTCCAGTAACTTAAAATCACACGTTGCACACCAGAAGCTAATGTAGGTTCAGTCACTTGGACCATGACCTCCACCGACTCTGTATAGTCAATGTTCGTATCATTCTGCAAGGGAGTGCCAATTAGAGGGGCATCCGGATCTATTAATGTATAATTAAAATAATGTCCATTATTATCGTTCCAGGTTTGATTTCCTAGTGAATCTATAGCCCGAATTCTATACGAAACCAAGGCATTCCAAGCATGGGGAGGAATGGTTCCGCTATAATACGCAAATCCTCGAGCATCGGGATTGGTAGTATTGGTCAGCGTTCGAATAGACCACCCTGTTCCATTGGAACGGTAATATACCCTGGCATTTGTAATGGTAGCATAGGCAGGCGGAACTCCAATCGATACATTAACTAGGGGGGATTGGCTATAAGAAGGAATAGCAGGCGTTAGCGTCGGTTTTTTAATGATAGGACCATTATAGGCTGAAATAAAGAAGGTTTGATTCACAGAATGTGTATAGTTCCCCTTGCTGACAGTTACATACATTTCGTAATAGCCTTCTGCATAGTTGGTGGTTCCAAATGATTGAGTAGCCATTCCAGAACTATTGGTGAAAGCTGCTTTGCTCTGCAGAGGACCGGTTGCATTTCGTAAAACAAAACCACAGAGAGCATTATTGATTGGAGTCCCATTATAGAAGACGAAGGTAGCAGCTACTTTGATGGTATCTCCAATTAGATAAAGAGTATCCATGGAGATTCGAAACTGAGTTGCATTTACCAAAGCAAAGAGAGTTTTAGAAGCGTTATATAGTCCTTTTAACGCCGTTATATACATCGTATAATTCCCATTATAGTATGAACTACCAATTAGAAAGGACTGGGTTGAAATCCCGTTAATATCCGTTATATTGGCTTTACTGGCGAGTAATTCAAGCTTTGGACCTCTGAGCAAATACCCAACCGTTGCGCCCTGAATGGCGGACCCGTTTTCAAACGTGAAGTTTGCCCATACGCGCATAATTTGGGTGGGATTATAGACTAACGCGTCTGTTCGCGCATTAAGAGTCGCGTTGTTCCCTTGGAGTGGGTTAAGTGTATTATTCGGTAAATTTGTTTGAGTTGCATTGACGGAAGGATTGTTTGTGGTATAGAGGAAAGTGGAACTCAGAGCGATGGTAAACAGACTAATAACCATCAAGCATATGAAGATTTGCGGTTTATCGTATCTAAATCTCATCTTTTCACCTGTAATTCTGGAGACTCACACGACTTGGAAAGTGATGGTTAGAAAATCGACGCAGAGACCGCCATTCCAAGGCCAATCCGTCCAAATGATGATCTGGACCGTGTATAGCCCTAAAGGAGCTCCGATGCCTATAGTATAGGAAAAAGTAACCTCAGTATCTTGGCCGGCGAGCACTGTTACTGTTTCATTGTATTGGAGATACCCCTGGAGAAGTGGATCATCCGTTTGAGCAGTTACTACATAGGTATTACTCCCAATGTCTCCACGAATGGTGGAATGGTATTCCACTGTCGCCCCTTGATTAAATATGGTTTGTTCGCTACCGGTGGAATTAGTAGAAATGACTTTATACAGGTCGGCTTGGTTCGCTGGAGGTATATAGGAGGTAATAGTCACCCAGAGCCATACGGTTGTGTTTACATGCCCACCAAAATCAAAGGCACGAATTTGTAGAAACTGAGTACCCCGCCAACCCATTGTATCGGTCCATAGTGCGGTCCAGGTGGAGCCCTCTTGTGTGAAATCCATGAGATAGTACGTTCCGTTGATCCAGATTTCCACATGATCAATATCTAGCTCAGGAATTCGCACCACGATGGGGATGGTATCATATTCCTGGAAGGTCGACCCATTGATTGGCCCGAGGAGATTAACATGAGGGGGATTGTCAATGAAGAAATGGCTCCAGTCCCGGACGTACATGAGATTGAAATCCATCGCCTCGAGTTCGATCTGGTATTGCCCATCAGGGAGAGTTGAGGTATCGAACGATTGCTCATAAAAACCACTGATCGGATTATATAGGAAGGCAGTGAGTATAACCAGTGGTGAAGAACTCCACTCCTGATAAATTCGCGCTTCCATATAGGCTAGGGGATACAGAGTTGGAATGTCGAGTTGAATGGTGGCCAAGCCGGTTAATGTATCCCATAAGGCGGGCGTTATGCAGTCCACCGAAAAGATCGTGGGATTTGAAAACTGCACTCGGACGCGATCAATAAAAGACCCGTTGAAGGTGGTCCCCCATACCGTGATATCGTAGATATCATTAGGGAAAATATAGCTTATGAAGGAGGCGGAGGCGACACCTGGAAAAACATCGAAAGTAAGGTCGGCGATCCATTTCCCATCTGAGGCACGTCGCACATCGCCGTAAACCCGACTCAACCCACCACCAGGACCCGTGGGACTTACCAAGACGGTTATAATATCTTGGATAGAGCTATAGTCGGAGGGAGAGGTAATTTCAGCCATTTGGACTGACGCAGGTCCCAAGGGGAATCGCTTTTCGAGAGTGAATTGGGTTTCCGAAGTATCCATGCCCTCTATTTCTATGGTATAATAGGCTTCATACCAATGGCTATCGCTTCCTTGAACGCGATAGGCCCAATTGGTAGTATCGACGGCGGCAATCCAGGTTGATTTCGGATCCACCATGGAGCCACTTGCCATAGTATTGGTATTCACCCATGAATTATAAGTGGGGTCGAAATATTCTTGATAGATATAGTATTCCATTAGCATAATGGGGAAAGGTCGAGTCCCTATAACCGAGAATTGGGCATCTTGGGACCATTCGAAGGAGGTGGTGGGAGAGGTAATAGCTAATTGCGAGATTTCAGGGTTCCGCACCTCAATTGATACGGTAAAATTGATAGTAAAGGTGAAAGTTGCGTCGTACGCCACAAATGCGAGAAGGTAGGTTCCGTTACGGACAGTCTGAGATGGCCAGAAGGTGGAATAGATGTCGCCACCCAGTGGTTCAAGGTATCCCATCCACAGCGGATCAATTAACATTCCTTCTGTAACTGCGACTTCCTGGAACATAAGCGGGGACGAGGAAGTGATTCGAGCGCGCAATTCGACATATCCTGAGACAATAGCTCCATTGGAAGGACTGAGGACCGTGATCGCTAAGGGATTCGAATTTGAAATGAGAACCCTTGTGGAGTTGTAGGAATAGAGTCCATTTTCAGTTTGGACCACAAACTCGAGCCAGAAGGGCCCATCTGGGATTCCATTGGCATTCCAAGTAGAGTTCCACATGCCATCGCCTTCATAGGTCATTATATCATAACCCATCATCCCTTCGGGTCGAACATATGGCATTGTTTGACCTCCACCGATGATTTTATTAGATTCTAGTTTAGAAAATTCGGATTCGGTATAAAATTTGACTAAAACCTCACGGATGGCAGTCCGATTTTGCACCAGCACGCTGAGATTAGTCATCCCATCAACAATCGTACCAGACAAGGGCGTTAAAATGATGGGGCGTGTTATAGGTTCCACAAAAGTGATGTTAATATCGTCCCAAGGACCTAAGGCATAAATCTGATTCTCCCATGTTTGACTCCAAGTATTATATGTGTTCCGGCGTGTTGGATTCATCCAGAACATATTGCCAAGATAAGTATTTACCTGAGTCACGTCGGGAATATTCGGATAAAAGGAAGTAATATTCCCATTTTCTACATAGATCTCGCCTCCGGTTTCGAAGCTATCGGCTGTGGTAAGGGAGGCAAAATTCACTTGAGGGATATCGAGTAAATTACGGAGAGATAACGAATGCGAAGTCAGCAGAGACCCCATAAAATTGCTGCCTAGATATTGTGGATAGAAAAGACTAGTCATCAGCATCAGCGGGGCATATTCAATAGTGGAAGGATTTGTTCTCTGGAAGATCGATAGGCTCCCCGTGGCTGCCACCCACATTAAAAGCGACTCCGTTGCTTTGAGAGAACTGGCAGGTATTGAGTTATTCAGTCCGGAGGGGAGTTGATGATGGAAATAAGAAATGAAATAGTCGTAAGTGATCGAGGGTGTATAATTGTTGCCAAAAGTAACACATCTGAAAGGCATATCATTACCGGAACCCATCGGGATAATAAAGATGCCTGTGTAAAGATGTAGCAATTTTCCTTCGAGACCAAATGCGCGCTCAAAATCGTCCTTAATGGGTGTCGCAAGGAGAAGTGCCTCTTCATCTAGCGTATCAATCGAGAAGAGCACGGTTAAACCAAAATCGAGTGGCGGTATTTGGAACTGCGACATGAACAAGGTCTTCGTGAGATTACTATAGCCATTAAAGGCATTAATCGCGACAAAACTGATCATCGCAGCACTTTGATATTCAGGGATCGAATAGTCGAGCGGATCCTTGATGACATTGCCGTTGAAATTGAACCTCGCACTCACATTTCCATTTTGGTCCACAACCACAGACATACTTTCCTGATAATACGTATTATAGAGAGAGACGCGGCTACAATCACGCTGTTCGCGTCCTACTCCATCCATAAACTCGAAAATCAGATCATAATAGCCATTGGGTACCTCATCTTGGAGGGTTTCCCAGAGGCCACTCCAATACTGATGGACAGAATCATAGGTCAAAACGAGGCTTTTGATGTCGCAACGGTAGAAAAATTGGTAGGGACCCATATAAGTCCCTGCGGGGCGGATATACACGGTAACTTCATTCGTACTGGGGACCTCCATTGTCGCATTCGCAATGATCTCGACATCGCCATGAATCGTGGAACCTGGAACCGGTGAGATAATCTGAATAGCCGTATGGGGCGCGGTGAAATTAAATCGGATATCATCTGTGCTGTTTAATCCAGTAATTGTCGGACCAGCTTTAGTGATTAACTCGTAGCGAAAGGTCTCATAATTATCACTCGTTCCTTCATATACGGTATAGGTAGGATCGTCTGGATACACCTCGTAATGGTATCCACACGCCACATGAGTGCGAATAACAGTAGTGGCCGAGGTTGTCTCCCGCTCTTCATTGGTATTAATTTCTTGAATATTGAGAAATTGCGCCAAGGAGAATTGATGGGGTTGATTCAGAGTGGAGTAATCATAGATATTTTGGAATCGCATCCACGCCGCCACGAATGCATCACCATAATCCGCAAATACCGGTATCGACCACATGGGAATAATGAAATCAAGATACCATTCGGGGAAGATATAATAGCCAATAAAAGACTGGTCCGCGCGGAGGATATTCTCTTTAGAGAAAATATTCGAAATATTCCCGCTCCGGACTGTTTCATATTGATCGAGGAAGTAACTGTAATCCCGTCCTAGGGTATAATTCATTGCAAAGGCAATCTGGTCAAATCCATTGATATTAGTCCCGCGAAAGTCTTTCAATTCCTGGAGCATCCCAGGAACATTAAATACTCTTTCGAGATCGGCAATCATGGGTCCTGCTAATTCTCTTAGTCTTGCTTTGGTTGTTGATTGATACCCGTTTATGACAACTAATACATTCCAATTATGCCCGGAATCAAAACCCGACATCGCATTGGAGGTATTTTCGTCTGAAATATAAACTTCTACATAGGTAATTTCGCTCGAGTTGAAGACCCTCGTATCAAGGCCCAATTTCATCCCATATCCGAAAGTAGGCAGGTCGCCTAGCCCATATGCAAGCTCTACATCCCCACCATCGGTAATGTAAATATCCATCCCGTGAACCTGCCCTGTATTATTCACATAGAAATTCGTGCGATTAAGGGCCCAGAGGCCGCGATTATCGCGGACATAGGTCGTGAGTTGATAGAGGCCAGCTCTCAGATTCAAGGTGTCAAGATTATGGGTATAATTTTGCCCATTATTGATGAGATTGCCCTGTGTCCCAGAGCCCCCCATATAAAGTGGACGTAGATCGTAGGCGCTGTTATTCACTGTGCTTGATAGCACTTTGGTCGCAATGGTGACGTTCTCCTCGTCAAGCTGAACAGATTCCATATAGGTTGGAGAAAGAATGTTGTCTGAGATGAAAGGTCCCGTGAAATCCAAGCGGATATCGTCCGTGGTACGAAGACCTATCGGCGTATTCGCCGTATTTAACATCGTGAAAAGTATAATATTTAAGGTAGAGGCAACAGGGAATCCGATTAAGCGAGTAACATTCAGGTTCAAGGGATCCTTAGGGTACCAATCCGTGATATTGGCGTTAAGCACATTAGCTCCCGCGGGCATATTCAGGAAGTTGGGGCCAAACCCTGAAAGCACCGTACTGGCAACAATCGGGGCGCATGCGTTAATTCGGGAAATTTGGGGGAAGAGTTTCTTCAAGGAAATGCTGTGAGTACCTCCAAGCGCAGTATCGAAGTAGTTGGGGAACCAGATACTGGGTGAAATGTAGGCACTTAATCCGAAATTATAATTCTTATAGGGCGAGTTACGATACATGCTGGCACCCATCATACCGTTAGGGTTCATCCAAGCGAAAAAGATGGACGAATTGAGATTGGCTTGCGTCATGTTTTGTTTGGTATAGAGCTCTGCCAATCCGGAAGGAACACTTGCATGGAATTTATCAACGAAGTCACCATACGTAATAGTGGAATAGTTGTTTCCATAGATAAAGAAGTAAACATAAGTGCTTTCACTCATTTGCATAGAACGAACGCCAATGAAAGTCAAGTCATCCGGGAGATTGAAAGCCACCTTTGCATCTTGCATTACGGCAAAAGACGTCCATTGACTTTGGACAGAATCATCTAACATCAAAATACTTATCCCGTAATCGATGTCCGGTAAGTCGCCTATCATGCTCCACACAGGATGGGTGGTGCCAGGTTTATCCGCTATAAAAAAGGTAGCCACGATATCCTGGTAGAGTAACGAAGTAAAACTCATCCCGAAATCAACACCGAAGCCGAAGAACGAATGCGGAGAGGGACCTCCACCGCCACCACCCGTATAGGGATCCCTAAAGGAGGGCGGTTCAATCGTCCCAATAAAGAGGTCGTACCCGTAAGGGGGTGTCGAGCCCATTGGCGCATAGATCGGAATGTTCTCTTGGAAAAGCGTGTTGTTTACAACGATCCAGATATCCTTGAAGAATGTATCATTTATATCAGTTACTTTAATGCGGAGGACGTAATCATAGGTGCTCGGCACGCTCACGGAATTCCAGACGGTGGTCCAAGTATTAATAACCCTAGTAAGGGTCCCATTAATCATAGGGGTTGGATCATAGAACATCCCCATGAAGTATTGAGTAAGATTAATGATAAGGTATTCTACCTTCTGAATTGATGTAGGGTTGGTAATGTTCGCTCTAATAGCTACATTTTTTGAGACGACTGCACCCGGTAAGGGGGAGAGGACTGTGAGATTGCTGGAAATGGGGTTGTTGACCGTAAACCGAGAGAAATTATAGACATTCCCGAAAAAGAACCCTCGTGGAACACGCGATGATAATCCGCCCTGTTGAGCGGTGATATAAAGATAATAATTTCCATTAGGATAATGATAGGAATTAGCCCATTGACCAGTATATAACCCCTCTACAACTGACATTAAAGGTATCATTTTCGAGGCTTTATAGGAAAATCGAGACCAATAAGAGTCGTCGTTTATAAATAGACGCTTGAAGGTGACCTCATCAACGATTTCAGCATATAAATAGAACGGATATGAAAGAGTGCCGCATTGCATAGTCGCGATAAGGTTCACGGTTCCATTCACAGTAGCCGGAGGTGGTCGTGGCATAACTACTGTCAGATTTACTACTGGTGCGATGAAAGAGACTGAAATATCGGAGACGCTTCCTAAACCGGTTACGGAAGTATGATACATGGAAGTATTCTGGAGGAGCCACCAGTCATGATCGAGCCCTAAATAGCGTGGAATGTGGTAAGCCGAACTCGACGTGGAAGTTATGTTACCATTTTCCACCAAGATTTCTATTTCAGAGGATGAATACGCGGATTCATCCACATTAATTAGCGGAGTGAGGGGAACATCGATTACCTCGCTTAGATTAAATTGTTCCTCGGTGAAAGACGGATAGCCGGCTCCGAAGAATTTAGGATATTTTAATACGACGTTGGATTCGAAGGAGGAGTTAAAATCAGCCAACGGAGAGCGCGAGAGAGCAGCCACCGTTTCAGTCCAAGGAGCCCAAATATTGGTATATTCCCAGTAGAGCCATGAATTAGTGTTGTTGAGTCGAGGTATAGAGAAGCAATCGACCAAGCCCCTCGGGGTGTGATTCTTAAAATACTGGAGAAAATAATTGTAATTTATTTGACCAGAGAAGTTAAAGCCATAGGTAAGCACGTTTAATTGATCCCAGAAGAAGCAATCTCCAATAGGATTCGCCGTGAAATTATTGGAAATTCCGAACGCCCGCTCCAGATCATCCTTCACAATTGAAGCGATCTGTGGGATTTGATTCGGATTGGGCACGAAGGGATCCATCATGCCTTGAGTAAAGAAAGAGTTTTTATCCATCAGGAAAAAGATGTGGAGGTATACATCATTGCGTGATAGGGCAGGATTAAGTGCTTGGATGTCCACTTTGTAAAAAGACGCGCTAGTCAGCGGATTCACCACTTCTAACTTCAACATGTATATGGCACCGTATTCGGGGAGCGCCCAATTCACATTGGGGGTTACTTGTGGACCTTGGAAGGACCCTTGGACTGTAAGGTTCCCGTACTTGTCGATATTCACCCGAATAACTTCTTCAAAACCTAGATTCGATCCGGATTCACGATCGAGGGCTGAATCCTCATTTTCAGACCCGTTTAGGAGCGATGGGAGAATAATACCATAAATCCCAATAAATCCAGAGAAAAGAATAATCGCAAATAAAATGAACCCATTCATTTTTTTATCTTGGAATGTAAGGGTTCTCCAAACTTTATACAGGACTGACATCCTCTTCACCTATTGAAGATAATATATATAGAAATATAATAATTGATACACCAATGATAAGTCTTTAAATTTAAAAGTCTTTTTCCAAAATCTTGGAACGAATTTGACAGCTATCTTTAAAAAAAAGGAAATTTAAACTCCTTTTTAAAGGGGCACTCCGCTCGATAGAGAGAAGCTAAAAAGTATTAAAAAAAGGAATTCTTTTTTCGATTTATTTTACCATTGGGAGAAGAGAATGTCCACAGTTACTCCACAAAAGGAAGAGAAGAGGGTGTCTGGCGTTTCCAGAAAATATTGAAGAATTCATTTAATTGGCGTTCAATTTTCGGGACTGGAACATCTTTGAGCTTCTCTGCCGAGTAATCACAGGCCGATGCCTTAATCAACCCAGAGGGCGTCTGGAACAATTCACACCAATTATGGAAAGTTACTTGATAATCGGGCATCTGTTTTATGTTCTTGAAATTTTTGCATCCTTCACAACGTGATTTCATGAAGGGATCAAAGCTGCTACGGGGTAAAAATCTGCAAAATATGGACATATTCTGTAGGGCATACTTTAGAAAGAGAATCAATCAGAGGGACTTTGCTCGTCTTCGGGAGGCTTAGGAGGAGGTTCGGAGGGTCCCTTCAATTTTAAATCATCTAAAGCAATATCTAGCTCTAGGTCTTCTCTTTTAAAGAGCGAACTCAGTTTCTCTTTAAAGTGGGAAAACCGGGATTCCGTTTTGAATCGTTTCGGGGAAGGCAGCGTCTCTTTAGGGGACGGAGTCGTAAAGCGGTCGCTCTTGAGTAGATAAATCGCAAGGAGAATGGCGCTGATTATGCAAAGCAGTCCCGCAGAAAATAGTATGAGTGAAAGTGTTAGCGTTTCATTCCACTCTATCGGGAAATCCCAACATAGCGATATAATATTCAGAGATACCATTATTCAAATTAAAGACAGTTGAAGATTTTATATTTTACGAATCTTCTTTCGCAATGAAAGGTATCCCTTAAGAAGGAGTTAGTCGATATTAGGAGGTCAGGAGGGAGATTTGGGCAACATCATTCTCTGCGAATTTAGCTTTGAAATTCTTATCCGCTTTCGATTTGAGCTGGAGCAAGGGCGCCTCGCTAGTGAGTCCATTATGCTGGCGCACCATGTAATTCCATTTAATAGAACTGAACTCGCTCAAAGCGACATCGAATGGAACCCATTGCTCGTAAAGCGGTATATAGACCTCACTCCAGGCATGAAGACTTTGGTTCTGGACATCAGTTAATAGGACACCCGTGACTCGGCGAGCTGGTATGTGGCTTATGCGGCAAAGAGTAATGAACAGATCGGAGAATTCATCACAGTCGCCTTTGCCATCCTTCAATGCACGGCGCGCGCCTAACCTCTGATCGAGATTTTCCCGAAATTTGATATTGTCCTGAACGAATTGGAATGCGCCGTGTAAATATTTAGGCACATCAGCCCCAGCCTCTTTGACTAGGGTTGCTGCGATTTCAATAAGTTCAGGATCATTGATTTCCCAATATTTAGCAGTCCGGCAGTATTGAAAAATGAGCGATTTTGGATAAATATCAAAATTGAAGTTCATGAGAGGAAATTTAAGATTATTATTGGAAAAAGTTAGGGTTACCTTAAAGTTGAAGTCATGGCCAGCCATCAAATAGGGCAGTTTAATGTATCCTGCGTGGTTTGTCTCCCTTATCTCCCGCATTTTGAAAGAAGGAGTTGCCTTGGAGAGTTCTACTTGCTGATGCGGACTCTCGCCATAGAGACTCCACACCACATATCCGCTATTGATGCTCCCGGATTGGATGGCTAAGCCGTTGCTCAGGTCGAGTTGAATTTTCATACAATCAATTTCTCAATAATAATTTTTATGAAAAAATATTTATTTTCATATTATATATGCATATATAGATGTAGAGGTAGAAAATGAAATGACCTCCAAGACAATATCGCTTACAGAAGAAACTTATAATCTATTAAAAAGAATGAAATTACCCCATGAGAGTTTCGGAGATACAATTGAGCGATTATGCAAGAATTTTTCGGCGGAAAATCTATCTAAATGGCTAGATACGACGGATGGCTGGGGCGATATGACAGAGATAGAAATCGATGAATTTATACAAGCGATAAATAAATTTCAAAATAACTTTAAACCAGTAAAAATTGATTGATTATGATTTTAGCTGATTCAACGTTTTTGATTGATGCTATTCGGAAGGAAGCCAGGGTAAAACCGTTCCTATTAGCCCATTCTGATGAAATTCTCTTTACAACTGAAATTAATGTATTTGAATTATATCTGGGGCTATATTCAATCAAAACATTAGAGAATAATCCTTCGCTAATGAAAAAACGATTAAGTCATTTAGAGGAATTACTGTTTAGGTTTCAAATTCTTCCATTTGGAAGGAAAGAAGCTATCCAGGCTGTGAAAATTTTAGGACCTCTCATTAGTCAAGGTAAGCCCATTGAATTTCGTGATGGTCTTATTGCTGGGATTGCGTTATCAAATGGAATCACAACTATTCTAACAAAGAACCTTGACCATTTTTCCCGTATTGAAGGCGTGAAGGTTATTACATATTAGGGGGCTCTTTCTAGAAAGGAAAGAGTATTATACTCGAGCGGCGATGAAAACCATTCCAAAGAGTTGGCGAACGCGGTCTTGGATGTTCAAATCGTTAATTTTCTTTCCTATATTGTCGAGCTCCTCCAGTTTTCCCACAGCGGATTCCATTGCACGTTGCCAATCGGCGTCTGACGCGGAAATAACAGCCCCGACCGTCGATTCAAGTAAGGGTAAAATTTGATCGAAGGCAGGGTCTTTGGACTGCGTTGCAAATTGCTGGGCTTCCCGTATAATCTTGTTGAATATTTTTTTAATTATCTTATTGCGAGCGCATAGAACGCTTTTCTGTTTGACAATATAGGTGGCAAGCATGATTTCGCCGAATACTTGTTTTTCCCAAGGTTTGGTGTAAACCAAGGAGTAAGCGGGATCGCCGATGCAGCTGTAGGCCAGCCAGGTGAAATCGTGGGAGAAATCCTCGCTATGACTCAGCAGATAATAAACCAAGTTCTTCGCAATTTTCTGTGCTTCGCCCAAGGACCACCCGGAGAGAATGGAGGAGTAGAAGGCGTAGGCATATTCCAAGGCGGCGAAATCGGTGACGGACCATAGAGGGGAAACGAACAGGCACGAACCGGCGCGCAGAAAGGCAGTGCCTAAGGCTGCACTCAAACAGGCATTCGTGAAAATAAGTGGGTTGGACCAGAGTTTCAAGTGAGATATCTCAAGAGCGGTCAGCCGTGAATCTGTTAGGATGAGACCGCTTCGCAGGGGCAGCAGCGGATCCAAATAGCCATGCCCGGAGTAATGGATGATGTTTGGACCGCGATTAATCTGCATAATAACATCATGCTCACGGGCATCCCACCCTTCAATCGTTTCAATTTCAAATCCTTTGAGGCGCTGGCGGAGCTGAACGAGCTCTTTGGAAGCATCGGGTAAATCGAGTGTTGGATTTGCGATAAGGAGAATTTTTAGGCTTTCCTTCGGAAGAGCAGAGATAGATACCGATAGGTTGGTCAGTAATGCCGTGGAAAAGTGATCGATCCCGCTAATTCGCCCGAATCCGTATTCCAAGCTCCAGAAAATTTGATCATCATGGATGAGTTCAAAGGGAACGCCACTCCGAACGCTGAAATAGGGCAATTGGTTTGGAAGGAGGGTTTTAAGGAAACTATCAATCGAAGGTGGAATCATAGCCTTATGAAGCTCTTTCCCGAGTTGCTTCAATACTTTTTCGGGATTGCCCCCGTCGCCAATTGTTGTATCAATTTCTTCCAATGCGGTTACACAGCGGGTTTCTAATGGCGTGGTGGTCGGTTGAATGGGGATTAAAGG
>Ga0315277_10008059_pt1 | contig 13593 bp, 9 predicted proteins | sample YL17G05_15_MG_FD_203695 | JGI IMG/M metagenome (GOLD analysis project Ga0315277, IMG submission 203695) | Sediment microbial communities from Yellowstone Lake, YNP, Wyoming, USA - YL17G05_15 | ecosystem: Environmental > Aquatic > Freshwater > Lake > Sediment | place: USA: Wyoming | collected...
AAGGAATTCTCCAGGACGTATGACGCTGCCAGTCTCGCCGGCCACATTGGCGAATCTTTGACGATTCGCTTGGGCGTCGGTCGTGGAGCCAGCGGCGGTCAGACGTGCTTCGACGCGGTTTCGCTTTCCTACGTCGAACCGATGGTCTCACTTGTCGAGGACTTCGACTCGCTCGCCGTCGGCTCGCAGATGCAGGGCGTCAACGGCTGGGAAGGCTGGTTCGGCGACGCCAAGACCAGTGCCAAGGTGACCAATGCCTTCGCGCACAGCGGCACGAATTCCCTGGAGATCGTGGGCAATCGGGACGACCTGGTACCCAACTGGCCGCAACAGACCTCGGGGCAGTGGACTTTGAAGGTCATGCAGTACTGCCCGTCGAACGTAGCGGCCGCCGGCAAGATGTACTTCGGTCTGTTGACGGTGTACGACGCCGCGACCCAAAAGGTTGGTTGGGTTGGCTCGTTGATCGCGGACTTCGGGACCGGCAAGGCCTATTGCGAGGAGGACAAGGCGATCCAGGTGGATCTGGTGTATAATGCCTGGGTGGAGCTACGTCTGGAAGTCGATCTCGATTCGCAGGTGGCCCATCTCTACTATAACAACGTGTATCTGGCGACTCGTCCGGCGCCGAGCATTGCCGGCGTGGACATCTGGCCGGATGAGAACATTAAGGGTGTGTACTTTGATGATTTCAGCTTTGGACCGGCGCAGTAGGCAACCCGCCGATCAGACGATGCGTCCTTTGACAGGTGGATTCCGAGGGTCAGGCCATCAGCCTGGATGGTTTCGATGACTACGTGAACATCGACGGCTACAAAGGCGTTCTGGCCGATGCGGCTGGAGTCCAGCAGGCGGTTACGATCTGCGCCTGGATCAAGACGGCGACGAACGCCATGGACATCGTTACGTGGGGCACCAATGTGGCGGGCCAGAGGATGAGCTTCCGCGTGGATACGGTGATTCGCGTGGAGCACGGCTCCGGAAACATCCGGGGCACGAACGGCCCGAGTCTGCTTGATGACGAGTGGCATCACGTGGCGGCGACAGTACCGCGGGGCGCCACGATGATGGACGTTCGGCTGTACGTTGATGGGCTCGATGTCTCAGGCCCAGGTAGTTCGACAGCCGCGTTCAATCTGACGGCCAACGTCGATGTCGCGATTGGCATGGGCGGTCCGGCCGCTGCGAGGTTCTTTAACGGTTTGATTGATGATGCCCGGATATATGACCGGGATCTTTCGGCCGGGGTGTACCTGTCAAGCGCCGATGGGACCACCCGCGCCTGTCAAGCGGCGGTCGGACCGCCTTGCTTCGCCCAAATTCTGCGTGAAATTACCTTCAGGAGGCCGGACGTGTGGGACCGGGGTAGGGGGGTGGGTGGTTTCGAGCGGGTTTGGCACGCTGGGGAAGGGCAGTCAGCACTCGTCATTGGAGATGTGGGCGGACTCAGCGCGTAACGAGAGGGTCAGAGCCAGCGAACAGGAACTGCGCCGCGGCCTTGAGACGATACGCGGTGAGTCGTGTCTCAGCGAACACATGGCGTTCGATATTAGAGGGCATCGTCTTCGCGCCTCGTCTTGGCGTCTGGGGCTTGTGATTGTAGTAGAAGTCATCTGGCCGCAGACCTTCGAGAGTCATATGTGGCCGCCAGGTGTTGTACCAGCTTTCGAATTCGACACACAGGAGCGTCAGGTGGTCAAAGCCCTTGATGATCGGTACGCATCGGAGCCACTTCGTACTTGAGGGTCTTGATAACCCGCTCGGTCACGGCGATGGAGCCGTGCTTTCCTACGGCGCCGAAACGAGGTTTGATGTTCCAATGTTTCAGTAGTTCGGCAAGGGCATCTCCGATAAAGACGCTGGCCTGGTCTGAGATGATATGTTTGGGCGCTCCATGCTTCTGTATGGCTCTTTCCAAAGCATCAATGATCCATCCTGCATTGGGGCCTTCCAGGGGAGCCACGCACACCACCTTGCGGGAGAAGTGGTCGATGGCCACGCAGACGTGGATGGGCCACAGGCCCCAACACAGGACTTTCGTGGTGTCGACCGACCATACATGATTCGGATACGAGGCAGGGATGGAGCGAGATTCGGTCTTCTCTTGTGTCTTGTCTGTGATGGCTGGGGCGGTGGGCGTATTGCGAGGTTTCGGCCGCTGAAGGACGTTTCTCACCGTTGAGGCACAGAGAAAGATGTTCAGCAGTTTCAGTTGGTTGGCGACTCGAATCCGACCCCAACTGAGGTTGGCCTTGGTGATCGCCCAGACCAGAGAGGCGATCTCGACCGGGGTTTTGTTTACAGGAGCGCCGGAGGGCTTTTGATCTTCAATCTTGCGCAGCCAGCGGTAGAGTGTAGATCGGGCGATGCCGAAATGCCGGGATACCTTTCGCCTGGGGATCTGGAAGGCCTCCATATGCCAGAGGATGAGGAGTCTCTCGCGGACTTCATATCGCGGCTTCTTGCCCTTCTTGGCGAGGTGTTTCTGAAAGATCGATAGCTGCATTTCGAGCTGATAGACCCTGTCTTTGAGAAAGAGTATCTCCTTGGCTTTGGCGTCAGTGTTCATGGGGGCCAATCATTTCAGGCTTCGTTTGCGAACCTGACCCGAGAACCGTGCGGCCAGCAGGGCGGCTCTGATGAGGAGTGAGACGGCCGCGTTGAGGATGTCGAGGTTCTCGGTCATGATGCCTCTTTCGATGTTTCAATGGGTCATCCAAGCCAAATCGAAGGGCATACTATAGCTGCTGCTGGCACAGAACGCGAGCCCGGAACTCAGGGATGTAAGTGCCTTTGAACCTGAGGGATAGGCGGGTTCCCATGATCGTCCCACCGGCGCTTGACAGGTACAGGCGGCCTCGTTGCTCTTGCTTGTGGATGTGGAAGAATCGCCGCAGCGCACCTATTCTCCCGCTGCTTGTCGCGTGGCGATGGGGACATACCCGGCTTCCAAGCCCTTCGGTGGGGTCATAATCAAGGCCGGATCGATTTCTGCCAGTTCTCCGATCGCCGGCGGCGCAAGATAGGCACGGTCTTTCGTCCAGTTGCGGTGGATTTTTTCCGCCCGCGTCTGCAGGCTCTCCCGCTCTTCCTTCGTCAAGTCGGCGTTGAGTAATGCCGGCTGGTCGGCAAATCGATACCAGTAGTACGTCACCACGCTATGGTCCCCCAGATGCGCCTGGAAAGGTCCTGCCACGGGACCGGGCTTCTTCCAGCAACTGGCCGGATCGTCGGGAGTGACGTAGGGTTCAGGGCGATCCTCGACGGGCCGAGGGAAGCTGACCGTGGCCAGTCCTGTTTCGGCCGGAACGTCCTTGGGTAGCACCGGAATCCACTGCGACTTGTTATTACCATCAGTCACCAGGTGGTAGTACTCGGGGAGCGTCACCAGTGAGCCATCCTGGGAGTCCTTTCTCGTGACCAGTTGCTCGTTCCACCGGTACCCGAAGCTGCCTGGATCAGGCGCGATGGTAGTCGCAAACGAAGTCCAGGCAACAGACGCCCTTTTCTCCTTGGGGACAGAGGACGCGTAGATCCTCCAGGTTGCCCCCCCTTTTCCGGGGAAGGTGTACATACCGGCCCCCACGGGGTCGATGGTGCCGCCGGCCGGGGCTCCGCCTTCAAACCAGGCCTGCATCGCATCCCAGAGCGCCTTCTTGTTGTAGACGGCCGCGTGGTGCAGTACCACCGAATCGCCCTGCGGCCCTCGGGGGAACGAGGTTGGGGCTATGCGGGCGTAGGTCTGGCCCTTGGCGTCGGTGGCTTGGACGCTGGGAATGTACTGGGTTTCCATCTGCATCGCACGATTCGGCCCGGCGGGGCGGGAATCCAGGAGCATTCCGGCCAGGCGCGGGTCGTCCACCGTCGTGTGGGACCAGAAATAGGGGGTGAAGAAGGCCACTGGACCTTTGAAGTTCCGCGTATTCAGAAACAACGTCCAGCAGTGATTGCCGGTGGGAACACTCTTGCCGGCGGTGGTGGACTTGGGCTGGGTGAGCGGAAGCGCCAGGTACCCGTAGCCGAACAGTTGACCGCAGGTGCCCTGTTTCAGATTCAGACCATCGGGGGGCCACAACAGCCAGGGACTGAGCTGCGCCACGCCGTACTGGCCTTTGGGCTCGTCCCAGTTCCGTCCTTGGCCGGCTCCCGGTCCGTTGGCCCATTCCACGAAATTCGGGGCCACCCCGCCCATGATGAACTTCGGTGTTTCCGTGGCGAACCGCGTATCACGCCACCAGCCCAGGCCGCCCTCGATATCGGAGTACATCTTCTCGGGCGCAGGGCCGTCATACTGAGCGAACATCCAGGTGCCGAACAGACCCGTCTGAAAACGATGTCCCGGATATGCCTGCAACAGGGGCCAGGCTGCCGCATAGATGGAGAACCCGGCGTTGTATGTCTCTTCCGCTTTGTCGTGAGGGACGAGCAGGTATCCGGCCATCTCTCCTTCCTCAATCGGACCTGCGGTGCCGGTCACAGGCGCCCAGGACCAGGTGAACACGAGAGCCAGATAGGACATGAACGATGCCAAGGATTGTCTTTTCAACATAAGGATATCTCCAGTAATTCTTCACTTGCAGCGTCCAACGTGGAACTCCAAGACCATACAGCAGACAATGGGTGTCTGTCAACCGGGATTTCGGAGTCCGGGCATTCACACCTACCGGCAGTGTGACGACGTTTGCATCCTATGGGGCGCAAGGAGGCAAGGCCCTCTTCGTCCGTTTGCCGGCTGCGTGCCAGAATACGCACCGTCATGGCGGACGGAAATCGCAGCCGTGTAACTACACGTCTTTTCGCGGCGTGCTTTACGCAATCAACGGCGGCAAAGCAGCCGGAGGCAGCCGTCACGGTCTATTAGAAATTGCCCTCCTATGGCTACGATTTACTGCTGGCGTCTTCTTGCCGCGTGACAATCGGCACATAACCGACTTCCAGACCTCTTGGCGGTGTCACGAGCAACTTCGGATCGAGCGTGACCAGCGTTCCGCGGCCCGGCGGAGCCATATAGTCCCGGTCGATCGTCCAACTGGCGTGGATCTTCTCAACGAAGGCCTGCAGTCTTGCCTTCTTTTCTTCGCTCCACTTGTACTGCTGAAACGAGGGCTGATCCACAAAGCGGTACCAGGAATAGGTCACCAGAGACCCGTCGCCCAGAGTCACCGTAAAGGGTCCCTTCACCGGTCCCGGATTGGTCCAGGCGCCGCTTTCGGGCGAAGTGTAGGGCTGGCCGCGATCGGCCAGTTTGAACTCCTTGTCCAAAAGTCCCGTCTCAGGCGGCACCTCCGGAGCTGGGATAGCTACCCGCTTATCCCCGACGGTCTTGAAATACTGGGGGAAATTGCCCATGTCCCTGGTCGCGCCATCATTCCACTGCAGCCCCCAGACATAGGGTCCAAACACCTTCGTGTCGAGGACCTTGTCGACGTCGGCTATGACTTGGCGGCTCTGATCGAATCGCGGCGTACGCGTCGTCAGCGTCGCCTTCCAGGAGCCCTGCTCGGCAAACTGCCCGGAGCACGACGGCCCGCCGTCACGCCAGGCCTTGAAGGCATCGTACAGAGCCGCTTTGGAGTAGTAGATCACGTCCTGCACCAGCAGGGATTGTCCCTGCTCGTCGACCGGGAACTGCAACTTCGGGATCTTCGAGTAGACGACGCCCTGGGCATCGGCGCTGTCGAACCGAGGCACGGTATTGATCTCCATGGCACCGCCGCCCATCTGGCCCGGCCGGGCATCCAGTCCGCGCCCGTAGATAAACGGGTAATTGAACAATTTGCCGATCTTGCTCCACGTTTCGGGAATGTAATAGGCGATCGGTCCCTTGAAGTTGGCCGCGCTGATGAAACACGTCCATGCCTGATCTCCGGTCGGTGGGTCCCCGGTGGTGGGCTCAGTGAACGGCAAGGCCATATACGTATAGCCCATGAACGCGCCGTTGGGATTGCCCTCGAACGGCAGGGCGTCCGGCGGAATCAGCAGGCGGTTGCTGAGCTGCGCGATGCCCAGTCGATCATCCGGCAGGGCCTTGCTGCTATAGAAGAATGACCAGCCCGGTGATCCGACCTCATAGTCGTAGCATTGCGGCGTGGCGTTCATGCTGAATTTGGGCGGCCCGTAGCGAAACCGATTGCCGGCCCAGTAGCCCAAGCCGCCTTCGACGGTCTGGAAGACGCTGCTCCACGTAGGCCCGCGCTCCGGCCACTGATCCCGGGCGAGCGTGCCGACCGGCGCCAGGGGCTTATCCTTGTTGTCGGAGTTGTCCGGCGTGATCCACGCGCTGGGCAAACCGATTTGGAAGTTGGCCAGTGGCCGGTCGATCAGCGGCCAGACCGCCGCATAGAAGCCCATCCCCATAGTGTATTCAGCCTCGGCGGGCGGGCGGGATGTGCTGTAGCTGATGTACCCGTGCAGACCCCCGGAACGCAAGATGACGACTCCTGGCTTGGGGGGCTCCTGGCTGGCCGCTTTCTCCTGGCCTTTACATGTCCAGCACGGAACCATGATAGTGACAATCACAAGCAATGCATTCTTCGTCATAACGGTCTCCTTCTGATAGGAATGCGGCGGCGTACCTCTGGTTTCAGTCGCTCAGACTTCCGTTGATCACGCGCGCGTCTGCCCAGTTGCCCAGGGCGTTCTTCCCGTCGAAGACAAGCATCAGGCACTGCACGTCTTTTACTGTCACGTCGATTTCCTTCGCGGGTGAATCTCTCGTCATTTGGCCGCTGTCCCAGAGGACCTTATTGCTGAAGAAGTCCTCGTTGTACACGCGAAACCGTCCGGTCGCGTCCTGGGGGCTGGCGTCATCCATCGTCACCGTCGCCCGAAATCGATCCGCGCGGCCATTGACCTGGAACATCAGGGCAGACTTCCCCTTTGCCCCTATGCCCTTGTTGACAACCCGGTCGGCGATCCGGATCGGCTGACCGCCGAACGCAGTGTCGTACGCTGGCGTGTTGCCCGACTTCCAGATGTAATAGAGATCGCTCAGGTAGATCTCGCCTTTGCGGGTCACTGTGTATTTCTCAAGCGGCATGGGTGAAGGTGCGGGCAAGGGCGGTCCCGGGCTGCCGACTTTGATGACTTTGTGCTCGTGCTCGCCGAGGTCATGAGCTGTGAAAGAGTCCTGGAACTCACCGAGATCCTCACGCGTCCAGAGGTCTCGCACTGGCTGACTCCCCGCAAGGCCGATCTGGTCCCAACGGACGGTGATGTCGGCCTTCTCACGGCTCTTGTTGAGAAGCAGGACGGCCGTCGTCCCGTCCGCCAGCGGCTTGTTGTAGATTTCACGGCCGCCCCCATGAAGGACCTTGTATCCCTGAATCCCACGCCGGTCCTGGTTCACCGCGATCAACTCGGGCGACGTCAAGACCTTTCGCGTCTGGTCGCTCATCGTGCGAAGATCGTTGCCTGCCATCAACGGGGCGGCGAGAATGCACCACAGGCTGAAGTGCGCCCGGTCGGCGACCTCCCGCCGGTCGGCGTCTATGTCCTTGAGGTTGCCCACCTGCAGCATGTCGGGGTCGTTCCAATGGCCGGGTCCCGCAAACTGCCAGAGCCCGTTGAACGCCGGATGAATGGCCCGGTCCCCGGCCGAGGTCTCCGCGCAAGCGTAGATCGAATCCATCCAGGGATAAATGTCATTCGAAGTCCGCCACAGTTGAGCGGATTCCTTGCCGCCCCATGCCCAGGCGGCGTTCCCGAAATCTGAGATGCTCAGCACGATCGGGCGGCCCGTCGCCTGGATGCACTTGCGATAGAGAGCGTAGTCCTCTGAGCTCATTCTCCCATTGCTCTCAGCGAAACAGCTATCCATCTTGATGTAGTCCACGCCCCACGCGGCGAAGGTCTCCATGTCGATCCGCTCGTGTCCCAGGCTTCCCGGCAACTGTTGGCACGTCATCTTCCCACGATCCTCGTAGATGCCGAACTTCAATCTCTTGCCGTGGATATAGTCGCCGATCGCCTTCATGCCGCTGGGGAATTTCACGGGGTCCGCAACGAGGCGGCCGTCTTCGTCCCGCTTGCTCGCCATCCAGGCGTCGTCGAGGACCAGGTACGTGTAGCCCGCGTCGCGCATGCCCGAGGCCACCATCGCGTCGGCAATCTCCTTGATTTTCCCCTCATCAATATCTTTTTCAAACGCATTCCAGCTATTCCACCCCATCGGTGGCGTCATGGCCAGATTCGCACTTGCGTTCAGCGCTTGCGCCAGGGCGTAGCCGATCAAGGAGTAGTTGGCAGCCGAACCGTTGTAGTGACAGTACCAATGGCCGCCCAAACGTCGGTACTCCTCGCTCAATTCCTTGGTGGGCAACACGTTGTCAGGCGTGTTCTGAATCTTCTGTTCCTTCTTGACGCGATCGTACTTCTCCGCCATGACGCGCAGTTCGTCCAAGCGCGTGTCCCAGAAGTCGAGCGTCGGCACGAACGTAACATTCTTGAGCGACGAATCATCCGCCACCGCCTTCTGGGCGTTGCGGAATCTCACCATGGCAGTTGCTTCACGATCTTTGGGGTTCTCCGCTCTCTTGGTCATCTCATGACCGCCAACCCCCATCTCGCCGATCACGAACGGCATGTCGGGCACGTCGAGGTCCTTGCGCAAATCGCGAATCATGTTCGCCAGATTGCGAGAATACGCCTCGATGATTCCGAGGCCGACCTGCCGGTCCTCGACACGGGCAGGCCACTGGCAGAAATCGTTCCAGCCCTGGAACCAGGCCATCCCGACGATTTCGTAGCCCTGTCCATGGTAGGCGGGCACCACGTCCTCGATGTTGGCCAGGCACTCTTTGATTTCTGAAATCATCTTGCGGTAGTAGACGCCGACCTCACGGCTACGGCCTCCCGATCCCTGCTTTTCCAGGAGAGCCGCTTCATCTCCGGTCGGCTTGCCCGCGCCGGGCGATCGAAAGTCGCAGAACACGTCCTTGCCGCCCCAGGCGGTCTTGATCAGCAGAACGTGCTCCTTGTATCGCTCGCCCATGATCACGCCGAACATCAGCTCCGGTCCGATCTCGTTGGCCGAAGCCCCCCAGCCGACGGTCAGCGGACCCTTCTGCTCTTCTCTTTGCTCGGCCTTATATGAGATGGCCACGTCGTCGCGGACCGCCCAGGAGCCGTCGGCGTTCTTCAGAAGCTTGAGCAAATGCCCGTATTTCGGATCGTCGCCAAGATGATCGAGGCTGCAAATCTGGCCATGACCTTCCATATTGGACTGTCCTGCCAGGATGAAGACCTTCACCGGCCCGTCGCCGGCCGGTTGCGGCGTGTTGGCGGAACTAATGCCGGCGCCCGTGCACAGGACGATGAAAGCCAGAATCTCCCTAACACTGTTCATCAGTGCGCTCCTTTATCAACAGACTGACCACGATCAAGCACGTGACTAAAGCCACCAGTGCCTGGTTGATCGACAAATCGCAAATGGCCAATACATACCGTTTTCAGCACCGGGTTATTTGATGCCCGCCATCCAGCGGCGCATCGGTTTGGACAGCACCAGCAGAAAGATACCGATGCCGGTGGCCGACAGCGCCACCCACCAGAAGTGGCTTGCCATCTGATTGGCACTGCTGCTACCTTGCCCGGCAATCAGGCCGGCGATGAGATTGCCCAATGCGGTAGCCATGAACCAGAGGCCCATGATCTGTCCCACCATCCGCGCCGGCGCAAGCTTCGTGATGGAACTCAGGCCCACGGGGCTGACGCACAGCTCTCCCACCGTGTGGAGCAGGTACGTGAGCAACAACCAGGAAGGCCAGACCCGTCCCGCCGCCGCCCGTTGCGCACCCACTGCAATGACGGCAAAGCCCGCCGCCAACAGCAGCAAGCCCAGCGAGAACTTCATGCCCAGGGACGGATCGTGGTCCCGCTTCGACAGCGCCATCCAGACCCTGGCCGCCAGCGGCGCGAGTATGACGATAAAGAGCGGATTGATCATCTGGAACCAGCCGGCCGGCATCTCCAAGCCGGCCACCATCCGGTCCGTGTGCCGTTCCGCGAAGAGATTGAACGACGATCCCGCCTGCTCCAGTCCCGCGAAGAACATTGCCGCAGCCACGAACAGCACGGCCACCACGCCGATGCGTTTCTTCTCGACAGCATTGAGATCGCGGGCCAGGAACAGGCGGAGGAAGGTCAAAATCGCCAGCCCCACGATGACCCACTTGGCCGTTTGCGCGGTCCACACCGGATCGATCCGAATGACCCCACTCCACAGCAACACTACGGGCAGCGCCACGACCCCCAGTGCTCCACCCACCCAACGCCAGTCGCTCGCGGCCACGGAAGCAACCTCAGGCCGATTGCCTGCTCCCTCCAGCCGCCGGCGCATCAGCGTGAACTGCAGCAATCCCGCGAGCATGCCCACACCCGCCGCCGCGAATCCGAGACGCCAGTTGATCTTCTCGCCCAGCCAGCCGCACACCAGCGGCCCGATGAACGAGCCGATGTTGATCCCCATGTAGAAAATCGTGAAACCCGCATCCCGCCGCGCGCCCCCTTCGGGATACAGCCTGCCGACGATGGCGCTAATGTTGGGTTTCAGCATCCCCGTGCCCAGCACCACCAGCAGAAGGCCGAGATAGAACGCCTCCGTTCGGGGAACGGCCAGCGTGAACTGGCCACAAGCGATCAGGACGCCGCCGCACAGCACGGCCCGCTGTGCGCCGAGCAAACGATCCGCCACCCAGCCGCCGGGCAGGGCGGCAAGATAGACCGCCGCCGTGTAGAGCCCGTAAATCGCCCCGGCCATCGGGTCGGAGAAACCCAGTCCGCCCTTCTGCACCGTCGCGGTCATGAACAAGATGAGCAGTGCCCGCATCCCGTAGTAGCTGCACCGCTCCCACATCTCGGTGAAGAACAGCGTGTACAGCCCCGGCGGATGCCGCGGAGACATTGCCGCTGTTGAAGCGGGCGGGTCCACAGGGGTCGGATCGGAGGCTTCTGAGCTCTTCGACATGAGCATGATGTCCCTATGTCAGTTGGATCCAGACCGTTTTGAGTTCGGTGTATTGATAGTGGGCAAAGATGGACTTATCGCGGCCGAAGAAGCCTGATTGTTTGAAACCGCCAAAGGGCGTCGTCACGTCGCCCTCCGAGAAGCAGTTCACGGATACGGTCCCGGCGCGCAACGCACGAGCAACGCGATGCGCCGTGCCCACGTTCTGCGTATAGACCGAGGCCGTAAGACCATAGGTTGTGTCGTTGGCCAACGCGATGGCCTGTTCCTCACTGTCGCATGTGAAGACGGAAAGGACCGGGCCGAAGATCTCCTCTCGGGCAATCCGCATAGAAGGCTGGACCTGATCGAAAATGGTGGCTTCAATGAAGAAACCACCTGTCTTCTCTAAGGTGCGTTTGCCGCCTAGGACGAGCTTGGCCCCTTCGCTCTGGCCGCTTTCGATATACCCAAGCACTTTGTTCATGTGACTTTCTTCGATCATCGGACCGATTCGGGTGGCCGGATCGAGCGGATCGCCAACAGTCCATCCACGGGCCACGTCCAGTATCCGGGCCAATAACGCGTCCTTGAGTTTTCGGTGAACAATCAAACGAGAGCCTGAACTGCAATTCTCGCCCATATTCCAGAACACGCAGTTGACGGCCTGGGCGGCGATATAGTCCAGATCGCCGGCACTCTCCAGGACCACCTGAGGATTCTTGCCCCCCAGTTCCAGGACGACCCGCTTGAGGTTCGACTGCGCCGAGTACTCCAGGAGCTGACGCCCAACCTCCGTGGATCCGGTGAACGCCACGGCGTCCACGTCCATGTGCTTGCACAGCGCGGCGCCGATGATGGAGCCGTTGCCTGGCACAACGTTGATCACCCCTTCGGGAATGCCGGCCTCGGCCGCCAGCTCCGCCAGGCGCAGCACGCTGAGCGAGGTCTGACGCGCCGGCTTCACCACAACGCTGTTGCCCGTAGCCAGAATTGGGCCGAGTTTCCACGCGGCCATCTGGATCGGAAAGTTCCAGGGCAGGATGGCTCCGACCACCCCCAGCGGTTCGCGTACGATCATCGCCACATTGTCGGGCCCCACAGGCGAGACACGCTCGTACTCCTTGTCGATGGCCTCCGCGTGCCAGCGGAAACAGTGGACCGTATCCGGCAGATCCATGTTCATGCAATCGCTGATGGGCTTGCCGGCATCCAGACAATCCAACAGAGCCAATTCTGCCAGGTTCTCCTCAATGAGATCGGCGAGCTTCAACATGACGCGCTTGCGTTGAGCCGCGGGACATCTTGCCCACACTCCGTTCTCAAATGCTCGACGAGCCGCTTTCACCGCGGCATCGACGTCCGGCGCCTCGCAGGAGGCGATCTCCGCCAAGGGCTTTCCCGTGGCCGGATTGATCGATGTGTAGGTCTGTCTGGAAGCCGCACTGCAGAACCGTCCATCGATGAATGCCTGAGTTCGGAACTTCAACTTGCGCACGGCCTTCTCGATGGCTGGGCGCTCCAGTGGAAATGATAGGGTCATAAGCTCTCCTTTGTGGCTTCGAGTCCTCAAGGCTGATCGAGCATCAGTGTTCGAACGAACTGCGTCGGCGGCGATCCGAAGGACAGTACCTTATCATGGTAGCTCTTCAGGTTGAATTTGTCACCCCAGGCTTTTTCCACGTCCCGCCGGAGCGCCACGTGCTCCAGATAACCGACGAAGTACGTGGAAAGCTGCGCGGACGTGAGGCACGCCCGCTTCCACTTGCCTGCCGCTTCGCGCTCTTCCTGAAAACCATCCTCGATGAGTAGCTTCAAAGCCCGCTCCTCACTGATGCCATCGACGTGAACGGCTTGATCCAGGATCGCATTGGTGACATCCCGCAAGTACCACTTCAAGACGACCAACTGCATCAGTGGATCCTTGTCATAGAAGCCCTCTTCGAGCATCATCCACTCGGTGTAGACGGCCCAGCCCTCGACGAAAACGCCTGAGCCCAGGACTGTCCGGAGCTTGCCCGGATAGCGATTCGAGTGGGCCAGTTGCAGGAAGTGGCCCGGCATCGCCTCGTGGATGGTCAGATTGTGGAGCGAGCGGATGTTGTACTCCCGCAGAAACGAGCGAACCTGCTGGGGCGTCCAATCCCTGGGCGGAGGGGACACGGCGTAGAACGTTCTTTGACCCGTGTCGAACACGCCGGGCGAGTCACAGTAGGCGAGACTGACACCTCGTCGAAATTCCGGCATCAGGATGATCTCAAGCGGGTCCGGCGGAATCGTCACCAGGTCCTTCTGACGTATGAATGCCGTGGTTCGCTCCAGGGCACTCGTTGCCTCCTCCACGATTCGGTCGGGATTCGGCAACTCGGCACAGGCCAATTCCAGGCAAGCACGGATGATCGCCTGCTTGTACGCCTCAGACGGATCGGCCGGAAACTCCGTGAAGGGATACTGTCGGCGATATACGTCCCTGGCTATGCCATACATCTGCTCGCGCAACTCGCGGAGTTGGCGTTCGGCCTGCTCGCGGACCTGTTGCCGCGTCATGGGTGTGTGCAGTGCGAAAGCCAATTTCTGGTCATAAAGCTTCGCCCCGAGTCGAAAATTACCTGCCGCATGGGGCAGCAGCTCTGATTCGAGCCACTCCT
>Ga0315277_10008060_pt1 | contig 13592 bp, 9 predicted proteins | sample YL17G05_15_MG_FD_203695 | JGI IMG/M metagenome (GOLD analysis project Ga0315277, IMG submission 203695) | Sediment microbial communities from Yellowstone Lake, YNP, Wyoming, USA - YL17G05_15 | ecosystem: Environmental > Aquatic > Freshwater > Lake > Sediment | place: USA: Wyoming | collected...
TTTGAAGGGTCTCCCTGATTCAAGTTTCCCTTCATTTATATTTCAGATATAATTACCTTGTCAAGTGAAAATGTCGTTTTTTAAGCGACTTTTTCAGAGGTCTCCATATATAACCAAAATCGCATTCCGAGCTTGATGTTCAAATCAAAGGATTTTGTTGAGCCAGATGAATTCGATCACGGAAATTGTATTTGCTAACATGTGCAAAATAATGGGAATAATTACCGATCCGGTTTTGTGTCTAACCCATCCCCAATATAAGGCATCGACAAATATGGTTACAAGATCGAGTATCCCATATTGATAATGGGCTGCGGTAAAAATGACCGATGTTATGATAACCGCCCCTATTGAACCAGCTCGACTTTTGGAAACGGCTTTAAAAAGAACTCCCCTGAATATCAACTCCTCGCATATTGGAGCAAGAATTATAACGCCAAAAGCCCTGACAATGCTGACCATCATGGTGTATTTCCAGATTCGACCCTCGTTAAGACCGAATCCGAAGAACCAGATTTCTGCTGCGATGATTAATGGAATAAACCAAAGCAACCAGAAAAGAAATTCTCTTTTTGATGGGAATTTCAGCCCAAAGTAGTCCTTTAGTGACATTTTCCTCAGGGTCAGGACAATAATCGCAATGATTACACCAAGAGGAAGACAAAGAACTCTTATTATGATTTTTTGAAGCTCTTCATCCATGCGTGGAATTATATCTGATTTGGAATTTTAAATCCTGTCCCCAATGTAATGCTCAATTAACCTGTTCCCCTTTAATTCATATACTCAATGTTTCCCATAGTCAATGTACATCTCGTATTTACCGGTTCGGGAATCTGTCCAGGCGACACAAACATCATGACCGTTTGATGCCAACACCGGCGTGAACGCATATTCGTCGGTGACATCGTTAATCGCTTGATCAACACCCCAGGTTACGCCATCATCGAGAGATTCATCGAAATAACAAATAGCGGGAATGTCCCAGGCGTCCTCACGTGAGAAAGCGATCATCCATCGACCGCCCGAATCGCATGCAATCGATGCGCTATGGTGACTCACCCAGGCGGTCTGGTTATCGGAAATCGCAATCGATTGCAGGAACGATGTTGCGAATCGATCTGTCGCTTTGGTGAATCTGAGCTGGTCCTTGTAATAACCGGGAACATCCCGACGATAGATAATCCCCGGAACTCCGGTAACCGGATTTATCGCGATTCGCGGTTCCCAGATTTTATCGCCAGCAATATCGCTGACATCGATATCCGTTCCCCAATCAGGCCAGTTAAAGCATTTATCGAAATACGCCCTGCTTCCCTGCGCGACCTCGTTCTCCCATGTGACCATCACGGAATCGAAATTGGAATCGCAGGCAATCGATGGTGAATAAACGGCGAAATCAGTTGATGCTGTATCGTTGACCTGATAGCAATCCCAGTTATCAAGGTTATCGGTGAATGCTCGTCCGACCCAGGTGCGTCCGGCATCGCCAACGTTATTAACATAACCGACATACAGCACGTCATAAATGGAATCCCGTCCGATACACAGCGATGGGAAATACGAACCATTGACAAGCCCGGATGGATTTATGTCATTCCAAGTCGCGCCATAATCGGAACTCGCAAGCAGATTAACTTTTATTCCGTTGGTCCACTGATATTCATACGCGATATACACATTGTTATGTAATACAGCAATAGATGGATGTATCTCATCTTGATCGTCATTCGGATTTGTCAAGGCTATCGCCGGTGTCCATGTTTCTCCTCCATCGGTTGAGCGAGTGAAAAGAATATAACCTCCGAATGAATTATTCATATTACAGAAAACGAGATAGAAATTATCGCCTTCACAAGCCATGCTTCTGCTATCTGTGAAAACGATGTTGATATCATTGAGAGAATCATCGCCATATATGGGGATATCATCGCCAAATCTCGTTTGCGCCGGCTGCGATGGCAACACATCTATTTCAAAAAAATTGAACGTATGATATTGAGGTGATGATGGCGACATTGCCATTACCGGAATAGTATAAGTACCCCATGGCGCATGTTGAGTATTCGAAATCGTTGCGGTCCATGGATTTGGAAAACCTGATTGTTGGAATGTCGTTATCCCTCCAGTTAGAACCGATGTATCAGCTATAACCGTTGTTGTATTCATCTGGTGATCATGCGTGTTAACACCGACTATAGCGCTTCCACCCTCCTCGGTCAACTCACCATAAGTAGTCCAGTTGCTGATTTCGTACACTCCGCCTGTATTTCCTCCAAGATGCGCGATGATGAAAAAATCGACAAACGGATTGCCTCCGGGATATTTAAGAAGAAGTTCCTTTGTATCGATACCCGGAGGAAATTCTCTGTATGACGCTTCTTTTCTGAAAGCTATGAATGGATTGATATCCCAGGGTTCGAATATATCGATGTAGCTATCCGGATTTAACACGGTTTTGCCGTATAACTCATCGAACACAATACAGACATCATGGACAGTGAATGGCGATGTGTTTTTGATTTTGAGCGTTATATCAAGAAGATCAGGAGGATAATATTTATCTATTGTGAACGAGAAATTCGAACCGACTATGGATGTAACATCAATGTATGATTCCATCTCCCGGTTATTATTATCAACTGTCTGGTTGTCAAGGTTCATCGTTCCCGATGCCAGCACAATGACATTCCCCGTGTCAGCATCATCGTTTGATGCAGGCATCACAGGCGATTCATGATGTCGCGAGCATCCAAATAAAATCAAGACGAGACAAACAGACAAAAGCAGTAAAATCGAACGCATAATAATCCCTCCAGCGATTCCCCGTTGGGAAATAAGTATTGCTATTATTATATCATTTGGAAAAAAATGGGGACAGTCCCAAACATCCAGTTTATTAATCCGTTCAACAAGTCACATTTAATCTATATTCTCTGTTCGTTAGATTTGCTTATTCGGGACAGTCCCCATTTTTTTCACAATCGTGGAAAGTCTAACGTTTGCAGTGGATTATGGACTCGTGGGAACTGTTGCCGGTTCCCGTTTCCGAGAAACAAATACAAAGAAAATCCCGGAGATTAACGGAGGGAGAGCCATGGTAAGGAGCATAAAAATAATCGTGTTCAACTCAAACCTGCCATGCGCCCATATCGGATAGCCGATTAATACAACCAGTCCCTCTAAAATCAGGACAACCCCTCCCCACAATTGCCATCTCCATGGAATGAACGCGCTTCCAAGGAAAATTAGACCCGGCATTAGTGTGTGGATAAATACTCCGGCAGGATCAAGACCCTCACCGAGCCCTGATGCCACTCCGAAGAATGTCCAGAATCCAGCCCAGAGAAGGGCGATAATCCGCGCAATCCATCGCATTAAATTTACTGATTTCCCAGCCATAACTTAACTCCTTAAAAAAGGTTTGAAGAATGAAATAAAAAAAATGGGGACAGTCCACACATATTCAGTTTCTCTGTCTGTTCTACAAGTTGAATTTTATCTATATGCTCTGTTCGTTAAATTAACTTATTAGGGACTGTCCCCATTTTTTTCATAAAAACAGGTCAGCACATTTCTCCCATTCGTTTCTGTGTGATAGAAGAAAACCAACAGGAAAAGGTTCTGACCTATCTTGGATAATCCTATTATTCAGGGGATCGACTAATAACGTCGACCGCTGTCGCCGCGGTCTCTGTCGCGATATCCCCCGCCGCCACCGCGACCTCTGTCGCGACCGCCGCCGCCACCACTACCGCGATAGCCGCCACCTCGTCCGCCACCACCACCGCGTCCTCCTCCGCCTCGATCAGAACGTTCTGTCCTTGGACGAGCTTCGTTGACGGTTAGCTTTCGTCCGTTGAAATCCAGCCCGTTCAACGCAAGAATCGCCGCAGCGGCATTCTCCTCCGGAATCTCGACAAATCCAAATCCTTTTTCGCCGATTATCCGAATCTCGACTATCGGTCCGTATGGTTCGAAAAGCGAGCGGATATCATCTTCCGCCGTGTTGTAGGGAAGGTTTCCTACATAGAGTGACTTGTTAGCCATTCATCTCTCCTTCGGGGCTTTTCCCCGCTATTTTTTCCAACGTGACTTGCGGCTCTTCGGTCACTCTTTGAATCATCTCGGTGCAATGGACACAAGTGATCAACCGAGTGATAGTAGCCGGTCTGCTCCGTTGATAATCTGAACTCAGATTATAAAATATGATTAATCTTTTTTGCAAGCTTTAACAATAAAAATTGAAAATTTAATTAAAACCTTTTTTATCACTAACGCATGTCTTATCATTCCCCTATGAGAATGATAAAAGCATCCATTCTTTTAGTAATAATGCTTTCATTTATCTTTTCGGCAAATGAATCGGATACTTTTGTATTTGCTGAAGGCGCTTTCTCGTTAGCTCATGCTGATAAAAAAGATTCTGGCTCATTTTTAACTCTCGCTCCCGGTATGGAGCTTGGCGAATTCTCATCAAAAACAAAAAAAGCATCCAGCGATCCCGATATCACAATTCTCAGAATAGACCCATCGCGATGGCAGCTCAAACTTCTCTCGCTGAGCGGGACAGGTGAATCCGACTGCATGACCGTTAAAGAATGGTGCGTGAAATATAATCTTGTCGCTGGCATTAACGCAGGGATGTTTGCTGATAATTACTCGACTCACATCGGATACATGAAATGCGGCGATGATGTGAACAACTCGAAAGTCAACAGTTACAAATCGGTCGCTGCGTTCTCGCCGAAAGTGAAGGGAATCCCACCGTTTCGAATTTTCGATCTCGATAAGATCGATATATCAACGATTAAGAAACAGTATGATTGCGTAATCCAGAACCTGAGATTGATAAAACATCCCGGAGTGAATGTATGGGGTCAGCAGGAAAAGAAGTGGAGCGAGGTTGCATTGGGCGAGGATAAATCGGGACGAGCACTTTTTATTTTCTGTCGAACACCGTACTCGATGCATGATTTAAACGATATACTCCTCAGTCTTCCGGTAGAGCTTGTTTGCGCCCAACATTTAGAGGGTGGTCCAGAAGCGCAGATGTATGTGAAGATTGGGAAAACAGAGATTGAGAGGATTGGGAGCTATGAAACCGGATTCATAGAGGATGAAGAAAATGCAAGGGGCTGGCCTGTGCCAAATGTAGTTGGGGTGGTGGATAAGAAAGGGGTAAAAGCTTACTGAAGATTGAAATGGATGCCATAGTTTGTCTTAAAAGCTAACATTTGCTAATATATCTATATTCTTATAATAGCTTTAGAAGTATCTTGTCATTCGGGAGGGAAAAATGAGTACAACCTTAAAGAGTATTAAAAGATTACTTCAGGAAATGGATTCTGGAGAGTTAGCTTTACCAGAGATCCAAAGAGATTTTGTTTGGAATCGAAAAAATGTATTGCTCTTGTTCGATTCCCTCTATCGTGGTTTGCCTATAGGATATATGCTTGTATGGAAAGCGAAACAATTTGTCACTGAAAAAAATATTAAATCTAAACCTCGTAAAAGACAAAACATTGAGAATTTTTACGGTTATTTACTCGACGGACAACAAAGGCTTTCCTCAATTCAACGAGTAAGAGATGGAGATGAAAATTTTCCATTAATGTTCTCTTTGCGGCCCGATAATGAGAGTAAACATGATGAAAACCGATTTTCATATTCATCAAGATCAAAAATCAACGATCCATGGTTTGTACCAGTACCAGAAGTTATTAGTGGGCAAATATCACCTATGGAAATTCTGAAAAAACTTGAACGTGAAGCTAAGGATTATGATGAGAGAAGAGACGCGAATCAAGTATTCGCATCAATTACTAAGTTAAACAATATATTGGATTGTAATATTGGTATCATTGAGTTCGAAGATGATGATTACCGTATTGCGACAGATCTTTTTATTAGATTCAATTCCACCGGGAAAAAATTGAAAATTACCGATCTTGTTTCTTCTGAACTAGCTTTGACAGTACCAGATATAGTTTCACAGGGAATTAATAGACTTTGTACAAAGAATTCACCTGCTTTCAGCTTTAGTAGCACTTATCTTATTCAATGTCTTGTTGCGGTACATACGGGAAAATTGAACCTGAAAAATCCCCAAGAAGTATGGAAAGGTTCAAATGTTCGTGAAATTAAGAATTCCTGGAAAAGAACTGAAAAAGGTATTGGTCGAGCTATCGAATTTCTTACCGGTACAGTGAAATGGAATTCATCTGCATGGTTGCCATCTATAAATTCAATTATCCCGCTTGTCTACTTATTATCATTGGACAAATTTAACGTTGAAGAACGAATTCTCGCTCGGAATTGGCTATTAAAAGCAAATATCCATCAAATATTTAGCGGATCCGCTCATACTGAATTGGATCGAATTTTACGTAATATAAGTCGAGAACCTACAATTGATAAACTTCTTAATATAACTAAAAGAGATATAGGTAAAATTCGACCCTATCATTTTGAAACTCGTCGAACTAGTGGAGCACAAATGTCTCTATTTATATCTATGTTACGTAATAATAATGCCAAAGACTGGTGTAAAGATACCCCATTAGATGGAAGTGTAATTGGTCATAACGCAGAATTACAGGTCCATCATTTCTTTCCCAAAGCTCTTTTAAAATTGAAAGGATATAATTATGATAAAATTAATACGTTCGCAAATTATGTCATTATTGATAAAGGTTGCAATCTTGGTATTTCTGATGAAGAACCAAGCAAATATATAAAGGAGCACAAAATTAGTAAAAAGGATCTTCGTGATCAATGCATTCCACTCGACAAAACTCTTTGGTCAGTTTCAAGATACGAAGACTTCTTAGAAGAACGTCGAAAATTATTAGCTAAAAATGCTAACGCTTTTTTAAAAGGTTAAGAATAGTGATTTTGTAATATGGTAGTTTTTCTTTCCAACAAAGAAAGCTCAATTTTTCCTTATCTTTTAATCCTAATCCCGCCTCTGTTTTTGAAAGGTTGCGCTTAGCCATACCGTTCTGACATTCCTCCCAGCGGAATTCTTTTGTGATTTTTGGAGAAACATAATAACCATTGTGAAGACAAAATCTTTCTGTTGACCCCAATCAATCAGGCAAGTATATTAGTAATTCGGTATTTTTGAAAACCGCTTGGGAGCGTGAGTGTCTCGCTGGCATCAAATTAATCAATGCAATCAAGCCGTCGGGACGACCGCGCTCCCAGTGTAAGGACAAATCCATGGATGAAATAATCATCACACCATCCGACGATTTCATTCGTCGAATCATATCTGAAGATGTCAAATCCGGTAAGAACGGCGGACGGATACATACGCGTTTCCCTCCGGAGCCGAATGGGTATCTGCATATCGGGCACGCGAAATCGATATGCCTTAATTTCGGTCTGGCAAAAGAGTATCCAGCCGGAAAATGCAATCTCAGGTTCGATGACACGAATCCTGTGAAAGAGGATATCGAGTATATGGAGGCAATCAAGAAGGATATCCGATGGCTCGGATTCGACTGGGATGACCGCCTTTATTACGCATCAGATTATTTCGAACAGCTCTACGAATGGGCTGAGTTTCTGATAAAGGAGGGCAAGGCGTATGTATGCGGTCTCACTCCGGAGCAGGTGAGTGAGTATCGTGGCAAATGGAATGAACCGGGAAAGGAATGCCCATTTCGAAATCGTCCAATCGAGGAGAATCTCGATTTGTTCCGCCGAATGAGAGCAGGAGAATTCCCGGATGGCGCACTTACGCTTCGAGCTAAAATAGATATGTCATCGGGGAACATGAACATGCGCGACCCCATTATGTATAGAATCCTTCACTCGACGCATCCGCATACAGGCGACAAATGGTGCATTTATCCGACCTATGATTGGACGCACGGACAGTCCGATGCTATCGAGGGTATCACGCATTCGCTATGCAGTCTTGAATTCGAGAACCATCGTCCGCTTTATGACTGGTTTCTCGCGCAGCTTCCGATTAAGAATCCTCCGAGACAGATTGAATTTGCCAGATTGAATGTGACACATACGATAATAAGCAAACGGCGTCTCCTCAGGCTTGTTCAGGAGGGTTATGTTACGGGATGGGATGATCCAAGAATGCCGACTCTATCCGGTTTGCGAAGGCGAGGTTATACACCTGAATCAATACGAGATTTCTGCAATCGGATCGGTATGGCTAAAAAAAAGAATATCGCTGACATTGAATATCTTGAGTATTGCCTGCGAGAGCATCTGAACAAAATCGCCCCGAGAGTCATGGGTGTGCTTCGTCCTCTCAAAATTGTGATAACGAACTATCCGGAGGATAAGGTTGAAATGCTGGAGGCGGTTAATAATCCGGAGGATGCATCAATGGGCAGTCGTAAAATACCGTTCTCGCGGGTTTTATATATCGAACGCGATGATTTCATGGAGGAGCCTCCGAAAAAATTCTTCCGACTTTCTCCGGGAGTAGAGGTTCGATTACGGTACGCGTATTTCATTAAATGCGAGAAGGTTATCAAGAATCAAAAAGGTGAAATTACGGAGCTGCATTGCACATACGATCCGGCAACAAAAGGCGGGGATGCGCCGGATGGTCGAAAAGTTAAAGCGACGATACACTGGGTATCGGCGCACCACGCATTGGAAGCTGAGGTTCGTTTGTATGACCATCTGCTCCTCGTGAGGGATCCATCGGATATAGAAGAGCATAGAGATTTTACCGAACTTGTAAATCCCAATTCACTTGAGATTTTATATCCGTGTTATGTCGAACCGGGACTCAAAGACATGAAACCGGGATACAGATGCCAGTTTGAAAGGCTTGGATATTTCTGCATTGATCCTGATTCAAATCGGGACAGACTCGTATTCAATCGCATTGTCACTCTAAGGGATGAATGGGCCAAGCTGCAAAAAGTGGAGCAGATTGAGAAGTAATACTAATGATTTTCTTGCGAAAATGCAGTAATATTAGCCAGAACAGTAAAATTGTTTTGGCTTTTTTGTTTAATTCTCAACCATCTTTCGGAGGTTAAGAAGATGCGCATCAACATTTTCATCATTATATCGGTGATGGTCTTAGCTGTTATCATGGGATGCTCCACCGCTAATGAAATCACAAATCCAAAAGGCGATAATGCGAGCATCACAGCATCAGGACCGCAAATCCTCGGTTCGTTCGATTTCTCCTGGGATGAGAAATCCCCTACCCTTGATATAGTCCCGAACAGGGATATCGAGGCGCATTTCAATGTCACGAGCTACATATATCCTAAGCATATTAAGCTTACAATAATCTCATGGAATCCTGCCACAAGAGTTCTGGTTGTGGATGCCACAATCGATAATCCCACAGATTACGATATCTACGACGTGAGGGGAATCCTTACAAATATGGGAGCGAAAAAACTTCTCAATGCCGATGATTATACAAAGTTATTCGATAAAAACACTCCACGAATCGCCAACCCGTTCAGAGCATACGCGAAGGAGGAGCCGAACAGGAAACTATGGGGAAGGTACGCTAATCCGAGCCAATACACAAAGACGGAACGATTCGAAATTTTCTTTCCGGCTGAAATAGCAGCAACATTCATTATCACAGGATGCTATCCATCCAACTGCCCTGAACCATACGATATTCTGAATATCGAACAGACAGGAACTCTCTATGTCAGCAGCGGTTCGATCGATGTAACGCTTGATGCACTCGACTGGCAGGATTTAACCGCGGACCATGTGATAATCGAGGCGAATCCAATAACTGTTAATGAAATCAACATGGAGCAAATTGACCTGGCGACATGGAGCGCGACAATAACGAATGCCGGCTCTGCTCCCGAGGGTGATTACGATCTCTGGGTAGCCGCATACGATGCGAGTTTCCCGTTCGCGCTTTACAACAAGTTCACAATCCATGTAAATGCCGACCAGGGGTGGAGCTGGTACGATGATTTTTCAACAACAAGTTATATCTGGACAGCTTATGGCGGCAACTGGTGGGGTAAATATAATGGATACATGGATGCTACTGGTGGGGGAGATTGCTACGAGGAAGACACCGGAAGCGACATGGAAAATCCAAATGTCAGCTATGTTTCATCACCATCAATTAATGTGCCTGCATCAGATAGTAATCTCATTTTGACCATAAATCATATCGTTGATGTGGACGTGCCTGAGGAACTCGCGCGGTTCGCGTGGGATATGTGCTATGTGAGAATCAACGGAACTGAGATATTTCCGACCGGTGGGACATTATACGAACACAACCATTATCCCTGGACATTCGATGACATGTTCTGCTGGACCGGGACATACTCGCTGACTGAAAGCATCTTCGACCTTGGAACAGCATATAACGGAAAAACAATTAAGGTTGAATTTGTGCTTGATACATACGACTACATCACCAACTGCAAGCCTGACAATCAGGGCTGGCGGATTGATGACATCATTCTGGAACTCGAGTAAATGATTTATCTTAGCGTTGTTAAAGAGCTTTATTGCTAAATAGACTCTATCCCAACGTACGGGCGGGTTTACAGCTGGTGCGTGCGATTATGAATGTTTAACGAGATATTTCGAACGGGTGATTGCCTTAGTTTACGTAGAAACCCGCCCATACATCCTTCATAAAATTTAATAGCAACCACATTTCTTAGAAATGCATCAGACCAATACAGGGTAATCATTAGCTGGATAATTTATATATTTCCAAACCGGCATTACCAAATAATGCGGGCCATCTGCGAATTGCTTCACGATCATAATTTTTCACTTTATCCGAGAGCTGATCCCATGGAACGAGATAAGGACTTTTCTTATTTCGTGGATCGCGCTTCTCAGCATAAACCCATCCGTTTTTCAATCTTTCTACCACCCATCGCCCATGCTCCATCTCGGACATTATCTCGATTTCCTCCCCCGGAAATTTAATCAATCCGGCACCAGTCTTGGCTCTAACGCCATAACCGGCTTTTCGCAACACCTCGGTAGCATAAGCTGCCTGTTGCCGGTTAGACTCCTGAAATGTAGGCAACAGAAGATCCCATGGGAGCATGGTCGGATCCTCACTCTTATACCTGTTCTCCTTGAGAAACTCATCATGAATGGCAACCGCAAGAATTTCAACAAGTTTCCAATCAATGCCTGCATTCCCGATGTATACGAACGGTTTGATAGTCATCTTGTCATCCGGCATCCATAAGAGATTATTCGTATTGCTCCAGTCAGAGTCTTTAAGAAGGTCTGTGGCTGCTCCCCCACTTGTTTTTATAATTCCTACCGTAGCGCCAAGAGTCAGAGCGAGTTTGCATTCAAATGCCGATAGATCTTCCCCATTTATGCATAACAGTTTGACATCGGATGGAATTATTCCATTGCTGATCAAATCGATCCATACTTGAATAGACTGGCTTGGATTATAGACATGGCCTTGAGTTTTAATATTCTCGGTATATCTGTTATCAACCTCAAAATCGACCGGGATACTCTCGGGAAGATATCCGATTACATCCAGTGAATCGCTCTTTTTAGCTTTTAAATGCGATGATAAATCACCAATAATGCCGGGAATACCATTTTTCGTTCCACCTGATATAATCGTGCCCTTGAACTCACTAAACGCATCAATTAAGGAATCCGCATACTGCTCGATTTGTTTTTGAATATTTTTATTTGTTCCGCCAACAACTATAATGACCGGCTTTTTGAAATCCTTTCGCCTAATGGATAAGATACTTATTTCTTCTTTATCTTCATCCAATCCATATTTCAGATATCGCGCTAATAAAAGAATTTTCCGTACCCACTGATGCTCCATTTGCAGCTCTTTACCACGATTAATATTCCTCAGGAATTCCATTTCCATCTCGAATAATTCGTCAGGGATACATGTATCCCTCGAAATGCAACATTGGACAGCTTTCAAATAAGCGGATAGACTTTCGTACCATTTCCCCAAAAGGAGAAACAATTTGCCGATTGTCAAATAAGACCAGGGAACTTCGATTCCTGCATCTATATGAGCGCGGCATGTTTTAATCGCGTTATCAAAAGCATGCTCCATGCATACGAGGAAATCGGATTTCGCTCCATAGTATATTTCGCACTCTATATAAGAAAGCATGCTGTAGGGATTCGATGGGTCTTCGTTAAAAGCCTGCATGTAATATTTTCGCGTCAGAACCTCCTCCTCATTTGTGTTTTTATATGTCCATGCAAGGTTCGATAGAGCCAGAACACGGATTTTCAGGTCATCGCATTCGGAAGCCTTGTGCAATTCCTCCTGACCTTTCTTATATTGCTGCGATTTCGGTTTATCCTTATTATGTTTACACAGCGCGTAACCATGTTCAGTGAGAATCTCTGCGCTTTCGCGGCACTCATCTTTTATAAATTCATCGAGGTAATCGATTATCTCTTTCCAATCACCAGCAACTCTCGACATTTTCGCTATTTGAATCGCAATAGTTCTCTTTACAGCATGAATCCGCTCATTATTGAAAAGCATCTTAAGCATTTCGATTTTCTCCCCGATTTTATCTTTTTTCATATAAGCCCCGTAATTCAACTTATATGCATCAATTGTTTCAACAACATCAGCGAACTCATCATCACCAGCTTCAAGCAATGCGCTTACTCGCGAGATCTTCCGTTTTATTTGTTCCGGAATTATCAATTCAGTTTTATATAAACGATCATGATATATGGATGCCCATGCGTGCTGGAGCAGAGTTCTCACCTGAATTTCAGCCTTTCGATCACCTATTCTCGATGGTATATCCACACCAAGAAGTTCTCTGCTCCGCAGCTGAACAATATAGTGTATAGAACGATAACCGAACTCAGCGGTTTTCAACCTGCTTAAGGCATCAAGGCTGTTCTCCACATCGATTTCAAAATTACTCTCGATAAATCTGCATATATTGTTAACTTCCTTCTGGGTTTCAGTTATTACTCTTGCCCCGCAAAGATCGGTAAATTTGTATGCCGGATTCTCCTCATCTTTCTTCAAGGCTTTCTCGGCGAAACTCGGAAGGCTTTTTTCCCTCGCCATTACAATTGCCAATGGCGCGTAAATTTCGCATATCTTTCCCATTATTCGTTTTAGAGTTTTGGAGTAATCCTCATAATAAGGCTTTTCAGAGCTATACTTTTCCACCTGGTACTTATGCCATTCCGTTGATCCTCTTTTTAAACCGTGCTTGATCTCCAGAGGATAAAACTCCGCAAGGAGGAGTTGATTAAATTTCGCAAGGTCCTCTTTGCTTTTAATTTCTCTTCTTAAATCCTCCGCAACCAATGTCAGCCTGGCACTTTCAAGATGCGCCTCATCGTAAATCGAGCGCTCCCGCATGATTGTGTATAAATCATCAACCATGCTCATGCATAGCGAATTAGGCAAAGGTAATTTTTCACTTTTATACTTCGAGAGGGATTCCTTTGTAGGGGGGCTGAGATTTGTGAAAATATATTTCCCCAATACATCCTTGCTGCTTCGTAATTTCAGAGTCAATCTTTTAACATCATCATTATTATTAAATAACAACGAGTAGATAGATTTGTTCAGATCATCTTTCTTCAATTCGTCGCTTTTC
>Ga0315277_10008061_pt1 | contig 13592 bp, 8 predicted proteins | sample YL17G05_15_MG_FD_203695 | JGI IMG/M metagenome (GOLD analysis project Ga0315277, IMG submission 203695) | Sediment microbial communities from Yellowstone Lake, YNP, Wyoming, USA - YL17G05_15 | ecosystem: Environmental > Aquatic > Freshwater > Lake > Sediment | place: USA: Wyoming | collected...
GTTTTTGTGGCAACACCGACATACTAAGTAATAAGTATTATTTATGATTTATGATTTTTAAGAAAATGAATAAAAAAAAGAAATTTTTCTATGTTCTCGCTTTATCTTTGTTATTTCATACTTCATACTTCATACTTCATACTTCCAACGGAGTTTTTGCCCAAGAAATCAGTCTTTCCATCTCTCCCCCACTTCTTGAAGTGACGATTAAACCGGGATCGTCTTTCACTCAACCTTATGAAATCACCAATAATTCCCAAAACGATATTTATTTAAAAACTATTGTTTCCCCTTTTGAACCGGCAGACGAGGAAGGAAATATAAAAATAGTGGGCAATGAGCAGGGAGCAATGAGCAGTCAAGAGGGGGAAAACTTTTTCTCGTTAGCAAACTCTAACCTCAAACTTAATCAGACTTTCAAATTATCAGTTGGCGAAGTAAAGCGGTTACTGCTAAAGATAGATACTCCTCCCAACAGTTCTGAGAAAGACTACTACTTTACTTTTTTAGCGGAACAATCTTCCGAGGGCTTATTTATAGAAAAAGGCAGCGGCGGAGAAAATCTTATTAAGATCGGGGCAAACATTTTGCTTACTGTTTCTGAAAGTATGAAGCCAAAAAAGGAACTAATTTTGGCAAAGTTTACCGCCATCCCGAAAATTGCCGATGTTTTTGATAAAGTTTACTTTGAAGTTTTAGCGCAAAATATCGGCGAGTCATTTTCAAAACCGATGGGCAATCTGGAAATTTATTATTTTGGCAGACAAAAGGTAAAAGTGCTTGAACTGCGGCCGGATAATGTTCTGGCGAGTTTTTCAAGAAAAATAAAATGCATCGGAGAGGAGATACGAGATATGAGATATGAGATAAGAAATCAAGGAGATTGTTTCTTTTCTTCTTTTGTCCCCGGTTATTATAAAGCAGTGGTTTCAGTTAGCGCCGACGGTGAAGGAGAAATGCAAACCGCGGCTGTTTCTTTCTGGCTAATGCCGATAAAATTAATAATCATCTTAATCGTTCTAACTATCATAGTCGTAGGGATAAGAAGGAAGATAAAGAAAAGTCTTTAAACTCTCCAACGGTTGCTTCTTGCCAGTACCTCAGTTGTTTCCGAAACATCTTGCTGAAGTCTAGAATTTGTAGCAACGGCTCTAGGTTGCAAAATTTTTGATCGCCGCAGCCTTTGTTCTTCTAAACGAACATGTAATTCATCAATAGCTTCCTGTACTCTTGCCGCCCTTATTACCTCCGCTGCAGGCGATGACGCCCCCGTATGAACATCTAAATCTATCCGCCAACTCATCGTTGCTATTATTTAAAGTTTTAAATGTTAAGTTTTAGATACTAAATATTATTTTCTAATCTGTATTGTAAGCCGCCATTTGGGTTTTGTCAAAAAACTGTTGACTAAAAAGCACCGATAAGGCTGCTACGCAAGATTAAAAAATCATTAATGTCAATCTTGTGATTGGGACTGTCTTCTTCTTTGCAATTAAAATCAACGGCTGCTTGCTCGCTCTCGCTAACAGAAATACCATCGGAAATATTTTGATAAACCGCTTTCCAAAAAATAAAATCGACTAAATCAATCTTTTCATTGCAAGAGGCATTGCCCAAACTTTTCGGCGGACAAACCACACCAGCCGAACAAGTTGTTGAACAATCAGCGCAAAACGAACCAAAAGAAGTCGGCATCGGCGTTTGCGTTGGTGTTCTGGTAGGAGTCCTCGTCGGCGTAAAGGTTGGATTCATACCCGATGTACCCGTCGGCACATTGGAACACATACCACTGCACCTTATGAGATTAATATTACTGTAGGAAAAAGAACATGCAGTTCCAGTGCTGCTACAACTGGTGCCAAAGTTGCCTAAGCCGGCGCCGGCGGCAACCCTTAAATAAGTCCGGGCGTCTCCATTAGCGCTATTGGTCACCGCCGCCCCCTGTGACTGCAAATAATCAGACATAACGCTGTCTGCCGCCACCGGATCGGTTGATAAAAACAAAGAGTTGGGATGGATATTAGGCGCACCGTTTGGTCCACCTCTGGTTAAACCGTAAAGAGCATCGTCAACCACCAAGATTGTTTTGTCTTTTATCAAAGGATGACTGTTTAACTGAACTAAAGAATTAGTACTGGCACTAGTACCAAAAAAGGCACTATGAAAAGCTGACGGGTTCTCGGTACTGCCCAAATGATTTTTAAAGGAAAGAGTTACCCCTGCCATACCGTGGGTTCTCAAAAGCGGCATATTAATTAAATATTTAGCCTGATCTAAAACGCAGCCAAAAGCGGCCCCTCTGACACTTTGAGAACTGGAGCAGGAACGGTTTGGATTTAGTTGGACGTTAGGAAATGCCGCTTTAATTCCGTTTACATAATAATCAGGAAAACTTCTTGAAGTATCATAAATAATAATGTCGCTTTGGGCGACTCCTTTGTTTACTAATTGTCTGATTAAAGCGTTAACCGGCTGATAAGTCGGACAGTGATCCTGATAGCAATTATTACTCGTGCCGCTGTTGTAGGAATTATTAAAATTAACTTTGACGGCGATTTTTTCTCCCGCCTGATAATCGGCGCCGCCGTTATGATTACGGAAAATCTGCGACCAGGCACTGTTTACCGACGAAGTTCCGGCTAATGCCATTATTGCCTGATCCGCCATTCGCTGAACTATGTTAGCGTCAACCCGGCTGGAGTCACCCGCCCAGGCGCTGGCAGCGCCGGAATCCGTTATCCAAACTACCCGGCTGGCAGTATTTTGACCGGAAATCTCAGTTATCAAAGAAAAAGCGTTTTTCACTTTCCATTGCTTATAAATCAAAACCCCGCCGCAGATCATCAACAAAAATAAAGGGATTGATACAAACAAAACTTTCTGTCTGAACCTTGGACATTTTTTAAACCGCTTGATCAGGGGAATTAAAAACGGTAAGCCAAAAATAGCGATATTTTTTCTCGCCCATTTTTGACAGGGATAGTTATAGCGGGAAGGTTTGGTGCCGGTCCTTAATAAAAACCAAATAAAAGATATTAGCCCGACTATCCAACACTGGGAAAAAAAAGAATTAAAGACGGTTTTAATCTTCTTCATTAAAAAATTTTAGCAGACTAACGGGTTTTAAAAAAAATTCAATTTATCAGTCGCCAGGTTAAACTTCTGTAATCTAAATACGGCTTCCAGCGCTGGCGTTTTTGATCCAACAAAAAAGCGCAAAATCTCATTGGCTACACCCGCACCCTGGTTCATACGATAATTCCGGGGGTTCTTTGTGTTCATCCTCTCTTAATAACCGCCAATAAACCACTAAGCCAAGACCCGGAAGTTCCATCTGAGCGTAAATCCGCTCCTCCTCCTGCATCTGCAAAGGCAACGGAGCCACTTCAATGTCAATAAACGCCGCCCCCTGCCAATCAACATCTTTTAATCTTACTTCTAAACCTGAAAAACTTCCCGACTCTTGTAACAATTTCGCCATTTTAAAAAAATGAGTTGGCAAGGGGAAAAAAGTTTCTTTTCCTTCCTTTTCTTTTGCGACAAAAAAAATAAAGTGTCCGGCAACGCAACGAACCATGTCATCATACACCAAGTTAATGGAACCCTCTGACGAATTGACAACAAGAGGAATAAATCTCTTTTTATCTGCTCCAAAACTATCTGCGTCTACCGCCAAAGAATCTACACTAAGAATATTACCCGTACCATCTTTCAAAAGCTTGATACCTAAATTCTCGGGGTACTCGTTAAAAAAACCTTCCGGTAATTGACCATAATTTCTGGCCCCACAAGCGACGGCTCTTTCCAAATCAAAAACATTCAACGGTGAAAGAATATCACCATAACCCCATCCTGCTCCCACTCCCATTATATTGTTTTCAAAACCGAAAATTCTTTTTACCGAACCGGCGGCAGGCGGCACCGTTTCAAAATCTTGCAAGTCGCTCTTGGCGATAACTTCTCTTGCCCCTATGCTATGAAAAAGCTCATGAATATCTTTTATTCTTATTAAAACCGGTTTACCGTTAACTATAAAAAATTGACTGCCTATTAAAGCTGATGATCTCCAATCCTCTAAATCGCCAAAACCATACTGTCCAAAATTTTGCTTTATCCAGTTAAAATAAACTTCCTGTGATTCAGCTGTTAACGTAAGGTCACTATAAACCGGATCCCAAAACCAGAAAACATCACTATCGGCAGGGGCCGGAAAAAATGTATGACTGCCCATTCTTTCACCTAAATTCCAACCTAAACTCGTGGCATAATAGTCTTCAAGAGTTTCCACCCCTTCATAGTGGTCACCAATAATCACTATTCTTTTCAAAACCTGATTTAAATTATTAACACCGGCATCCGTCAATGTTTTGTTCATAACAATAAAATGGTCTTGAAGCCACTCAATAAAGCCTAATCTTTGGTTTTCCGGAACTTGCTGCATTTTAATTTCAAACTCCTGATAAAATGACTGAGGTACAAGGATTTCATAATAACGTTCAGTGGGATTCAAAACTTCCTTTTGTAATGTATAAATTTCTTGTTGGCCCATGGAAGTCATTTCCGCCGCTTTTTCTTGACCAAAAGTTTGCCCATTTCCCCAATAATGAATTGCCTCGAGTTCGGTCCTACTATTTATCGGCGCACTTCGGCCAAAAACCTCAGTTCTACCATAAACATCGTATTCCAAACTCATTGTTTCTCCGTTTGGTAAAGTAGCCACAGCTTGCGAAGAAACAAGTTCTGAACCAGGAACCGCCGGTTTTTCGGTAGGAACCGGTGGCTCGACACCAGGTGGTGGAAAACCAGCTTTTCTACAGGCCGCTTGTAACGCAAACATAGCCGCCGCACTCCCTAAAAGTTTTAAGGCATCACGCCGGGAAACTGCATGCTTGGTAACTTTCGGTGTTTCTTTACTTGGTTCCATTCAATTATATTTTCAATCTGATATACACTTCCCTTTCACTGTAACAGATAATAAACAAATGTTCAATTTTAGGACATTGCTAATTTTTCGACCACCGATTTGGATAACTCGGGAAAAATTGACAGCAAAAAGATACTGATAACAGGCAGCAATTATACAAAGTTAAAATTGAACCAACAATAGTAATTATCTGAAGGTCAAAGTAACCGTTTGGGGGAATTCAACGCCGTCAATAACGGCCGAAGTAACAAACTGACCGGGGAAAGAACTAACAATATCAAAAAGCGCCTTGCCATATTTGTCAGTTTTTTCCTGAACACTTTGTATCTGGACACTGCCGCCCCCCCCGCCGGTTTTGGGCTTTACCGAAAGCGACAAAACTTTGTCCGATACACCCATCCCCTGCTTGTCAAGCAAAAAAGCGCTCACCCGCACCTTGGTCCTGCTATCCGCCGGCGCCACCAAAGGGGCGGCAAAAATATAGGAGTTGCTTAACGAATAAGTGGTTGTTCTCGCCGCCCGCGTCAAAAGTACCAAAGCCTGAGGGATGAGATACTTTGCCGTCAAAAAAAGGCCGATTATGGAAACAAGAATAAAAACCGCCGTCAAAATATTCTTTTTTGTTAAAATTGAAGAAGATTCCATTTCTGCCATTTGGTATAATTAAAACATAAAAAAAGAGGATGGTCAATAATCAAAACATTACTTTTACCTCTTTTTGTCACTTAGTATTTTCACAATTAGTCATTCTACAACCATTAAAAAAAATATATAAGAATCATCTAAGAAAAAGCTTTTATCTTATAAATAAAAGGCGCAAGAAAACAACTGTTTTTTTTGTTTTCTAAAACAAATTGGTTTTTAGCGAATAAACTTGGTAGATCTAAAGTTTTCATTAACATAAACACTATTGTCAATGCTCTCTCTCATTTGCCAAAAAGCAAAAAATCAATAAAAGTACATTTCCTATAAAAAAACTTCCATTTTGAAAGTTATAAAATCCTGTAAAGTTATAAAATCCTGTAAAGAAACATTATATCATTTAATTCTAATACTTATCTTCTATACAAAACACGATTGGATCAGACATCTTAAACAAAAACGACCGTGGAAAACATCAATTCTTTTTCCTATTCCGCACATCTCCGCAGTAGTTAATATACTTACAGCTACTTAGCTATGGATAGATACTGATTGGCTTTTGGTTTATTTTCAAGTGAAGTAGTAGTGAAAACTAAATTCATTGTTTTAAGTTCAAAACTGTACTCTTGCTAACGACATCTAAACATATCAATTTACCACTTGACAGTCTTTTTATAATAGGATACCTTAATTTAGTACGAATTTTTTACTTATTTTTAGCGATAATCAGTATAACTTGTGTAATTTTTACCGCAAATGAAAATAAAAGACAGTTTTAAACTATACCTTGTCGCCGTGAAAAGTTTAAAGCCGACAACGGTTAAAAATTATCTTTCCGACTTTGATCATTTCTGGCAATGGATGAAAAAGTGGGGAGTGAGAAGTGAGAAGCGGGAAGAAAAGGAGAAGAAATCCACAAGTTATGGCGTTTCTTTAATTAAACAGATACAACTAGAAACTATCTCCGAATATAAAAAGCAACTTTTGGCGGAAGGGCTGAGCAAAGCAACGGCCAAAAGGAGGTTGGCAACATTGGCGGCTTTCTGCCAATTTTGCCTGGAACAGAGATGGCTAACCAAAAATCCGTTTTTGGAAATTAAAACTTTAAGGGAAAGTTCCCAAGAATTTGGAAATACTGAAATTTTGACAAAATTTGCTTCATTTTTGAGGGATGAAGGGGTCAAAAAAAGGACAATTTACAACTATCTTAGCGATGTCCGGCAGTTTTTAAGCTGGTTGGAAAGCGGCAAAAATGAGAAAAATTAAACCTATCCTATTGTTTTTAGAAGAAATTAAATATCTTTTATTTATTCTTTTTGCCATCGGCGCAGTTGTGATTCTTCTCGGCATTGCTATTAACGGCAAGAATTACGGTGGCGGTGGGAAAAAAACAAAGTCTTTTACTAAAGATGTTAAAAACAGTGCCGTTTTGGCAATTACCGAAAATAACACCGAGAAAAGCCCGGAAAAATTTTTAATAAATGCCGACCATTTTGGCGAAAAAGCGGCCAGATTTAAAGACTTATTAAAAAATAACCACTTTCTACCTTATTTCTTTGAGAAAACCGCAAGCGGCTATCTCGCCTATCTCCGCTCGGAAAAAGGCATTCAGAGATATGAAATAAATAAGAATAATTTAATCCTACAGCTTGCCGAAAAAACAGAAAGCGAGCAAGATTATCAAGAAAAAGCGATCGGCACTCCTCTGTTTCAATACAAAGATAATTCCGGTAGGTGGCAAAACTATGAACTTTTAACACCGATGAAAATAGAAATAACCGAACAAACCAAAGATAAAGTTGTTTTTAACCAAAGTTTTAATTTAAAAGCAACAAATTCCCCTTCTTCCTTTACCGGCGGAGAGATTATTTTTATCTTGGGTTTTGACGGCACAAACTATTTAAACAAATTAACTTTTAAACTGGAAAACAACGATAATATTAACCGATTAATCTGGGAAACAAAGATAACAGAGAGACAAAGCAACAAAGAAACAACGCCGGAAAATCCTAATGGAAAAACAGTAAAACGGCAACAATATGACAATGTCGTCATTGATTGGAGCGACTTTAATGGAGAAACAAAGTTAGAAGAGAAAGAGCAAACAAATAGAGTCTATTTTTACGAACAAGGGCAAAAGGGCGGATTGACTGTTGACCCTACTATCAGTGTCACTACTGCTTCGACAACTGTTACTGTCCAAAGCTCAGACTACGATAATTCCGGTTCAACCGGCTTTAAATTGGTTTTTGACAGCAGTAAGGGCGGAACAATTGATGAGTTTTATTGCGATTCTGTCGGTATCGGCAATACTAATATCGTTTCCGGCAATGCCACTTACGACGCGCTTTTTGATATTGAATACGGCGGGGTAACTCTTTCGGCGGGAACAACAGCGGCAACTTTAACTTTAATTGAGGAAGATTTAACAAGAGCAATCGTTCACACTGTCGGTAAAGTTACTGCCAATGATATTGCCACCTTAGACTATACGATCTACCCTAACGGCAAAGTCTATCTCAAGGTTTCTCTGGAAATTCATGATGGTGAAAGAAATAGTGAAGACGATATGTTCTTTTTAATTGAAGATTACAACGGTTATCAAGCGACTTATTCTTCGGTTGATGATACAAACAAGGCCGCGGCGCTTTTACCTGATGCCGACGGGGTCGATGCGGCCTTAATACCCTACGCCCCGACTTATGTTGGCACAGTAGGGGCAACATCCAGTTCAGGCAACGATCACATTATGATTGCCTACGATTCTGCCGCTTCCGGTTATAACGATGAGACGACTTCCACCACTTATTGGCTGATGGATTTATCCGAAGCGACTTACACCGCCACTCTTTTAACTAACAAAAGAGGTGATTTCAGAAACGCCGATACTTTAAGTTTTACCACCGGTAGTGTTTGGAATGAAGACGGAGCAGATGGATTTTTTGAATCTCAAGGCGCGTACACCTTAGATTTTAGCAGCAATGAAACTACTTTTGATATTGACGGCGGCACTTATACAAGGTATTACCCGGATTTCAAAATCAGAAGTTATCAATTAAATACCTTGCCACTGACGGTAACTTTGGAAGGAGTAACCCAAGTAAGCGGCACTAATTATAATTTAGATTATAAACCAATAACTGATGCCTATTTTGCCGATGAACTGACATGGTACTCAACTTTAGAGGATGCCACGGCGGTTCTCTCTCCAAATATTGGCACCGGAACAACGGTTGTGGGCGCGACTTTTACTACCGGCAAATATGGCAATGGACTGTTAGTGGATACTACAGGTGAATATGCCCGGTTTCCCGCTTTAGGAAATTTAAGTTTGACCAACGGTGTAATAGAATTTTGGTATAGAAACATAGAAGCACCGGCTACTACTGGAAGGTTTTTTGATTATAGCCAAGCGGCTGTGGCGGGAGACGATTTTTTCTCTCTCTATAGAAACGCCGACAACGCTTTTATCCAACTTGACATTGGCGACGATACTAATCAATGTCCATGGTATCCGGTAGTAAATGTTTTTGACGGCGTTTGGCATCATTTAAAACTGATCTATGACACCACTAATGATGTTTTTGATCTCTATATTGATGGTGTTGCTCAAACCCAATGCACAACCGCTCAACCGGACATCACCTCAGGCTATGATGTCGTTATCGGTGGCCAGGCCGTTTCCGGTTCCGACAGAAACATCGGCGGCATTATTGACGAGTTTAAGGTCTATAACACTGTTTCGGGGCCTGAACCAATCGCCAGAGGCGGCGACACTGCAAACGGTGATGAACGGCTTTTCTCCGAAGATCAGAATTATATTTTGGCTTTCGAAGCTGATGATGCCAACAACCGCGGCGAATATCTTTTCTTGGGGTCTGATTCAAAATTCAGAGGATTAAATATTAATCTCGCCACCGCCGGCGCAGGGACGACAACACCGGATTTAAATTGGCAGTTCTGGAACGGAACGAGTTGGGCAGATTTAGAGGCGACAACCGGCTTCAGTGACGGAACATCTAATCTAACTTCAGACGGGGCAATGTTTTGGACCGCCGATCCGACCAATTGGGCAGTTTATTCGGTCAATGGTTCAGTCGACCTCTATTATATCCGTGCTCATCTGGAATCGGGTAACTATACGACAACAAATCCGGTGGAAAATTTTATCAAAACTGATATTTTAAACTTGCAATATCTCGGCAATATCACCGCTGACAACCAAACTATATATGTAGGGTCTGTAACACCAACACCGACAATAACACCGACACCAACAGTTACACCAACCCCTGAAGCAACCTCTTTAAAATTTGACGGAGGATTAAAAATGGAGGGACTCAAAATTAATTAATTTCAAACAAATGAACATTAATTTTTCTGATATTAAAAATTATCAAAACTGGTTGGAAGACCAAAATTTTTCCGCCGCTTCAATCAAACGGAAACTTTCCGCGGTAAAAAAGTTTTGTCTTTGGGGACAAAAACAAGGGTTTATTTCTGAAAAAAATTTCCATTCTTTTTTTGGCGATATAAAAAATAAAGTATCTAATTTACCAAGCAGAAAACGACAACTTCCTTGGCATAAAAAATATTCGGACAAGTCTTTCATAAAATATCTTAATCTCTCAATCGTTACCATTTTAATTATTGCTTTAGGAATTTTTATTTATGATCAGTTTGTTAAAAGAGCAAAAACGCCATTAGCTTATCCGACAACATTACAAACACCGGCAAGGGTCCTTTCTTTTCAAGGCCGTTTAACCGACGAAGGCAGTACACCGATACCCGATCTGACAGATTTCGTTTTTACCCTGCACGACGCCCTAACTGACGGCAATACTCTTTGGACTTCCGAAACTTGTTCTCTGGACCCTGATTCCGACGGCATTTTTTCCGCCCGTTTGGGCGCCGTCTCCGGCGCGGACGCTTGCGGCCCGGCAATTGCCGCTTCGGTCTTTACCGAAAACACCGGCGTCTGGCTCCAAGTTCAGGTTGGCGTCGAAACCTTAACACCGAGACAACCGATTGCTACCGCCGCCTACGCTTTGAATGCGGAAACTTTGCAAGGCTATCCTGCCTCTGCCAGCGCTGTGGAAAATACAGTGCCAGTTTTTGATAATAACGGCGATTTAACTATTGGACTGCTCTCCCCTAGAATTCAATCCACATCGGGAACATTTTCCATAGAAGGCAATATCTTATCTTTCGCCTCAAGCGGCACCGGTGTCGGCGAAGGGGGAATAACCATCGCCGCCGCCAATACCAGCGACGGCGACATTACTCTAAACCCGGACAACAGTGGTGTTTTAAACCTGGTTTTTGAAGGTTCTGCCCCCGGCGGCAGTTATGGCGGCTTTATTAACGCCGCCAACGCCAACATCGCTTCCGGTGCTCTTTATTACGGCGAGGTCGGATCAACTGTCACCGGCTATGATCTTATTAATCTTAAAACCGGGTCTACTCTGGTAGAAAAATTTGCCATTGACGCCTCGGGCAACACCGATATTGCCGGAATTTTAAGTGTCGGGTTATCGGCCGGTTCGCAGGGGAAAATCGTTGTTTCCGGTGATATTGCTACCCTTACCCAAGGTGATCTCCGTCTTTATGACTCAAATAATACTCAATACACTGGGTTTCAGGCACCGGCAGATGTTACCGGTAATACTATTTACACTCTGCCCGCTACCTATCCGACCGTCTCAGGGCATATTCTCTCTTCTGATACCTCAGGAGTCTTGAGCTGGGCGGAGGATGCTAACTCTGGCGGTCTCGGTGGTTCAGGAACAGACAACTACATCCCGAGGTGGGACGGAACAGATGCCTTGGAAAACTCAGTCATTTATGATACCGGTAGTAATATCGGGATAGGGTTAAGCAATCCTGCTTACACTCTTGAAGTTGCCGGCACTCTGGGAGTGAGTTCAACCGCATATTTTGCTTCTACCTTAGGAATAGGGACATCAGTACCCGGTCAAAAACTCACCGTAGAAGGTACTTTAGGAATATTGGAAGGAGGAGGATCACCAACTTATCACACTATTCTTTCTGGAGGCGATCAAACCGGTGATGTTACTTACACTTTACCTTCAGGATCGCCTGCTTCAACCGGATTTTTAAAGAGTTCTGACTCAGGAGCATTAAGCTGGGATACTTCTACCTACAGCACTTATGATTCGTGGGTCCTTAACGGTGATGCCGGTGGCACTCCTCAAACTATTTCTTCTGGTAATACGGCCGCTATTATTGGTGGCAGCAATGGTATTGATACGGTTGCTTCAGCGACCGATACATTAACCCTTAACTTTGATCCGACTGAAGTCGGGTCGGTTACTTGGGGATCAGGGTCGGCAATAAGCTGGACATTTAATACCGGAGGGACTAGTCCTTTAATTAAGTTTGGCAGCAATTACGCTGATTTGGTAACCGGATCATTAGGAATAGGGACATCGTCACCGGCATATAAACTGGAGGTTAATGGTACTTTGGGGGTAGGTTCAACAGGATATTTTGCTTCTACTTTAGGAGTTGGAACCTCGGCGCCGAGTCAATCTCTTGATGTCGTCGGCGAGATTGAACTGGCTAATTACATCTACTTTGGCAATGCCGGAACAGAATATTTAAGATGGGATGCCAGTGATTTTATCCTGAGTGATGACTTACTGCCTTCAGCGGCTGATACTAATAATTTAGGGTCAACTGCGGCCGAGTGGAATTCAATGTATTTAGCCGACGGCTCAGGGTTAGCCGCCGGCGGGGGAATGTTCTTTGGTTCTGATCAAGACTTTCTTTTTACTTATGATGAAACTACCTCTGATGCTTTGGAACTATCTGATGGCACCAATACCTTCTTTAGTGTTAAAGACCAAGGAACAGCGGCTGATGTTGCTTTTAATTTTGATGATTTGTTTGTTAAAAACGATGGCACCATTGGTATCGGCAAAACTAATCCCACTTATACTCTTGATATCAATGGTACCTTAGGAGTGGGATCAACGGCATACTTTGCTTCATTAGTGGGAATAGGAACAACTAGACCAAGTGAAGCTCTTCATGTTTCCGGTGATATCGCCATCACCGGCGCTTTAAGTGTCGGTGACAGCAGTCCGGATGATCATCCTTGGAGCAGTTTTGGCACTGGTGAACCTGATGAAGTAGCGACGATTACCGGCGCGGAGGATGTTTATGTCTCCGGTGATCTGGAAATAGATGGTACTTTGTATGCCGCCGTCATCAACGGCGCTATTGGCGGTTCGGGCACAGACAACTACATCCCCCGATTTAACGGCACCGACGATTTGGAAGACTCCATTGTTTACGATGATGGCACTAACTTGGGTATCGGTTTTACCTATCCGAGGGCAAAACTTGATGTTTTGGCCACCACTGAACAATTAAGATTAAGTTACGACGACACCCATTATGCTTCTTTCACCGTTGATAATTCCGCCGCCGGCAATTTAACGATCGGTGTTACCGGCAGTGGCTCAAAAGTAACTCTTACCGGCGACTTACAAATAAACGGCAGCGACATTTACGACAGCGCCGGCACTACCCGAGAAACTGTCGGCAATACGATTTCGCTTTATCCTAATGCCGCCAATTATGTCCGAATTATCAACGATGCCGCCACCTCCACCACCGCTCCGGTTTACTCTCCTTTAATTCTGACCCGAAGAGACACTGCTTTTGACGCCTCGTACAAAACCAGCTTACAGCTTGATGTTCAAGTCGGTGATAATCCTTATCCCGCCGGTTTGATCAATGCTCAAATATACGACGAATCTAATAAACACGGCAAATTAAATTTAGCGGTCAGACATGCCGGCACTGACGCTTCCCCTACTTGGACCACGGCAATGACCATTGACGAAGCCGGTAATGTCGGTATCGGCAAGACTAATCCCGGTCAAAAACTCACCGTAGAAGGTACTTTAGGAATATTGGAAGGAGGAGGATCACCAACTTATCACACTATTCTTTCTGGAGGCGATCAAACCGGTGATGTTACTTACACTTTACCTTC
>Ga0315277_10008062_pt1 | contig 13592 bp, 12 predicted proteins | sample YL17G05_15_MG_FD_203695 | JGI IMG/M metagenome (GOLD analysis project Ga0315277, IMG submission 203695) | Sediment microbial communities from Yellowstone Lake, YNP, Wyoming, USA - YL17G05_15 | ecosystem: Environmental > Aquatic > Freshwater > Lake > Sediment | place: USA: Wyoming | collected...
ACCATTGCCGTGGCCAAGAAGCATGGCACGAACAACGTCTGGGTGGCTGACGACCTCTTGAAGCGGATGGAGGAGCTCAAGAAGGATGTCCTGCCCTCGGACGTGGAGGTCGTAGTCACACGCAACTACGGCGTCACCGCGAATGACAAGGTCAAGGAATTGGAAGACGGCTTATTGGTCGCCATCGCCGTCGTCATGGCGCTGCTGACCATGGGTCTGGGTTTCCGGCAAGCGTTCGTCGTGGCCGTGGCAGTCCCCTGCGTATTTGGCCTGACCCTCATCGTAAATTACCTCTTCGGATTTTCGATCAACCGCATCACGCTTTTTGCCCTGACGATAGCGCTGGGACTTCTGGTGGATGACCCCATCGTCGACGTGGAGAACATCCACCGGCACTTCGAGATGCGCGGGAAGGCGACCGCGGAAATTGTGCTCGCAGCCATCAACGAAGTCCGGCCGCCGCTGATCGCTGCCACCTTCGCGGTCATCCTTTCATTCCTTCCCCTGCTTTTCGTGACCGAGATGATGGGCCAGTATTTGCGCCCCATGGCCGCCAACATCCCCGTCACGATGCTGATGTCATTGGTTGTCTCCTTCACGATTACGCCCTGGCTCGCGTACCAAGTCCTCAAAGGCTACGCACCCACAACGGAACAGGGAAGCGCCGCTGCGGGAAACAATCACGCCACTGTCACGCGCAGCCCGTCCGCTTCCGGTCCCCGTCGGTTTTTCAGCCTAACGCTCCTGCCCTTGATCCAGCGCCCGACGCGAGGCCTCCTGTTTCTTTTCGTGGTGATGCTGATGTTCATCGGCAGCGTCCTCCTGGTTTTGACACGTTACGTGCGCGTGAAGCAACTGCCTTACGACAACAAGGATGAGATGCTCCTGGTTCTCGACATGCCCGCGGGCACCACGCTCGAACGGACGGATGCTGCGGCCCGCGACTTTGAGCGTTACTTGGAGTCGGTGCCGGAAGTTACCGATTTTGAGGCCTATGTCGGGACCGCCTCGCCGGTGGATTTCAACGGCCTGATGCGCCAGTACTTCCTGCGGCGGGCGCCCAACCGCGCGGACATTCGCATCAATCTGATTCACAAAACGGAAAGAGCTTATTCAAGTCATTCCCTGGGGCTGCGTTTACGTGGTGATCTCACCGCCATCGCCGAGCGAATTGGCGTCAAGCTGAAGATCGTCGAACTTCCTGCCGGGCCGCCCGCCATGTCCACGGTGGTTGCCGCCGTTTATGGAAGCCCGACCCAATCCTATGAAGATCTCATCCGTGCGGCAGGGATCGTCAAGGCGCGGTTGCGGCGAGAAGCGGGCGTCGTGGATGTCGATGATTCCGTCGAGGAGGACCAAACCAAGTATACCTTGGAGGTGGACAAACAGAAGGCGGCGCTCAATGGCGTCTCCACGACGGATATCTCGCGGACGATGGCGCTTGCCCTGGGAGGGCAATCATCCGGGGCGGCGCAAATCCCTCACGAGCGAAATCCCGTAAAGCTCGTGGTTTGGTTTCCGCGCGCCGAACGGTCAAGCCTTGTGGACCTGGAACGTATTTACGTCAAGGGAGCGGGCGGAAATCTCGTGCCCTTGTCGGAGCTCGGTGCTTGGAGGCAGACCTTTGAGGACAAGACGATTTTCCACCGCCAACTGGAGCGCGTTGCTTACGTGACAGGCGAGATGGCGGGCCGGCCGCCGGTCGAAACCATCCTGGATATTCGCGCCGACCAGGTCCAAGGCCGGCCACAGGGATTCGTGGACGAGCAGGCAAAAGAGCGGCCGCTCGCCTCGCGAACCATGTTCCACAAAGGCGGAGGCATCGCCTGGGCTGTGCCGGACGGTATCACCGTGCGTTGGTGGGACGAAGGCGAGATGTATATCACCCTTCATCTTTTCCGCGATCTGGCCTTCGCGCTGCTTGCAGCCCTGATCGCGATCTACATCATCTTGATGAACCAGACGGGCTCCTACCAGTTGCCCTTGACCATCATGCTTGCCATCCCTCTGATGGTGATTGGCGTCTTGCCGGGCTTCTGGCTGCTGAATCAGTTTGGCCAGCGCTTGATCGGCGGGTACATGAACCCTGTCTTCTTTTCCGGGCCGACGTTCATGGGCATGATTGCCTTGGCGGGTATCGTGGCCCGAAATTCCATCATCATCGTGGACTTCATCCAGCTCGGCCTGCTGCGCGGTCTGGCGCTCGAGCAAGCGATCCTGGAGAGCGTCTCGGTGCGTCTGCGCCCGATCCTGTTGACGTCGGGGGCCGCCGTGCTCGGCGCGTTGCCCATTACGCTCGATACGGTCTTTGGCGGGATGGCTTGGTCGCTAATCTTCGGCCTGGTCGCCTCGACGCTGTTCTCTGTTTTCGTGATTCCAGTGACCTACTTTTTGATTTACCGCAACAAGCCGGACCATGGCCTTCCCGAACGGATCCGGAAGAAATTGGCCGCGAGTTTGGGCCAGGAGCCTGCGGTGTCGTGAGATTCCACAGAGAGGGACCGATGCCAGAGAATGTGGGAAATTCGATGAGTCGATCAAAACAAGATTTCAGGAGTTCATGGCCGCAGGGGCCAGAGCAAGCAACGGATTTTGAACCGAACCCATCTTCGCGACCCCTGCGCGTTTGGGTCTTGCAGGCTGCGTTTGCTGCTTTGCTCGTGGCGTTCCCCGCGTCGCACACTGTGGCTCAGAACGAACAATCGGGCTTACTCACCCTGCATCAGGCAATTCAGTTTGCCCTCCAGCACAGTCCGGACCTGCAAACAGCAACAGCCGAAATACGGAAACAAGAAGGCAACGTAAAGTCAGCCAAGTCGCCGCTTCTCCCGCAAGTTGACCTGCTGGCCGACGCTTCAAGATATCGCTTCGACCACGGGATTCTGCCTGGGGCTGACCCTCGCAACCTGCACTTCGACAACATGATCTACACCACGGGGGCCGAATTACACTTCCTGGTTTGGGACTTTGGCAAGACTTCGACCCAGCTTCAAGCCGCCCGCCAGCGGCTTGATTCGAGCAAGCTGCTCCTCGACCGCCAACGGGAGGAAGTGATTTACAACGCAGCGAGCCTCTTCCTGAAAGCCGAGACCTATGACGACCTGATGGAAGCCGCCCAGGCAAGGAAGAAAAGTCTCGAGGTGTTGCTCGACCAAACGCAGCAGCTCGTCAAGGGTGGACGTGCAGTCCCGTTGGACGCGCTTAAGGTGCAGACGAGGCTGGCCCAGGTGGAAAGCGATATCGCTACACTCCAGGCCGGGCGGCAAGGGACGATGAGCGCGTTGCTGGCCGCCATCGGCTGGGAAGGAGAAATTCCAACCCTCATCAGAGAGGAGAGCGCGGGACGCTCGGAGGCGCCATCCAAGGCGGAAGACGAGTTGTTGCGTGAGGCTCTTGCCCGCCGGTCGGACTTGGCAGCCACCATGGAAGAATCGCGGGCGACCGACCTGCTAGTCAAGTCGGCGCGCCGGTCTCTCCTTCCACGGTTTGACTTTCGCGCCACAACCTACGATTACGGAGCGAATTCGCCGCTGGCCTTTGGAGCACTCATTGGCCAGATTCTGCCGCAACTTCAAGTCCCGGCTCCGCCAGTAAGCCAATGGCAGGCCGACTGGGTGGTCGGGGGCCGTGTCACCTTCCCTCTGTTCGACGGCGGCAGGCGGAGGGGCGAAATCATCGCGGCAGAGGCACAACGTCGGCAGGCTGAATCGGCTGTCCTTCGCACGCGCCTGGCGATCAGCCGGGAAGTGAGAACTTCCCAGGCCAATCTTGCGAGCGACCAGCAGAGAGTGAAGTCACTCGAAGCCTCCGTCGCACAAGCCCAGGAAGCATTGCGGCTCGAACGTCTGAAGTACCAGGCTGGACGAAGCCAAATCAACTTCGTGCTGGATGCCGAAGCCGCACTGCTGACCAATGACTCGCTCTTGAGAGAGGCTCGCCGCGCGACGCAGATTGACCGCTTGGCGCTGGATCTAAGCCTGGGAGTTATTCAGGCCGCCATACCCTGAAGGCCCGCATTTTACTGATTTCCGAACCTCAGGCCGGGCGGCACGGACTTTGGTCAGGGTGCGGAGACTCCGCCGGTGCTGATAACCTGACCAGTTTCAGTGACTGTGATAGCAGCCCTTCAACTGTGGAAGTTTTGGGTTTGTAGAAGCCTTGAATGACACCTTGGAAGAGCGAACTGATGTGCACCGTGCGTCGCCACCCAGCTTTTGGCCCGCGCTTCCAAACCCACTGCTGACCGACTACCTTATTTGCCACGGCACGCAAGGACAAATCAAGAGCTCGACTTCCGCGCCCGCACAAAGGCGCTCATGAATTTGCTGTCCACGAGCGGCGCGATAGCATCGACGTTGATCCCCTCGCTGGTGAGGAATTGCCGGGCATCCTCGACCCGGTAGATACGAGTTGGCTCGATCTCGATCTCCTGAAACCCTGCAGCGGCCAGTTTGGAGCGATACGCTGACTCTTCGAGCGCGCCGGCCACGCAGCCGACCCAGAGTTCAACGCTCTTCTGAATGTCGGCCGGCATCTCGCCCCGAACCACCACATCGGAGACCGCAAATCTTCCTCCCGGGCGCAGCACTCGGAACGCCTCTCGCAAGACCCGGTCTTTGTCCGCCGAAAGGTTGATCACGCAGTTCGAGATGATCACGTCGACGGAGTTGTCGGGAAGGGGAATACTCTCAATTTCCCCTTTCAAGAACTCGACGTTCTTAACTCCCGCCTTACGCTGGTTCTCGCGCGCCAGTTGCAGCATTTCGTCGGTCATGTCCAGACCATAGGCTTTGCCTGTCGGCCCCACCCGCTTTGCGGAGAGCAAGACATCGATGCCTCCGCCAGACCCCAGGTCGAGCACCGTCTCACCAGGATTCAATTCGGCAAGCGCGGTGGGATTGCCGCAGCCGAGCGAGGCGAGCACCGCCTCTGCGGGCAGGTGGGCTTTCTGGGTCTCATCGTAGAGATTCGAGGTGATGAAATCGAGCACGTTCTCAGTGCCGGGAGTCCCGCAGCAGGAGGGGGCGCAGCAAGACGCTTTACCATCGCCGCTTTGAACCCGAAGCGCCGCCTGCCCATATTTCTCTTTCACTGTTTCCTTGATGTTCTGAGTGTCCATCGCTTCTCCTTTTTTTGTCAGCCGTCATCCTTGCTCGGCGGTGTTTGCGCAGGCCAAGTCTAGGTATCAGGGCGTCGCGCAGAGCTGTACTTCGACCCTGGCGTATCTGCACGAGGTCTTCTTGCTTCAACGCCTTGTTCCGCGTGCAACACTCGGCGTAGAGAAAGTTCAGCAGCTCCTGCAAAGCCGCCGTGTTTGCCTTGTACCAGAGGTATGTGCCTTCGCGCCGGACGGTGACCAAGTCTTCGTTCTTCAGCTTCTCAAGGTGATGAGAGAGCGTGGAACTCGGGATCGCCAGTTCGCCTTGAATGTCGCCCACCACCATCCCGTCGGGATCCGCTGACACCAGCAAGCGTATGATGCGCAGCCGTGGCTCAGCTCCCATGGCCGCGAACCTATCCGCGCAGCGCGTCACCTGCTCGGTGCTCATTGTTCGATCCATTCTTCTATATTAGTAGAAATATAGAATAAATGACAAGGACTCTTTTCCGGGAGCTAAGTTGTACGATCTTAGATCCGCGTGGGCAAATTTGGTACATGGGCGGACAGCACGCAGACTTGATGTTCAGGGCATTTTCGGACCGCACCCGTTTGCGAATCCTCCGCCTAGTTCTCAAAGGGGAGCTGTGTGGTGGGATCCAGTGAAAATCCTTTGTGTACCACTGCCGCGCGGTGCCGGCTTCGAAAGGGCTCGTCTTGGGACGCGGCTTGTTTCCGCAACGTGATTCGACGCTCCCGGCCTCCAGTGTAGTGGTGCCGATTTTGAAAAGCTAACCGTTCTCGGAGTCTCTCCCGATGACCCTGATAATGTGGTGATTCGGAGCTCTTCTCTGTAGGTTCATCCATTTACATAGGCTCCTATGAGTAGGTAACGCTATTATACGAACTTGCAGTATAGAATGGAATAGCAATAGGCTTGGGATAGCGGGTAACCGGAACCGGTCGGGCGTCGATGAGTCTCGGTGACAGGCTGTGCCCGGTTTAACCCGCTGGCGACGTCGGCAGGTGACAGCCGCCCAGACGGCACGATATCTTGGTCGGGCTACATATAATCGCATCTCCGCAATGACCTTTTGCGATTCAGGCGTAGCCGCGCAACCATTGAAAAGTGGCCCATGTGCCCTCTAGGTCTTCCTTGTTGTACGCGATGATTCTTTCCATGAGCTCTTGCCTCAAAGCCTCATCCCCCGTCTCTACCGCCCGAATGTAAGTGGCCATTGCCCAATCCCCACCGGCATCCTCCAGGCGGCGGACAAATCCAGTGAACTTCTCTACAACCTTCAGACTGTAGCTTGGAACGGGAAGAACGAGTGCTTCTTCCGTTATGGGAAGCAAGTTGACTAGATTCCGAGCGACCCGGGCCGCAGTCCCATCGGCGTCTCCATGGCGGATTACGTAGCGCTGCAGGTTCGTCTTCTCGTAATGGTGCCAGTGGAGGAAAGGGATGTCACCGTGCTCATCGAAAATCCTGGAGCAGCTCAGCAAGAATTCCCACCAACCCTGCTTGTCGCCATCTGGTCCAAACCCGGAGACCGAAATCATGGCTGGGGTCGGCCTCTCGCCGAACACTTGAAGGCCCCAGAGATAGATCTTCTCCAATTCGTCGAGTTGAGGTGGCATCCCTTCTATGTCAAACACCACATAATTTGGAGCCTGAGGTATTGCTGGTTTTTCCTTGATAATAATTCTGCCGGACTTCAAGGCATCGGCGTTGAGCAAGATGCTTTCAGCCGTCTTCCCAACTCGCTGCATCCTCTGCCCCCAGGGTCGCCTAAACTCGCTGAGGCTCATGGCGTCAAATGTCTGATGCAGTTGATCGACTGTGAAGACGTTCTGGTTATGGAGCTCCCTTGCCAGGCCCGCATCCACATCACGCAGGCGGGAAACATCGTCGCTTGCCTCTGCCATCCGCCAACATCGGTCTGAAAATCCGCAGGAACCACACTTCGTCCAACCCACGGGATCATAGAATTCAGTCGGTCTGCTCTTGATGTCATGGACGGTCTGTAATTGTGCTAGCGCCGAGACGCCGCCATCGTACGGAATGGTCAGCAGCGTACCGTCGCCAAGGAGGACCTCAAGTCCAGCGGATGGCCGGCCAAATATGCGCTCGAATAGCCAACCGTAGAGATTTATCTGCACGACAGTTTCGTAATGGTTCTCCTTGTCTGCGTGACGTGAAATCTTTGCGTCGCGGATTCGGTAGTTTGTCCCGCCGCGAATCAAGAAATCCGGAATCCCGACGATTTCACAGGCTTCGCCGCTGAGGACGATTTCAGCTCTCAGGAAGGGTTGATAGATGACCGCAGCACCCGAGGCGACCGCACTCATTGTCATCGCCGCTCGGGCCTCCAGGGTACCGTCAGAAATGTCGTCGTAAGGTCCAAGTGTATTGAGATGGTTTTTCTCGTGCCGTGCGCCGAGCTCCTGAAGAACCTTCTGGTATTCGCTTGGCTCGACTTCTGCCCCTCCCCGCTCCTTTAGGAAGACTCGCAATTCGCAGAAAGACGGCTGGTAAAGGTTATAGATGTCGGATGCTGTAATTCGCATACGTATAGTTTCCCTCCGCGATGGTCGCTTAGGATGGCCCGCGCTGCTCAAGCCATTGTTCGACACGGCGCGCGCCATGCGACTCATCGAAGTTTCGGCCATATATCCGGATTGTGGTGTTCACGTCCTGATGCCACAGGATTTTTGAGAGCGTCAAGTAGTCCTCAGGGTGGTCCTCCAACCATTTGACCGCAAAAATGTCGCGTGTCAAATGAGGATTTACACGTCGGCCTGTGTAGCGGAGCGCGATCTGGCCAACAAGATTCCTCATCGCGTCTTCAGTGAATGCAGTTCCGCGACTCGTGACAAACAAGGTCTTTGGATCATGATCTCGGATCAAGTATGGACGGTAGTGCTCGAGAAATTCCTCCACAAGAAGAACAAGCTGCTTTGGCAGAAACATGTGCACCGTGTGATGGGTTTTCGTTTCCTCCGAGCGAAAATAGATCAGCCAAAATTCCGCCCGAGGATCGGCTTTCAAGGCCTCTTCGACCCACCCGGGTTTTGCCATGGTCGCTAGCGGGGGAACCCGACCTTTCCATAAATTCCCACCGTCTTCGATGGGGCCGAGCTTCATTTCACGAACGTTCCGTTGCCGCCAAGGTAACGTCAGAAACCAGCTTATTATCAACATCTCTTGGTATATCAACGCTTGGCGTTTCTTGCTCATGTTTGTCCTCCTGATTTGAGAATTCTCTGTTTGATTTTTTGAGGGATTTGGGAAAGTTCGTCATAGGGAACCCATTTCCGCTGCTTCACGGCACGTGTCAGCTCCTCCGGATCTTCTGGAAGCTCCGAAACGAGTTGCGGGATCCATTTCAATTCGAATCCCTGCAGCGGCGGGTAAGTTCTTAATGCGGCATAGACCTTGCCGAGCGTGACAGTCAAGCCGAGGCTGCGATTCTTACGCTCATTCAGGCACCAAGCGACGTATTCGACAAAATTGTCTTTAGTGACCAGTTCCCGCAGGCTGGATGGTCGTTTACCCTGGACGTTTATCAGGAAACCGTAGACTCGGCAGAAGAATTTCTGCAGGCTGAGGGCGGTGACCGCGCGATGCCTGGACTTGTGGGACCTCCCTGGTGAGAACGGAGCCATTTTGAAGGCAATGAGTTTCTCAATCTCGGCCCGGAGTAGTTCAGGCATCTGTGCCGTTGCGACGCCGTAGCGTCTGTCGTTCGGTGGGCACAAACCTGGCGTTTCTGCGCCGAGTCCCCTTTGAAAGATGAAGCGCCGGAATTCCTGCCGCAACTTCATAAGAGTTTTGTAACTCCGCCCCGCAGCAATCATTCGATTGAACCAGTCACCCAAGTCGGTTTCCGTGAAACTGGCTGGTGTTTTGCCTTTGAGGATGGCGTATCGTACGATTCCGCGGCAGCTTGGGTATTTGGCCTGCAAACCTTCGAGGATATGAGCCCACGCCTCAACAATCGGCGTGGACTCCTGGGTCCAGCCGCACTGGTTCGCTTCTTGTAGGAGAATCCGAAGGTAGTTCAAATAAGACCGCACCGAGTTGCGTTTGAGCCTCCGGCCCTGTAAGTACGTCTTGAATCCGGTCGCAGCATCCACAAGCTCCCCAATGCTTATTTGGCTGGGTGGCTTGGCCAAGTGGTTCGACAGGTGCTCGGCGGTACTACGGAGCATCCCCAGCTGCTGTTCGTGAGGGATTTCGAGCCTTTGAAGGGTATCGAGCAGCTCCTGGAGAGTCTGCGGGGGTGTGGAAGATATAGCGCAGGAACGTGCAGAAGGCGGAAGTTCCAGATCAATTTGGATGCCATTAATCATGGTTGCGGACTCCTATATGCATTTCTTCTCCGGGCTTTTCGTAGAAGACGGGTGTGAAAATGATATAAAATGACCCCTTAACGTGCAGCTTCGGGGCGTGTTGGCGAAGGAAGACGCAGGACTGTCCCGTCCCGAGTGATATACGGAACCTTGGGGGTTCACGGTTTCTCCTCCCGGCCCACCTGTCGCCTCACACTTCGCTCAAGGAATTCCTCGATGTCTTGCGCCAGAAAACGCCCTCGTGCCGGCAAGTCACGCACGACAATTTTCTTGTCCTTGCACCACACCTGAACGGTCCGGACGCCGGCATCGAGCATTTTGGCGAGGTCGTGATAAGTAAAGATTCCCTTCATCGGAAGGTGCTTTTGCTCAAGCAGACTTTCCAGCAAAGGGTACCTACGGGATTCGTTTTCAGGATTGCTCAAGCCACCTCCACGCAGTATTTGGGGTTCGTTGTAATCCCAAATAGAAAGCCCAGATCTCCAGGAGAATCAGAGATTCTGGGCAGACAGACCACGTGAAAGTGCCGCTCTAAGTTCCCGTCCTTCCCGATTACAGACATTGGGTGGAGTTCAGTTCACCCTGCGCACGATTCGCGGCTTCTGGAGCTGGCGCACAAGTCTTCGGGCAAACACGTGAGCGGTTTCGATCGCTTCCTCCGACGAAGGCAGGTGACGTCGTTGTACCAAGTAGTTAACGCCGAGCCCCCAGGAGACGCCCATCAAAAGGTTGTCGAGCGCGCCTGGAAACCATGCCACTATGACGATCACCGCTGGACGATGGGGCGCTGCTTCCAAATAGAAATCCGCACCCCAGTCATTTACGGTTTCGTCGTAGCAATCATCGTGTATGACGAATCCACCTAAATCACCGCCATGATCTCCTTCTACTGTCGGCTTTCCGCAAAACAGACAAATGTCCGGGGCGGGCTTCGGGCCGTCGTAATGAAACTGCAAGTCAGCCGAACCTTTACCCCCGTAGTCGGTCACCGATCTGTAAATGTAGAGCACGGCCACGCTTCTCTTTCTTGCAAGTTGATTGAGTCGCATAAAGACCGAGAACTTTTCATCCTCTTCAGCGTCCCAATCAAAACGTTTCTTTGGCGGTTCCGTTGGCCTCATATTGACCTCCCTTGGATTGAAACTCTCCCGTTCTATGGGACTCGCTTCTCATACAGAGGGTGTAGTGAATATTGCAGGGACTCCTCATCATTAGTCGAGTTTTGTTCGCACACGTCGAGTTAAGCGATGCGTCGGCATCGCATAGTAAACAAAAAGGAATCGGGGTCAACGAGGGTAGGCGTATATTGCTGGTCTAGCCTTGACACGGTAGAGGTCTGGGGTTCGAGTCCCCACGGGCCTACCATTACTTTCAACAACTTAGCCAGCCTGTCCAAACCGCGTCTCAGCCCATGTAGCGGAAGATGTAGCGGGTACGTCTGGTTGTCCAGTAGAGTCTGGCACGCTGCCATCCTGCGGTTTCCTATACCTTGGGTCGGGAGTCCGAATCTCCCCAAGCCCATCAGGCATTTTCTCTGTTCTTTAAATTAGATTGGACAGACTGGTCGCCAGCACCTTGATGCAAGGGTTCAAGAGCCTGACTGCGGTGGAATTGCATTGAACTGACGTAGTCTGTTCGGCCTCGGTTCGCGCCGTCTGCTCTCCGGCACCAGCGCTTGTGTCTTGAGCACCAATTCTTCGGTCTGCAAGCGCCGGGGAATTCACACTATACGGCTGGTTCGGACGTGGCTTCGGCGGCTCCGGGGCTACTCCACCTGCTGCAGATTTAGAGCGATCCGGACACCGTTCACCAAGACCACGCTCTGGTTAATCAGGTCCTGGTTGGTAATCCTGTAGTCCGTGAATTGCTGGAGGGCGGGATAGGGGCAGATAAACTCCACCGCCTCCGAGGAGGAGGATGAGGATGTGGATGCAAATTGGTTGAGAACCGTGATGTCGAAGCCGGAGATTTGCGGCCCGGCGGGCGCTTTCGAGACGAGGTCCTTGAGGAGCGGCGCGAGGAAGAGATCGAAGCTCTGTGCCGCGCGCTTGTAGATCGAGCTTTGGTTCTTGTCGAAGGGCGCGGGGTTGCGCAACGTCAACTGCAAATAAATCTGGTCACGAAAGAGCGCCAGCGTCGGCGGGGCGTAGGCGACCATCTGGAATCGCTTCGCGCCTTCCTTGGCCAGCGTGTCGAGCTGAGATTGAGTTTGAGCCTGCAGAGCATCGACATCGGCTTGTGTGGGCGGTTTGCCGTTGGAGGGAGCCGGCGCGATGGTGGTCGGCGGGCTTGCAGGAGTTTGCGATGCCGGAGGACGCAAGCCAAGTGGCAGGTCGGAATTGTTGATGCCGGGAAGTCGGACCCCCGGACCTTGCGGAGGCGGCGCAGTCGGCTTTTCCGGGGCTGGCGCAGGCTCTGCCCGAGAGTCACGGGAAGGGTTCTCCTCATGCGCCCGGTCGAGGTCTTCAATCATCAGCGGATCGCGGCTGCCGAGCGCCAGTCCAAATTCTTTCCCGTCCAGATAAATCTCTGACCCGTTCAGGATTTCCTGTTTCTGGTCGTCGGTTTTGGTATTGGTGTAGCGGAAGGCATCTTCCTTGTTGAAGACTTAGGACCAGAAGCTCCTTGCCTTCGTAATTGTAGTGCGCGGAATCTCTCCGAACGTGAAAAGCGATTTCAAAGCCGATGGTGTCAAATCCCTGTGGGCTGGCAAAGTAGTTCGGGATCAATTCCAATATCGGACAAATAACCTCGTCCAAAACGCGGTTGGCGCGTTGATTCTGCGTCATTCGGTCGGCATTGAAGGCAGCATGGTAGTTGCCGGAGACTTTCAAGGCGGTCCGATCGTGGAAGCGCACAAACTCCAGGCCCCGCGTGTCCGCCCCGAGCTGTTCTTTGGGATCAACTCCCACGTAACGGCTGAGGACAAACGGGAACGGAAACTTCGTGCCCGCAATTTCCTGGTTCAGGGCTTTGAGCTCCTGGAAGTAGGTTTTCTCGAGGGACTTCAATTGAGGGCTTCGGATTTCTTGCGGGATTACCTGCGCAGCGCCCGGCCGCAAGCCGCTAATCCAGACGGCCACGACCAGGATAGAGATTTGAAACACTGCTTTGTGAGCCCGAGTCATCGCACCCTATTTTACTGAATATTGCGGTCCCGGATGTGCCGGAGGTTTATACGGCGGCTGCGCGATGGCGCGCATGAACTCGATCACAGCCTGAACCTCATCCTGTTTCACCGTCTTGCCCCAGGGCGGCATCATGGGGGATTTCCCCATGGCGCTTCCCCCCAGGCTAATAGTATTTCGTAAAAGCTCGTCGCTCAGGGGATTGAGCACGGAGCCGTCGTTGGCCAGCGGCGGTGTCCCAGTCACGTTGGAGCGATTCGACGGCCCGGCGGGAGTGGCATCCGCGTGGCACCACACGCAATAGGTATAGAACACGCGTTTGCCCTGCGCCTGCTGATAATTGAGGGAAATCACGCGTTGCGGGTCATTCCAATCGATTTCCACGTCATAGACGCGCGCCAGTGGGTCGGGTTTTGCCGTGGCGCTCTTCTCCCGGCAAGAAGCCAGCAGCCCCCCCGACACGAGGGCCAGCAGCAGAAGCAGCCATCGCCCTCTCATCTTCCCCTCCCTGCACCGGCGGCGGTCGGCGCACCTTTCGCAGGTCCGCTCTCGCGCAGGGTCAACAGGTAAGACGTCAAAGCTGTCACCTCTTGGTCGGTGTAGGAGCGGCGTGGTTCGATGCTGCCGGGTGCCAGTCCTTGCGGGTTGCGCAGCCACTCGGCGATCCATGCCGCGTTCATCCAGTTGCCGACGTTGCTGAGGTTGGGGCCCACATAACCACCCGAGGCTCCGATCGTGTGGCACGATTGGCATTGGTATTTCACTTCATAGAGTTGCTTTCCTAGGCTCGCCATTTCCGGCGTGGACTTTTTGGGACTGACAGCTTCAGGTTTCACCGCAGGGCTTTGCATCACCAACCCAAGATAATCGGCCAGAGTGGACGCTTCCTGATCGTTCATGTTGAACTGCGGCATGCGCAGCGTAAGTGTGGGCCGCAGGGTCTGAGGGTTCTTGAGGAAAGCAATCAGCCAGGCGCGCTGCCCCCTGCTCCCTTCGAACGTCAAATCGGG
>Ga0315277_10008063_pt1 | contig 13591 bp, 5 predicted proteins | sample YL17G05_15_MG_FD_203695 | JGI IMG/M metagenome (GOLD analysis project Ga0315277, IMG submission 203695) | Sediment microbial communities from Yellowstone Lake, YNP, Wyoming, USA - YL17G05_15 | ecosystem: Environmental > Aquatic > Freshwater > Lake > Sediment | place: USA: Wyoming | collected...
TTCCGGAAGGGGAATATTTTTGAGAGAAACTTTTCCGCTGGAATCCCTTGAGTGGAAGAATAAGTGATTACTTCCACCCTGTTTCATATATTCTTTTTCCATCAAATGGAAATCCAGGTAAAAAAATTGCATAGAATCGGATTGTGTGGAAAGAATGCCCTGGAATTGGGGGATTAGTTTCTGTGTCTGTTTATCTCTCACAAGGAAATCGAGATTCAGGTCATGTGGCATGGGATGATAAACCATTCGAACATGGATATTCTCATCCGGTTTGGGATAGATGATTTTTGCATTGGGATGGGGCTGCCTGGCGGCAAGGGCAAGAACTCTTTGCTTCTCTTCTTCCAATTTTTTTGAAACGATCTTTTCCACCCTCTCAGGCGTCAATTCTACTTTTTCCATCGCATCTTCATCATAGATTTTGCCACCTTCTTTGGACATTTCTTCATAATATTGCCTTTTTTCTTCTCTAATCTTCTTTTCATCGAAATCCACAAGGGGATCCTTATCCTTTTCTCCAGGTTCCTTGATCTGATATGTTCCCTCCATCTCCTCAGGAACATAAATCTCCACCCCGTTAGCCTTATTGAATCCGAAGAGCGGGACTTTATGCCTTCCCGAATCATCTGTTTTGGAATTATAGGAATTGGAATAACTATCCTCTTCCTTCCGAATCTTTATCACAAAAGGGGAAAAAGAAAGAGGGGTTCCATCCTCTCTGACAATTTCCAGCTCAAGCACAGGGACTCGATGCAAGACCAGGGTTCCCAGATCCACAGATTCGCCTTGTTCCAGTTGAAAAGGCTCGAGCTGCGGTAAGATATAGTATGTTTTGTTATAAGCCTTCTCCAGAACACCCGCATACTCTTTCAGGAGATCCTCAGGCTTTATCAATCTACTTCTAACCCGAGAAAAATTATCGAGACTATTCCTCCAGGATAAAAGATCATCCTGTATATCCGGAAAGGAAAGTATATAAGTTTCTGAAGGGAGATCGGGAATACGAAAATATCCATCAGAATCCGTTTTCTGGGAGGGATGCAGGGGATTTACAGTAATTTGTTTACCATATTTTAAAGCCAGCTTCATGTCAGGAATGGGGCGACGATCCACAGCATCAATCAGTCTTCCCTTCACCATAGCGCCTCTTATCAGTTCCACAGTGATGATCTCCCCATCCTCGGGAACAGTAACCGTGCGACGAGAGGGTTCAAATCCAGGGGCATGAATATCAAACAGGAATTTTCCCCCAGGCAAATTCTCATACACGCATTCCCCCTCAGGATGCTCCATCTTTTGACTTTCAAGGCGGCCCACAATATTACTATAAATGCTTTCCCTTTCTCCAACATCCGCTTCTTCCTTTCCAATACTTTGACGAAGAATGAAACCATGGATAGTAAAACGCGATACAGGATCCCCTGTATCCTTTGCGTGGAGTACAAGGGCAATTGTATGATCTCCATAGGGTTTCTTTTGATCGTTCCCATCCGGAGACGAGGAAGAATAGGATCTTTCTTTTATAAAGTATTCTCCCTCTTCTTGAGCAGGGATGGAGATACAGACAGAATAAAACAGGGCACAAAAGATGAAACACATAAGTGGGGAATGGTTATGGAAGAATCTTCCCAAGATAAAAGGTTTAATAAACATTTCTTGCCTTTCTTGATTATAAAGTATAAAAAAGTCATAATGAAAAAATCAATGGAAAAATCCTTCTTGCTTTTCCCCCATTAAATGAGACTCTGTATGTGAAAATTTAGTTGGTTTGAATGTCTATATTTCCTTGACGAACAGGGATTTCTTTTAGCAAATAGAAGACGAAATAAAGAAAAGATGAATATCACGCTTTCAAATATCGAGAAGATGGGGATCATCCGGGAAGAAGCCCTGGGGCGAATCTATGAAGGTCTGATCCAGGAGACAAACAGGAAGGTTATTATCAAAGAGCTGATTCTTCCCCCCTCCCTTGACAAGAAAAGCGGGCTCCGGATCCGCCTCCGATTCGTGAAGGAGGCGCAGGCGATGAAAACGATCCTCAACCCGATGCTATCCATGCCTCTGGCCATCGGCGAAGAAGAGACTTCCGCCTATATTGTGTATGCCCTTCCCCCCGGGATTCCTCTCATCACCCTTGTTCAGACAAAAGGAGCAATGCCTGAAACAGATGCGCTCCAGACCATGAAGAATATGATTCACTGCTACCAGTGCCTGGCATCCGCAGGCATTCACAGGGTGAATGTGATTCCGAACGATTTCTATCTGTCCGGGAGTCACAACCTCCAGATGGTTGACACCTGTCTGTGCGCATATGAAAAGGCGTCGGGGCTCCTGGATGCGGGATTTCTGGCGGGCGACAGGGCGTTTTATGCGCCGGAACAGATCGAAAAAGGAAAAACAAGCGAACTGACCATGACCTTCTCCCTTGGTCTGGCGCTCTATTGGATGCTGACCGGGAATCCTCTTTATGAAGGGGATACTCCCTTTGAAACTCTTTCGCAGATAATGACAAAAACATACTCCTCTCTTCCTCAACAGGTCGCTGCTTCCATAGAATTGTATGACCTGATGCGACAAATATTACAGAAAGAGGAGACCAGGCGATTTCCCACCCTTGCCCTGCTTGACGAAGGGATCAACAGGGTGATGGAACGGGAACGGATCGAACACGTTCTCGAACATGATTTAAAGGAACACGAGGAGAAATACAAGACAGATAAGATTGCTGTTCCAACAGCGGAAGCAGCGGGTCCCATCCGAAAAATCCTGGTTTGGGCCATCATTTTTGCCGTTGTGATCATTATCGGCCTCCAATTGAAAAAATGGTTCTTCGAAGGTTATGAAAAAGTCCCTGTCAGCTCTCCTGAGTCCATGATCTACCTGGGAGACGCCCAGGCGGCGCTCAGAGAAGGGAAGTGGAAGGAGGCTTACGCCCTTGCCTATGATGTTCTCGCCAGGGAAAAGATCAATCCCCTGGCAAGCCTGATCATGGGCGAGGCTTACATGGGTGTGGGAAAATATAAGGAAGCCCTTCCCCATCTTTTAAAAGGAGAAAAGGCTGTGGATGAAAAAACCCAATTCCTCAGCCGGATCCGGAAGGCAGAATGCCTTGTGTCTCTGGAGCGGTTCCGCGATGCCAACCTGGAACTTGAACGTCTCCTGGGACAGGCATCCGCCACGCCGGACATTTCTCCGCTTGATCCATACAAAGATACTCTGATCAATCTGTGCTTGAGAGAATCCATTGTTTTAGTCAAAAATTTCACAGACACCTCCTCCCAACTCCCGCGGATCAAAGAGATTGAAAAAAACCTCAGCATAATTGCCCCGGACAGTATTGAAATGGATTTCATCCGGGGCTACAGGGCGTTTCTGGACAATGATATTCCAATTGCTTTGGAGTGTATTGAACGATACGGAAAAAAGAGACCGGAGGACGAGGCTGCGGTTTTTTTACTTGATAAAATCAAACAATCCTCGAACGCCAATCTCAAATGACGCCTGATACCCCACCCATCATGTCCTTGAAAGACAAATCCCGGATCCCTTATTCCCTCCTTGAATTGCTGGGGATTTTTCTTCTCCCCTTTGCGATCCACATCTTGTTTACAGGGTGCATCAAACCGCTTTACGCCGGAGATATCGCCACAGCGTTCAGCGTTTATCTCGAAATTCTGCGAAAAGCCCTTCTCAAAGGCTATTTTCCTTTCTGGGAACACTTTTGGGCAGGGGGCTATCCCTTTGCCGCTGATCCGCAGACCCTGTGTTATTATCCGCCGGCATGGGCTGCCACAGTCCTTTTCCCGCCCTTGTGGGCGGGAACAATCCTGGCGCTTTTCCATCTCGGATTAGGATCCCTTGGGACCTGGCTTTTCTCCAGACGCATCTCCGGCATCCGGTCCGGCGCATGGATTTCCGCGCTCATGTATTCCCTGGGGGGATACGTGTCCGGGCACATGCTGCATGTCAGTTTCATCCATGTTCTGGGACTTTTCCCCATGATTCTTTATGTCCTTTTTCTTCCGGAAAGAAAGCATCTCTTTGGTTTTTCCACAATCCTGTCTGCGGTTTTATTCGCCCTGATTTTTACTGCAGGCCATCCCCAATCCGCCCTGATGGCGACGGTCATGATCCTGTTTCTCCTCCTTTATCTGGGGAATAAAACCACGATTGTGCGGGGAGGAATTGCGCTCGCGCTGGGAATACTCCTCGCCTCACCCGCGCTGTTGTCCTATGGGGAGCTGATGACAAAGTCTGTCCGATCCCGATTCAGTTATGCCCAATTCACAGAGGGCGGACTTCCCCCCATTCAGCTGGTACAATTTATCTCGCCCCTTTTTTTCGGTGGGGGAAAGGGGATTATCTCCGCGAGCGATTATTGGGGGGAACTGTTCATTCACGAAACCATTGCATTCGTTGGTTTATGTCCCCTTGTCCTGGGGATTACGGCCTGTATCCTGGGATTGGCGCGGAAGACGGCCTGGAGGCGTCCTGCCTGGGCTTTTTCCATTCTTGTTCTCGCTGGAATTGTTCTGGCCTGTTCCAGGTCGCTTCATCTGGCGGAGATTCTTTATCATGCGCCTGTTGTGAAACTGTTCCGGGTTCACTCGCGATATCTTCTCGCGAGCGTGACAGGGCTGCATTTTCTGGCTGCGATGGGGCTGGCTGGGATTCTGGGGAAATGGCCTGGATGGGAGGGAGGTGAGGCGCGGCGGGTGTGTTTTGGCGTTGCGATTGCCGTTTGTGTCCTTTTTTCCCTGATTTGCGTCTGGTCACTGTTTTTTCCGGAAGGCTTTCCCCGGGCAGGGGAACCTCAGGGCAAAATGCAGGGGATCGTCGATTTATGGAATGGAAAAAATCAGTCTGTCAGATACACATTCCTCTTTCTCATTTCTGTCCTGCTTCTTTTCTGGAAACAGCGATCCGCAAGGGAGGTCATTTGGGGTGTCCTGGCGATCTCCCTTCTTGATCTCAGCCTTGTGAAATGTGAACTCTATCCCAGGTTCTCCCCCAAACCCGAATCTCTGTCCCGCGTTTTAAAAGACATGTGCACTGGTCCCGGATGGACGCTCGTGGAATACCCCCATCATCTTCCCCCCGAGATGAAGATCCTGTATCCGAACCGCCCCTTGGGGGAAGGACTCAAGGTGTTGAACCAGTATAATCCCCTGATTCTGGAATCATTTTCCCGGCGCCTTTCCCTGAATCATCTGGGACAGATGCAGGAACCCGGCAAGGTGATCACCCATAGGGGGATCGGTTCCGCATTCGGGATCAGGCGGATCGTTCTCAGCAGGATCTATGAATGGGGACCGCAAAGGCAGAGGTTGTACGTCAAGCGTCCGAAGCCCGGTTTGCGTGCCGTGCCCATGCCAGATACGATCGGTCTTTTCTCAAAAACGTGCGAATACAAAAATGTCTGGATCGGAAAAGGGGGAAACGGGAAGGAACCGGCCCTGGCTTATATTCCAGAAAATATCATCTCCGCTCCTATTGAGGCGCTGTTTGATCGCAATACTCCCTTTCCGTTCCGCAGCGCCGAAGAGTTCAGCATGGTTCATGATGCACAAACGGTTACGATACGGAAGAACAGGACAGGGCGAGTCATCAGGGAGCGGACAGGGAACTGTGTTGCAGAGGCGGAGATCGATGCTGAGGAAGATGCGATCATTGTCTTCCGGTTGATGGATTATCCCGGGTGGCGGCTTCAGATAGACGGACGGCCAACTCCATTCCTCAAAGCCAACGGCTGTTTCCTCGCAGTGCGTGCAAAAGAGGGCCGGCAGGTGTACAGATGGGAATTCCGTCCAACCCACCTGAGGACAGGATGCGTCATCTGCCTCATTTCCTTCCTTATCCTGATGGGGACATTTGTGGCACGAAAAATCAGACAATCCCCAAATTGAACAGTTGAAAAGGCGCATGGGCGCATCTTCATGTAAAATGGTTGTTGACATGGTTCCCCCAGCTTTACTATGAAGGAATAAAATTGAGTAGATGCAGTATTTCCTGTAAACTTTGAATTTGTTCCAGTTCCTGCAGGAGTAGAAAACGATGAAGTGGTTACGTGGGTTGTGGCGGGATAACCGCTGGGTGTGTTATCTGAGTTTACTGGCTCTTGGAATCATCCTGATTATCTGGCTCGCGGTGAACCGGAGAAATCTCCAGGAGTGCGTGGCGAGTCATAAGATGCGCAACGAGGAGATGGCGAAGGTTCGGGCGCTCAAGGCGCGGGTGGACAGCCTGAGTGAGGAAAAGAGGCTGCTCGAGAGCGGGATCGAGGAAAACGAGATTGCGGCGCGGAACAGATTCCGCATGGTGCGCGAGGGAGAGCGTCTGGTTCTGGTGGAACGCGAGGAGCCGGGAGAGAAAAAAGAGGAAAAATCTGATTGACACCCCTGGCGGGAATTTCTTATAAAATCATCCGCTTTTTATAAGTGACGCATGAATCTTTGAAAAGAGATTTTTTTTGTCGCGGGGTGGAGCAGCTGGTAGCTCGTTGGGCTCATAACCCAAAGGTCGGCGGTTCAAATCCGTCCCCCGCTACCAAAATAAAAGAGGCGACTAGGGAAAAGCGAACATCCAGTCGCCTCTTTTCCTTCCTTTTTCTTGTCACGTGGCGGTGTAGCTCAGTTGGTTAGAGCATGCGGCTCATATCCGCAGTGTCGGGGGTTCGACTCCCTCCACCGCTACCATTGCCTCTTTTTCATTGAAAAATCCCAACACATCTTATTCCTGTTCTTCCTCTCGTTCTTTTTCCTTTGGTTCCGTGTTGGGGGAAATCACTTCCGTTTGTCTCAGTTTTTGTTCCTCTTTCGTTGATATAGAGTCTTTGGTTGAAGATTTAAATCCCGGCGTATTGTTTTCCTCCCGCAACCCAGGGGTAGGGGTGCGGATATCCGATTTCTCCTGTCCCCGTCCCCGTAACATCCTTTCCCTGTCCAAATCCCTGTAATCCCAATCCCATTCCTCCCTGTAGGGTTCCCAGTAATCATGGCGTGATCGGATCATGTGGGCGGTGATTGAAGAATCGGTATTTTCATCCACATAAATGGATCTGACCCAGTCGAAATATCCGATCTTGCGCATGCGAACGCGGTGAGGACCATAAGTGAGTTTCACCTTTTGGGATGTTTTGCCATAAAACACGCCGTCAATATACAGCATAGCGTCATCCGGGATGGAGCGGAACTGAAACTTTCTGGTTTGCATGGGGGTGCGATATTCCTCATCCGGTTCATACCACATGGTGCGGACGGAAAAAGAGGTATAACTCTCGGCATAATCGCGGTACGGGGGCATGGGGCGATCGGGACGGGGAATAATGGCCATGCGACCTTCACGGACTTGCGCATCTGGAGACTCCCTTACAGGCGCTTCAGCCTCCAGGTTTCTTTCCCCGCCTTGTCTGGGCGTGTATGATTCCGGGATTTCCTTTTGGGAATCCCCTGACTCGAGTTTTTTTCTGAAAGATTCGATTCCTCCAGGATGGCGGGGGAAAGGATTGGACCTGTCAAAGGTCTCATATTCCCTCAAGATGTGATAACGATCCCTGATGCCCATGATGCGCAGATATTCCGTGCCTTGGGGTCCTGTGACCTCCAGATGATACCCGTAATCCGGGATAGAGTAGGTATTTCCGCCCCGGATGAAATTATCCTGGTCAAAATAATTGGGGAAGATCTGCCGGGTTGTGCCGTTGGGATCTATGTCAAAGATATACACATAGCAATCCCTGGCTGCATGAAAATAAATGCGGATGTCGTCTCCTGCATAATACCAGGATCTATTGGTCCAGATATCAATCCGGAAATCCATGTCCGGAGTGACAATAATCGAACGCTCCCTTCCGATAGTGATATCAATATCAGCCTTGATCTGAACCGGGCTTTTTGCCTCGATTCCAGATAAAAACATGAGGAAAACAGCGGCGATGAAGAGAGGCGTCAGGACAACCTGTTTATATCCGAGAGTTTTCATTTTAGCCATCTCCTTTCTTTTCCTTATTCCCTGATATTATATAAGTGCCAGAATCATGCCAGGGATGCAAGAACATAAAATGCTGATTTTGAAGGTGTTAAAAATAACTTTAACCGCCGCGTCCTTGTTTTGAACACCTCCTGTTGTCTTATTCCCGCACATCTTTTATCATTCCCTCTTCCGGCATTCCAGTATATTAGACAAAGAGAAGAAATGATGTGTTCCCGATAAATTGTATTTGACAAAAGAGATGCGGTTTGCGTACCAAACGTAATCAGTTTTACATTTAGTGACACTTTTCGAAAGGATACTTTGCTTATGGAAACGATTAAGCGTAATTTCTGGATTCAAAAGATTGAACAGGCTTGGCTGGAGCGCTCGATTGTCTGGCTCTCAGGCGTCAGGCGGGTGGGGAAAACCTGCCTTGCCCAATCCCTGGAAAATGTTGAATATTTCGACTGTGAGCTCCCAAGAATCAGGCGTATGATTGAAGATCCGCAAGGTTTTCTGGATAGTTTACGAAACCGCAGAATTGTCCTGGATGAAATTCACCGTATCTCTCATCCTTCCGAACTTCTCAAGATAGCTGCAGACCATTATCCAGATATACGGATTCTGGCTACAGGATCATCCACTTTAGGCGCCTCGCATAAGTTTCGCGATACCCTTACAGGGAGGAAAAGGGATATCTGGTTGACGCCATTATGCCAAGAAGATTTGAGGGATTTCAAGCGCGGGAATATCAAAGACAGGTTGCGGAAAGGCGGATTGCCCCCATTTTTCCTCCCTGAAAAGGTATCTGAATCCGATTTTCAGGAATGGATGGATTCCTTCTGGGCAAAGGATATCCAGGAACTGTATCGCCTGGATCGCAGGCATTCCTTTCAGAAGTTTGTGGAATTGATTCTTGCACAAAGCGGAGGGATTTTCGAAGCCACAAATATGGCTGGACCATGCGAAGTAAGCCGCATAACAATCTCCAATTATCTCAAGGTCTTGGAAGACACATTTATCGCGCATGTGATTCGTCCTTTCAGCACCTGTCCCTCAACTGAAATAATCTCCGCGCCAAAAGTGTATGGATTCGATACGGGATTTTTATGCTACTATAAAGGATGGGCAGAATTGCGGGAGGAGGATCTGGGCGTTCTCTGGGAGCATTTTGTTTTAAATGAGATCATGGCAGAACTTCAGACAAGGAAGATAAATTATTGGAGGGATAAACGTGGGCATGAGATTGACTTTATTCTGGTGCATCCGGGGAAACCTCCGATTGTTCTGGAATGCAAATGGTCTGCAAATAATTATGATCCTTTGGGACTCATGGCATTCAGGCGCAGGTATAAAGAAGGGAATAATTACGTAATATGCGCAGATGTGGACAAATCCTACAGTCGTCAATTCAATGGAGTGAATGCCTTGTTTATAAATCTGGAAGCCGTGATCAAAGAATTCAAAAAGATAACGAACAATCAATAATATGTGACCTGATTGTTCTTTCTTGATTTGATAAACTCTTTGATTGTTCTTCCAATTTCTTTTTAAGGCATTTCAATTTCCATTTTTTACATTGTTTCATCCTGGGATCAGATAAATCCCATTGAGGGCAATTAAACCATCCAACCAAATATAGACCATATTGACAATCATTATTCTTGAGATAACGCTCAACAAGTTGGGCTTTCATATCATTCATTATTTTGGGATTCCAGCATCCTTTTACTTCAATTATTAATTTCACTTTTTCATATTTATCGTGTTCAATTCCCAGAATGGCTGCCTCTATATAAATATCCGTTCTTTGTCCTTTAATTTTATTTGGTCCTTTTCCAATTCCCCTTCGGATCTGTACTTCTGGTTTAACAAATATTGCAGTTTCCTTCAAATTATAGTTAAGATATCTAGTTATATAAGATGAAAATGATATTTCATCTTTTGGTCTGAACACATTCCCACTTGATTCATTCCAAACTTCTTCAACTGATGGATCGTCTCCATGAAATTTATCTTCAAGCTTTTCAATACTACTTATAACAGCCTCCAGGAGATGTTCCCCATTTTCTATAATTCTGGAACCAGGATATTGAACAAAGCGTAAAAATTGATTTATATTTGAAGGAATCCAGATTTCTTGTATTGTCTTTCTCTTTGCTTGGATGAGAATATTTTTGATAAAATCAAGATGAGGTAATTTTTTCATTATCCTTTCAATTGCTTTTATGGAACCTATTGTACCGCGCTCAGTTAAGTAATTGATTACAGATCGTTTAAAATGTGAAATTTGCTCCCTTGTTGAAAATGTATGATTTTCAAGTATATGTTGATCCTCAGAATATGGATATTTTTGTTCGAGCCATATATAGAGATCAGCTATTTGATTTTCATTAAGTTTGGTTATAAAAGATCTTTCATAAGGATGATCTAAAGAATTTACAATAATGGAAATAATTTTTTTCCCAAATGATGCATTTCTCTTGATCAAAGGCCAAACAACGTTCCAACCTGCATCATCTGAATTTTTTATCAGGGCTATTGCTGAATAGAGTGAACGATCTCTTTTTTCCTTATTTTGAGATAATGGTAAAGAAAGAAGCGATTCGGCATATTTGTATGCTTCAATACTTCCATTCTTAATTAGTTCTCCAAGAAGTTGTCCCTGGTTAACAGGCTTCAATGAATCATTTTTTGATATTAGTAAAAGAGAATTACATAAATTTTCATCCCAACATTTTTTTACCTTATAAAAACATGACAAATACTGGCTAGACTTATTATCTTTTTCGATTAAAATTAACAAGGTATTGATAACAGGTTTAGGCGCATTCTGATATGCCAATGATATCAATTCCAAATGTGGTTCTTTCTTTTCAGATCCATAATATTCCGGACATGCTAGAATAACCGGAGCCCATTTTTCCCACAGTTCATTATTCATCGTCTTTATAAAATCAGGCTTTTCTTTAAATAACAGGAACAGTGCTTTGTATCCATCATGATCAGGAGGATGAATCTTGTCTTCTGAAATCCATCTATTTATCTCAGGGACTTGTTTCATAATATACACTTGTGCAGAATTGATGATTCTGCATTTTGTTTTCGAATCTACGGAGATCCAACTTTGCAATGATGTAATATCTAATTCAAAAACATTCCTATAATGTTTCTTCTGATCGGAAAACAACATTTGATTGCACAAATTACACCATGCATCAATATTCCCATTTTCAAAACTATCAAGACATGAATTGAGTCTTTCATTTAATGGAGCAATTTTAGTTTTTGTCTCTCTGCTTTCTATCATATTCTTCATTTTTTCGTATTGTTCTTTTCCATTAATGTATTGCTGGGAATCAATGGGAACGGCTTTACAAAAAACCTCGATTTCTTTTTGAAGTTCAAGACAAGATTGAGCGGCATTATAAACATCATCAAAATATTTATCAAAGACATCTCTATTATAATAAACCATCGTATAAATAATTTTCGACCATGAAAATTTCAATTTTTCATCTTTCTCATTTTTTAAAACCTCTATAAGCCACGGCATATCATCCATTAAAATCAGGGAGTCACCAATTGATGTTCTTGTTAATTGCCACTCCCAATCCTTTATACCAATTACCCTGGGGACAACCTTTTCTATGACTCTATGTCTTATTTCATCCGGGGGAAGTTTGACTTCTTGATTTTCATAATCCCTCTTATGTTCGCCATAAATTCCAAGATGATTTTCAATACATACAATTATTACATCAATCAGGGCGTCAAGTATTTGCTGATTATCAGTATTCTGCCATCCAACATAAATCAAATGATTGAGAATACTATTCAATTCATACTCATCCGATTTATTTATTGTTTGTTGGTGTACCCACTTCAAAGCTATCGGGAGATCATCTTTTCTCATAAGATCTAATAAATCAATATATTGAAAACTCCAATATGATCCACAATAATTCGGTTTTTTAGGATATGACAAATTATCAAAGACTTCCTCTGCGGAAATTTGATTGGGCCATAATGCTATTAAGGCATATCCTTTTAATTCATCATCTGTATCACTAGGATTATTTCCTATGGCAAGCGGTTTTAAACGAAGTTTGCATTCATTATCTCCAATTTCTTTTACAGCATGAGCCGCTTGAGATCTTATATGATAATCTTCAGATTCATTCAATACAATGTCTGCAAGTAAATTCTGAAGACAATTTAAATTACAGGCTTCGGCAATATTTATAGCTGATCGACGAGTAATAAAATATTTCGATGGGTCGGAAATATAAGGAATCAGCTGTTCGGCAAGTCTTGGATGATTCATTTTTGAATAATATTTTCCCAAACTCCAATCAGAATCGGTTATCCTTCTATCTTCCATCATATTTAATAGCGAACTTACCCACTCTTGTTTTATGTCGTTACTGTATGATGATATATCGCTTTTCAAAATCACCTGTGGGTCTATGTTGATAATATCCTTGAATATATCTTTATTCATAGAAGCAATCCAGGCAGCTGTATTTGAAAGTTGTGGTATTATTTTTCTTTCATTACCAATAGAGTGTTGGATCAAACTCATAATCTGTTCTTTATCCATATTATTGATTTTAATATAATAGGCTGCCAGGAACTCATCATAAGTCTGATGGGAAAATCCAAGACGATTCAATCCTCTACCGGAAAAAAGACTAGTATATTTAAGGGTTTCATCAATGTTCTCCCTTGTAACTTCTAATTTCACTCCATTTACCTTTTCATATCCCGTACAAAGATCATTTATTTTTATTTCATTCTCGTTAACTTGTCCAATATCTATTGATGTGAATATCGCCGTCTTTTTACAGAACATCATAACTGCTGCGATCCGAGCTGCCAAAATTAACCTTTGAGAAGACGTTAATTTACCAATATACGGACCTCTCTTTTCTCTTCTTGAAGGACTCGGGTCTTCGCAGAGAATCTCACATCCTCTGCGATAAAGTTCAGCCTGTGGAGACAATAACTTTTTATCCCTTTTAAAGACATTAATAAGAAACTTCAATGTAATCGGTTTAATTGCAAGTGACGATGCTTGCATTTTATCAATTTCATCCATGAACAACTGTTCATCAATTCCCTCGGATCTTATTGCTTCTTCCACATCACACCTGCATAAAGGTGCGAGTTCGAAAATTCCCACTCCATCTTTTCCAAATAAATCTATGAGTCCATTTTCCAATGATTCTGGCCAATCTGCCGTTCGACAAATAATTCTAAGTTTCAGGTGTTGTTTGCATATTCCTTCTTGACGTTGAAGTTGATTTAAAATAATTTGCGATATACTCGGTATTGGAATTTTGCACTCGTCGAGACTGTCTAATACCAGACTCTGGGTGTTTATTCCCGTAATCCAATCTTTAAATTCATTTGTATTGAATATATAATTAAAAAGCATATATTCACTGGAACATACATTTAGATTCCGTATGATACATCCTTTCATCTCTGATATCTCAGCGCTTTTCCCCATTCCAGGTTCACCTAATAGAATTAAACAGGGATAATGATCAATACTTTCAAAAGGTACCAAATCTGTCTTGAAGTTATGGAGAAGGAAATATTGTGGTTCAACCAC
>Ga0315277_10008064_pt1 | contig 13590 bp, 11 predicted proteins | sample YL17G05_15_MG_FD_203695 | JGI IMG/M metagenome (GOLD analysis project Ga0315277, IMG submission 203695) | Sediment microbial communities from Yellowstone Lake, YNP, Wyoming, USA - YL17G05_15 | ecosystem: Environmental > Aquatic > Freshwater > Lake > Sediment | place: USA: Wyoming | collected...
GACCGTGCTCTTTCTCGCGAGCGAGAAGGCGCAATACGTGAACGCGCAGAACATCTTCGTGGACGGCGGTATCTAGTGCGCTGGCGATTCGTTGACCGCGTTCTCGATTTCGAGCCGTGGGCGACCCTGCGGAGCCTGAAGGCGGTGTCGTTCGAGGAGTACAATCTTCTCGAACGCCACGGACGGGCCGGAGCGTTTCCGGAATGTCTGGTCATGGAAGCGTGCGTCGAGAGCGTTCGGTGGCTGGTCGCGGCGAGTTCGGGGTTCGAGTGGGCCACCGTACTCGTCGAGGTGAGCGAGTTCCGTTTCATGCGAGAGGCTGGCATGGGCGACGGAATCGAGATCGAGGTGAAAGTGCTGGAACGCGCGGGGAACGAACTGCGCGTCGAGTGTCGGGCCGCCGCCGCCGCAAAGAGAGGCGCTCAGTCGCTTCCTTCGCTGGATAGGACCGTCGCTCAGGGCGCGCTTGTTCTGGAAACGGTCCCGCTGTCCGAGAGTTTCGAGCGCGAGGACCTGCTTGTCCTCTGGAATGAGATTTATGGCGCGTCTTAGAGAGAGAGACTACACCTACTTCACCACGGTTCGCGGCATGTGCCGGGAGTGCCGCGAGATCGTTCCCGCGCGGGTTTTTTTCCGCGACGGCAAGGTCTGGCAACAGAGTTTGTGCCCCGTTCATGGCGCTTCGGACGGCTCGCGATCCGCCGGCGACGCCTCGCCCGCCCTCATCGCCGCGGACAAGGACTGGTATCTGAAAAACGTTCTGTCGGCGTTTCCAGATCGGTCGCCGCTGAAAGGCTCTCACCCCTCGCAGCGCGGTTGCCCCCACGATTGCGGTCCTTGCGCGTGGCACGCGTCTCCGTGTCAGCTGCCGGTCTTCTCCGTGACAAACGCCTGCAACCTCGATTGTCCCATCTGCTTTACGTACAACCGCAAGGATCGCCTGTACTTCATGTCGCCGGAAGAGATGCGCCGGACGGTGGACTGGATACTCGAGTCGTCGGGTCCCGTGGACCTGGTCAACATCACGGGGGGCGAGCCCACGCTGCACCCGCAGATACTCGATTTGCTCGAATGCTGCCGGAGGCCAGGAATCGGCCGGGTAACCATGAACTCCAACGGTCTGGTTCTCGCGGAGGATCTGGATCTCTGCAAACGCCTCGCCGACCTGGGCGTCTATGTCATTCTCTCCTTCAATACCTTCGGTTCTGACGCGAGCAAGCGCCTTCACGGACGCGACGTCGTCGGCGCGAAACTCAAGGCCATTGAGAATCTTTCACGGGCGGGCGTGAGAATGACGCTTCTCAACGTCCTGGCGCGCGGCGAGAACGAGACGTCTATCGCCGGCATCTTCGACTTGATGAGGGCAAACGACCATATCCTCAGCCTCACCGTGCAGACTATGACCTACACGGGCCAGGGAGGCGGGAAATGCCCGGAGCGGCGTCACATCCCAGTAGATGAGGCGGCGCGGATCGTTTGCGAACATTCCTCCGGCCAGTTGGAATTCCCGGATTTTGTTCCGCGCCCGTCGGCCCATCCCCTGTGTTACCTCACGTGCTACATGCTCAAACAGGGAAGCGCCTTTCTTCCCTTCGCCCGATTCGCTTCGCGGGAGAAGATCACGGAGCTCATGCGCGACTCCTATCTGCTTCGCCTCGACAATGACGACGGATGGTTTCGCGGTCTCATTGACGACCTCTTTGCCCAAGGGAAAACCGGCGAGCTCAAGACGTTCCGGCGGCTCGTCGAGGAGCTCTACCCATCGGACCGTGCCCTGAGCGCATTCGAACGCCAGCACATCGCGGAATCCGCCGTCAGGACCGTCTATATCCATTCCCACATGGACGAAGACACGTTCGATTGCTCGCGAGCCATGTTGTGCCCCGACCAGGTGCCGTCGGGGCCGGACCGCCTGATTCCGGCCTGCACTTACAACCTCTTCTATCGCATGCAGGATCCGAGGTTCTATGTTGCCCCGTGAAGCCATTGCCCGGCGGAACGCGGAACGCGAGGCGCTCGCCGCATACTTGGCCGGCAGCCGAGACCGCCCGTTCGAGATCGAGTTCGACTCCGATTTCTGCGTATGCGGCGTGCTCGCCCCATCGTGGTTTTCGTATGTTCGATTTGTGTGGCGGGCCGCGCTGGCGAAGATCGCGGAACTGATGCCGCTCTCCCCTCTTAAGGTCTTGTTCTATCGGCTGCTCGGAGTTCGGATCGGACGCGACGTTTTTATCTCTCCGCGCGTCGTTATCGATCCGATGTATCCGGCATTGATCGAGCTCGAAGACGGTTGTCTCCTCGGCATGGGATGCAGACTTTTCACGCACGAATACACTGCGGCCAGATTCAGGATCGGCCGCATTCGAGTCGGGAAGGGAGCCGTCGTCGGCGCCTATTCGACGGTTCGTTCGGGCGTTACCATCGGCGACAAGGCGACGGTGGGGTTCAGCAGCTACGTTCACACGGACGTACCTGAGGGCGAGACTGTCGGCGGCGTGCCCGCGAAACCGCTGCACGCCGGGCGGGAGGGCGGATGATGGGTTTTGTCCGAAACTACGTCGCGAATCTCGCCGCCGTTGCCACGGGGCGGCAACCCGCGCGCCCATTGTTGTTTTCGTACTACGTCACGCACCGCTGCAATCTGAACTGCGCGTATTGTTGCGACGGCGATGGGAAACGGTTCAAGGAAGACCCGATGCCCGAGCTCTCGACGGCCGAAGCAAAGAGACTCGTCTCTGTCCTCAGAAGCGCGACAGACACTCTCGACATCACGGGCGGGGAACCGATGTTGCGCGAAGATCTCGAGGAGATTCTCGAACACGCCCGGAGCGTGGGATTCCGAACGATTCTCAATACCAAGGGAATCGGACTCGAGAGCCGGTCCGATCTTTTACGCCTCGCCGATGTTTTCGTGTTGAGCCTCGACACACTGGATCCTGTCTCACTCGGCACGCTGGTCGGTCGCCCGCGCGAAACGGCCGACAGGATTCTTGCCGGTCTTCACTATGTCCTGACTCACCGCCGAAGCCGCGGAACCTCTCTTGTTCTCAGCGCCGTGGCGACGCCCTCCAATATCCAGGAAGTGTCGAAAGTGCTCCGTTTCGCGATGGAGAACGGCATCGGGTTCCACGTTTCTCCAGAAATCGCCGGCACCGCGGTGAATCCGGCCTTGCGGGAGAACGAGGGCTACAGGCGGCTGATTGACGAGGTGATCGCCGCCAAGCGCGGAAGAAAAGGCGTCCTTGGAATCGAGGCCTACCTGAACGGCATCAGGAACTTCTCCGCGTTCGCCTGCCACCCGCTTCTGATGCCCACGATTCGTCCGGACGGGCGAATGTACTACCCTTGTCTTGAAAGCAAACACGCTGAAATCCACCTGCTCGAATACGGTTCTTACCGTGCGGCGTTGCACGCGGCGCGGGAACGCTGCGGGGCAATTCCGCAATGCCGCGATTGCTGTCACATCTTCTGCCACATGGCGCTTTCCCTCTTGCAGCGGCATCCTTTGGCCGCCCTTTCGGAGGCCAGACACTGGAGGAATTGACATGCTCGACAAAGCACGACGGGAACTTCACTATCAATACCGTTCCATGCGCTTGGCGTGGGCTTTTCTGGCCCGGCGTTTCATCCACTGCAACCTCCAGATCACTTACCGGTGCAACTTCAAGTGCGAGATATGCGATTTCTGGAAAGAAGAACACAGCAAGACCGAGGAGCTCACTCTCTCGGATATCCGCCTCATCGGCAGGAAACTCAATCGCCTGGGCTCGCTCATCGTCTCGCTTGCGGGCGGCGAGCCGCTCATGCGCGAGGACATTTGCGACATCGTTTCCATCCTCAACAAGGCGAATCATTTCCCGATTCTCATCACGAACGGATGGTTCTGCGACGAGGGCGTCGCCAAGGAGATTCTCCGCGCCGGACTTCAGGAGATCTCCGTCTCGGTGGATTACCGCAACCCGGCGAGGCACGACGCCCTGCGAGGCGTCGAGGGATCGTGGAACCGCGCCGTTCGCGCCCTGGAGCTGCTCAATCGCCACCGTCCCGACCGGCGCAACCGGGTGCACATGATCAGCGTTCTGATGGACGACAACCTCGAGGAAGTCGAAGAGATGATCCGGCTCTGCCGCGACATAGGCGTGACTTACATGGTCAGCCTCTATTCGCCGAACCGCGGCGCAAAAACACCGCGCAAGCCAGGCGCCGAGGTGAGCGCCTACCTGCTTTCGCTCAAAAAGAAGTATCCTGAATTCGTGACGCTGACCTCGTACATCGAACGGCTCGACAAGGCCATCGCCGAGGGCGGTATCGGAAACTGCCAGACCGGACGGCTGCTGATGAACATAGACACCCGGGGCCGCGTCGCCCGCTGCACAGAGACGCTTGACGAACCCGTGGCGAACATCCTGACCGACCACGCAACGGAAGTGCGCGACCGGCTCTGGCGAGTACAGAAGGAACAGGAATGCAATCTGTGCTGGACCTCGTGCCGCGGGTTCGCCGAGAGCATGTTCATGCCGCCCCGGTCGCGTCAGCTGCGCGAATTCTACGTTTCCGTGAAGAGGCATTGATGGACACTCTCGGCATCACTCACTCCGTCTGCGAAATCTGCCGCTCGGTCATCCCGGCCAAGATTGAAAGCGACGGACGCGACGTGTTCTTTCTCAAGTTCTGCCCGCGCCACGGCCAGCAACGCGTCTTCGTCCGCAGCCGCGTGGACGACTATCTTTCGTCGCAGCGTTTCGTCAAGCCCGCATGGACGCCGGAGGAGTTCGCGGGCGACGCGCGGGCGGCGTGTCCCGACGGCTGCGGCTCGTGCGGCCGCCACGAACAGCATCTGTGTATGCCGATCGTCGAAATCACCTCGCGATGCGACTTGGACTGTCCGGTGTGCCTGGTGGATGCCGGCGGGAATTGGGAAATGGCGCCCGGCGATTTCGCCCGGCTTCTCGACACTCTCATCCGCGCCGAGAAGCAGGTGGACGTCCTGAATCTTTCGGGGGGCGAACCGTTGCTGCATTCTGAACTCCTCACTCTGGTTGACGAGGCCCTCTTGCGGCCCGAGATTGTCCGCGTGAGCATTTCGACCAATGGTCTGGCCTTACTGGAAAATCCCTCGCTCCTCGAAGCGCTTCACAAGCGCAACGTTGTGATCTCGCTTCAGTTCGACGGGTTCGACGACAAGGCGTACGAAATCCTCCGCGGCAGGCGGTTGCTCGATGAAAAAACGCGGATACTCCGCCTCCTCGAGGAGGAGGGCATTTCGACGTCCCTCACCATGACGGCCGCACGGGGAGTCAACGACGAGCAGTTCCGTCCGATTTTGGATTACGTGTTCTCCCACGAACACATTGTGAGCCTCATGATCCAACCCCTCGCATTTGCCGGCCGTGGCGCGGCGCTTGGGCGCGAACGCCGGCGCCTCACGATTCCCGATGTCGTCGAGGCTCTCGGGCGCTCGGGTCATCCCTTCGTCTCCGCGACGGACTTCGTGCCTCTTCCGTGCAGCCACCCGCTCTGCTTCAGCCTCGCTTTCTATTTGATGCTCGACGGCGGGGACGCCGTGTCGGTCAATAGTCTATCCGAAGCGGATTCCTTGCTCGACGCCCTCTCAAATCGGGTGGTCTTCGGCCTGGACCCGGAAGAGCACGAACGTCTCAAAGACATGCTCTATGCCCTGTGGAGCGGACCTGCGGCGAGCGCACCCGACAGCGCGGCGGTAATCGCCACGGTGCAGCGGATCATGCGGCAGGTAGCGAAGAGCCGATACGAACCTCGCGCCGCCTTCACGCTGGCCGAGCGCCAGGTAAAATCCATCTTCCTCCATGCGTTCCAGGATGCCGACACGTTCGATCTTGCCCGCGTGCGGCGCTGCTGCCAGGCTTACCCCCAGCCGGACGGAAGCATCGTATCTCCTTGTGTCCGTAACGTCCTAAGGAGGCCGTCATGCCGCGCATAGCATCTCGCACAGCTCTGGCAATCGGCTTGGCGCTCCTCGTCTGCGGCCTGATTCCGATCGCAGTCTATTGGTCGGCGATTGGCCGCGCCCCGGCGATATCGCCGGTCGAGGCCGTGAGCCTTTTGAACCAGCCGGGGTCGAAGACCCTTCTCGTTGATGTGCGGGAAACAGCTGACTTCGAGGCCAACCATCTTGAAGGCGCCGTCGGCTGGCCCTATGAAGAAATCATGGCCTTGTCGTCGGGTGATTCGAGCTCTGAAATGCCGGCGGATCTTCGAGGCAAACCGCTTCTGTTGATTTGCCATAGCGGTATCAACAGCGCGCGCGCCGTGCTGCACCTGAGGGGAATCGGCATCACCAATGCGCTGAGCGTCTCCGGTGGAATGCAGGAGTGGATAGCCTCGGTCGGCGGGCAAGCTCCCCAAAGAACGGCGTGCAGGTTGAGGAGCGCGCTGGGAGTGACCGGGGATCTTCCCTTTCGAGAGTCGGCCCGCATCGAGCAATGGACCATGCTTTCCACCTTCTGGGCGATCAAGCCTTTCTACATGCTCCTGTCGCTCGCGCTGATTGTCGTTTTGCGCCGCGTCAAGGCGCCCGATCTGGTCGCTCTGAGGTGGGGACTGGTCTTCTTCCTTGCCGGCGAAGCGCTCTGTTACGCCAACTTCTTCCTGTTCGCGGACGCCTCCCATCTGTTCGAGTACTTTCATAGTTACGGCATGGTGCTGAGCTTCGCGTTCGCGACGTACGCCCTCCTCGAAGGAATGGACCGGCGCCTGATCAAGTACAGTGATCCGAACCAGAAGTGCGCCGCCCTCGGCCTTTGCCGTTCTTGCCCGAAATACACCGAGGCGCCCTGCGGACTCAAGCGCGTTTTCCTGTACCTGACGCCCGCCTGCGCCGTCCTCTGCTTCCTGCCGCTGACCGCCGAACCTCACTGGGTCTCCTACAACTCGCGAATCCTGTGGGTCTTCTATAACTACTCCCATCCGATCGTCTATCAGTTGTTCGAGATTCGCGCCTGCCCTTTGTTCGCCCTGGCGATGTTCCTGGCGGCCTTTGGGATTCTCTTGCTAGCGAAGCGGGATCCGGTTCGCGCCGCAAAGATCTTCTTCTCCGCCGGGACGGGATATCTCGGATTCGGATTGTTTCGTCTTTTCCTGTTTGCACCCTATCGCGATAACGTGGTGTGGTTCACGTTCTGGGAAGAAGTCACCGAACTCCTTTACATCTGCGGTGTGGCTTTCATTCTCGCCATATTCCGCCATCGTCTGTTCGACGAGGTCCGCGAATGACCCGCGACCCCGCCCGCGACCTCTGGAGAAAATTCGTGAACCCCGACTTTGTGGGCCTCCTCGAATCGCTTCATTTCCGCCGGCGTTTTGTGAGGGCCGAGGGGACGAAACTCTACGACGATACGGGGCGTGAGTACACCGACTTTCTCTCCGGTTTCGGCGTTCATAATATCGGGCATAACCATCCCCGGCTGATCGCCGCTTTGCGGGGCGCTCTCGACTCGAACGGGCCTTCGATGCTCAACATGGATACTCCGTTCGAAGCGGGCTTGCTGGCCGAGCGGCTTTCAGCTCTGACTCATCCGGCTTTGTGCCGGACAGTCTTCGCCAACAGCGGCGCGGAAGCCGTTGAAATCGCCATCAAAACGGCGCGCGCCGCGACGGGGCGAAAGCCCATCGTCGCCTGCTCCAACGCATATCATGGACTGACCACAGGCGCTCTGGAATTGCTCGGATGCGAAAAGTACCGCAGGCCGTTTCTCGCCGAATCCGATGACAGTCTTCGCATTCCGTTTGGAAACGCGGCGGAACTCGATGCGGTCTGCACCCGTTTGCCTCCGGCCGCGTTCATCGTCGAACCTATCCAGGCGGAAGGCGGAATCCATGTTCCCGCCGCCGATTATCTCCCCGAAGCGGCCCGCATATGCCGGAGTCACGGTTGTCTTTTGGTGATTGACGAGATACAGACCGGTCTCGGACGCACCGGGCGTGTTTTTGCCAGCGTTGCGGAGGGCGCAACGGAGAGTTCTATGGAACCGCCTGGCGATATCGTCCTGGCGGCCAAGGCGCTGAGCGGCGGAATCGTGCCCGTTGCCGCGGCCATCATGACAGCCGACGTATGGAAACGCGCCTTCGGCGGAGCGGAGCGATGCGTCCTGGCTTCGTCAACCTTCGCCGGTGGGCGGCTGGCCATGATCGCGGGTCTGGAAACGCTCGCGATTCTCCAAGAAGGGAAACTTGCGGCGCGCGCGCGGCAAACGGGTGATTTCCTGTTCGAGCGCCTCCGCGATCTCGCCCGAAGACATGAAGTCGTCAAGAACTTACGCGGCGAGGGGCTGCTCGCCGGTGTCGAGCTCGCACCGCCTCCGAGTTTGTTCTCGGTTGCCGTTCCGAAGTGGGCGCGCGAAGCCATCTACGGGCAGGTGATCTCGGCCATCCTCCTGCGCGATCACGCGATTCTCACTCAGCCGTGTAGTCTGGCCCCTCGGGTGTTTCGCGTGGAGCCGCCGTTGACCGTGAGCAGGGAGGAAATCGAGCGATTTGTCCAAGCCCTGGACCAAACCCTTTCCGCCTGTCCGTCGCAGGGCGCCGCGCTGCTGGCGGGGCTCCGCGAGCGCCTGTTCGGAGGCAAAGACTGATGCTCGCATTCGCCCGGATCAAGACCGTCCTGGCTGCGATGCGATGTCACGAGACGTGGACCCTGCCTCCGCGCGTCTCGCGGACCCTGTTCCGAGCGCTTTTCGCGACCCGCCCATCATCGGCGCCGAGCGGAACGCTGCTCTATGTCAACGGTCCGGCAATCGGGACGAGAAGTTTCGGGCGTTATGTGTCGGCCCTCAAACGCCTGAAGCGCTGTGCGGGTTTGCCGCTCGTTGCCCATCTCTCGGTCACCGACCGTTGCGTGAACCGGTGCGACCGTTGCTCCAACCTGTCGGCGAGCCCTTCCGATCCCTCCCTTGCTTCTCTACTGCCGGTCATCGCCCGGCTCCGCGAGGCTGGCACGGTGAGCCTGGCTTTCACTGGAGGCGAGCCATTGCTGCGCGACGATCTTCCTCAGCTCGTCGCAGCCTGCGGGAAACCAATGACCACCTTTCTCTTCACCACGGGTTTTGGGCTGGACACATGTCGTGCGCGCGAACTCCGCAGGGCGGGCCTAACCGCCGCTTTCGTGAGCCTCGACCATTATCGCGCCGAAGAACACGATCGCATCCGCGGGTCCAAGGGCGCATTTGACCAAGCCGTTGGCGCGATCCGCGCCTGTATTGAAGCCGGAATCTACACAGCCGCCCAAAGCGTTGTGGAACCAGCGATGCTCGTCAAGGCCGAGATGGATCGTTTCCTCGGCTTCTGCCGAAGCCTGGGTGTTCACGAGGTGAACCTTCTCGAACCCATGCCGGTGCGATCCGCGTGCCACGCCCCCTCTCTCGACGAAGGAGACCGGGATATGCTTCGCCGTCTTCACGTCCGGGCCGCGCGAGATTCGTCCCTTCCGAAGGTGACGACCATGCCGTTCCTCGAAGGCCCCGAATTCCTGGGCTGTCAGGCGGGATTCACGTTTCTCTACGTGAGCGCGGGCGGCGAAGTGTACCCCTGCGACTTCGCGCCTATTTCGTTCGGGAACATCCACGAAACAGATTTCGGTGAGATTCTCTCCCGGCTGAGAAGACATTTCGCCGCGCCTTCATGCAAATGTCTCGCTCTTCGCTTGCCCGAGATCGGAGGAGAGAGTCTCGAACTGCCTTGCCCGTGGGAACGGACCGAAACGCTGATGAAACACTACGATCCGGGCGAGCCGCCGGCGCTAATGAAGGCCATCTTGTAGTCCGTCGTTCGAACCTGTTCGTTCGGGGGGAACCGGGAGGTTGCCGTGGGACTGTTGAGATTTGCGCATCGTTTCCTCGTCCGGCAGACCATGCCGCGATATGCCGTGGATTACTACGACGCCCTCATCGCCTCGGTTTCGGAGTTCTATCTGGGGCCTTTCCGCGACGAGATCCTCAGATGCTTGCCTTCCTCCGCGACCATTCTGGATATAGGCACGGGGCCCGGCCATCTGCCCGTCATGCTGGCGCAAGCGAATCCCGCCTATCGAATCGTGGGGGTGGATCTTTCCGAGGCCGTATTGCGCGCGGCGCGACGCCGGGCAGCCGGCGCGGGAGTGTCCGAGCGAGTGCAATTTCGCCGCGTTGATATCGAGAAGGATGCGAGCGACCTGCCCCGCGCGGACCTGGCCATCAGCGCCTGTTCTCTGCATCACTGGCGCTATCCCGTCCGCATGCTGCGGGCGATTTCCAATCTCCTCAAGCCCGGCGGCCGGATCTGGATCCTCGACGACTTTGGCGAGATCTCCAGCGAGGCACGCCGGACGTGGGTCGAGCGCGTGGAGAGGGCGGCAAATGCCGGATGGGCGTTCAGGACGGTTTTTCGGTTTGAGAGCCGTTACCTCGCATACACGCGAAGCGAGTTCGAAGCAATATGCGGGGAAAGCGCCCTCGAACTTGTCGAGTTCAAGTACAGAGACGTCTTTTTCCTCGCAAAGATCCGTGCGGCGAAGTAGCGAGTTTGGTCTCCGGATTGGGGCGCGGTGACGTTTGCAGACCATGGCCGGAAACGGCGCCCACCCCTTGCGTTCTCGCCTTTGGGCTCTCGCGGGTGTCGAAGACGACACCTCCCTCCTGCAAACGCCTTGGTTTTGCCGCAGATAGCGCTGGATGATCTCTACTTCGCGGTCTATCAGGCCGAAGGCCGCGAGTTCAAGTCTCGTCACTCCCGCCTCTGATTGCCCTCTCCTTACCGCCCACACCAGAGAGTGGTTTTCTCTTTGCGGTCCCCCTTTGTCGCGATTCATGCTGTTTGGGGTGATTTGACGTGGGGGATAGAACGGGAGTGCGGAGGAGCGGCAAGAAAGAAGCCATCGAGGCGCCTTCCCCTGTGACTACAGGGGCTTTCCTTTGAAGGGGCGTTGGCCAAGCAAGGAAATGCCCGACCTCATGGGTCGCCTGCCCCGATCCTCCGAAGAACAGGTTCCATTGAAATGAGATGGTCCGCCGAGAACTCGGATCAACACTTCCCGCGAATCCTTCGAAGCACTGACATACCTTCTCGAAGTTGCTGGGGAAATGTGGCTCCAGGGGCGTTTGCGGGGTTGAGGAATACACGGAGGGTCTGGCCTCCGGCTTACATGACTTCTTACATGGGTCTGTGTGTCGTCTTCTGCTCTCGTTGCCGTAAAATGCCTCACTTTTCGCCCGTTGCTGTACGTGAGAACCCCTCACATGCCGGGGGGTCACTGGTTCGATTCCAGTATCACCCACCACTGATTTCACAGAGCTTAACCGCTGGCGTGTCCAGCGGTTTTCTCTTGTTGACACCGCCCTTTGACACGCCCCTGGGCAGTTCTCCCTCTACCGGGTAGTCCCCCCTATACCGGGCAGTTCCCCCTCTACTTGAGACCGGACTTCTTCGCGCTCTTCAGACCGGGGAACTTCTTCAGCATCTCCGGAGTGATCCGCGCCTCCTGCGGCGTGTAGGACGGCGCCGTCGTTTTCACTTCGCCGTTCTCGAACCAGACCGGGTCTATCAGCATCGAGGCCTCGTTGCTGCCGGTGAGGTAAGCATGGCAGGAGGTCCAGAGGCGGCCGTCCGGCCCGGTGAAGAACTGGTTGTGCCCCAGGCTGGTGAAGGGGAACAGCGGGTCCTGAATGTCCTTCCCATAGCGCACGCAGATGTTCTCGCGGCCCTTTCTCCACGCGCCGAAAAGCGGGTTGCTCTTGCTCTTCGCATACGGCCCACGGATATCCCGGGCCGTGGCGTAGCCCACCGCGTAGCCCCTGGTCCACGAGGAATAGAAGAGGTAATAGGTCCCCTCGTGTTTGACCACCGCGGAGCCTTCGATGCCGTTCGCGTCCCAAGCGCCTCTTTCCTGCTTGAAGAGCTCGACGGGTTCTTCCTTCAAACGCAGTTTCTCCATGTCCATTTCGGCCACGTAGATTTTGTGGACGTCGGTCCATCCATTGTTGAAGAAGGCGTAAACCTTGCCGTCCTCATCTTCGAAGAGGGTAAGGTCGTTGGAGGGCCAGGGTGTCAGGGGCTTGTCGGGCGTCATCACCTTGTAGGGACCTTTCACGCGGTCCGACACCGCGATGCCGCACGCGTGGTGATGGCGATACTTTTCGCTTTCGTTCAGGCAGTTGAAAGTCAGATAGTATTTGCCCTTGATCTTGTGGAGTTCCGGCGCCCAGAAGCGGTCCTTATACCACGAGTCCGGCGGCAGCTTCGCGGCGTCTATCAGCATTGTCTCGAACTTCCAGTCAACGAGATTGTCGCTGCTGAACAGTTTCACGCCGGGGTTGGCCCCCTGCCAGTAAGGTGGACAGGTGCCGATGGAGTAGAACTTGCCCTCGTCCGGCAGAATGACCGTGTCACGCACGTTCACGCCCGGGTTGGGATTCTGATAAGCGAAGAAAGGGCCGGCGGTGTCCGAACCGGCGCCCGATGAGCCCCCATTCGCGCTGCAACACGTCAGGATGGGCGAGGACAGCAGAAACAGCGCGTACCTGCGCCAAAGCAGCGTCCTGAACGCGTGGACTTTGTTGCGGGGTGATCCCGTCACCATACCGTATTCTCTCGTGAGTCTGTGAGGTGACTACTTCTTCGCGCCTTGTTCCAGTTTCTTCATCGCCGCGGCGAAACGCTCGCCCAGCGACACATACCCCGCCGTGTCGTAATGCCACGGGTCGCTCATCTTGTAGTCGTCCGTGGGGAAGGTGGCCGTGTTCGGGACCGTCTTCGCCACCTGCTCCTCCGCCGCGCGCACCACCACGCCCAGGTTCTTCGTCTCCCACGCCGGGGCCTTGTTGATCTGGGCCAGCACAAAAGGCATATCGGGCTTCTTGAACTCCGCGCGGATGTCGTTGATGAAGCAGGTCAGGTTCTTGGCGTAGTCGTTGGCCATCGTCGTGTCGCCGGTGTCGGACTCGCCCTGCATCCATATCATGCCCGCGATTTCCGGCTCGAAAGCCGGGTCCAAAGCGGCAATACCCTCGTGGACGGCCTTGACAAAATTCGTGTAGAGTTCGCCCGTCGTTCCGCCGGCGCTAGGCGGACGCCACTGCGCGCCCAGGTTCGTGCCGCCCCACGCGCACTTGAGGATCGCGATCACCTGGTCCGGATTCGACGGCGCCATGTTGACGCCGAACGTGAGCTCCGGCCCGATCGTGCCGATCCCGTCCCTGTCGCCGAAGGCGCTGCCCAATCCCTCGCGGAGACTGGCCCAGCCATAGGGGCCCAGCTTGCACTCGCCCCGCACAAAAACGATCGCGCCCTTCTGCGGGCCTTTCAGATTCTCCGGAAGCCCGGCAACCGAAGCGCACCCCACCGCGTTCGACTGTCCGCCCAAGAGATAGACCTTCAACTTCTTGCTCACCGTGCGGAAACTCCACACCACGCCGGGCGAGACAGACAGGTTGTCGGGATTAACCGACTCGACGCGCCAGCAATAGGTCTTGCCCAGAACCGGGCTCGTGATGGGCGAGTCGGCGGAGAGCGCCGTCGCGGGAAGATCGGCGAGGGCCGGCTTCTTCGCGGAAAGAACAGACTCGGCGCTCTCGCCGACGTAGA
>Ga0315277_10008065_pt1 | contig 13590 bp, 12 predicted proteins | sample YL17G05_15_MG_FD_203695 | JGI IMG/M metagenome (GOLD analysis project Ga0315277, IMG submission 203695) | Sediment microbial communities from Yellowstone Lake, YNP, Wyoming, USA - YL17G05_15 | ecosystem: Environmental > Aquatic > Freshwater > Lake > Sediment | place: USA: Wyoming | collected...
CTACAATTGGATACTACTCTAGACAGACATCAGCGGAAATATGAGTAGGCTATTGATCGTAAGTTGCTCTGGTGAGTATAATAGAGGATATGATACTAACAAAGGAGGCGAGGCAATTATGGTCGGCACCATTAGGATATTGAAGCAGTTTATGCCCTGTGCAGATCTGATCACCACAATTCAGTGTGGAGAATATCTCTCCCGTACTTTCGGCTTAAGAGTAGTTCGCAATAAAGTCTTTTCTTTTAAATCCTATTCGCTTTATTATTCTATGAAATCTTCATTAGATCTCATCCGCTGCGTTATCTACAGAGTAATGAAGCATCACTTGAGCCTTAACCTGAGATGGCTTATTGAAAACAGAAAATTGAAGGAATGGGCGAACGCGGATGTCATTATTCACCTTGGAGGGGACGTATTGTCGGATTACCTTGGACAAACTAATCTTCTAGAACACTTGAAGGACTTATTGCTTGGTGTAGTACTGGAAAAACCTGTAGTGATTTGGGGAGAAAGTGTTGGACCTATTAGAAGCAGGTTCTGTAGATTTCTAGCAAAGTTCGTACTTAATAAAGTGGCCATGATAACCTTAAGGGAAGAAGCATCTAAGGTATACCTATGTAACATTGGGATTCACAAACCACCGATATACGTAACAGCCGACCCTGCTTTTCTTTGTCAGGCGGCACCAAAGGTGAGAGTAAAGGAGATACTAGACATGGAGGGATTGGATGATATGGCCGGTCCTTTGATTGGAATCACTCCCTCAGTATTGTCCTTGTTAAGGAGGATGTCAAACTTTTCCGCCTGTATGTTCTCACTGTATTCGACATTTCAATATTTTTTGCCTGAGGAGCTATTCAGACTAATCGTAGGGAAAGTAAAGCGTTTGCCAATTTTCCAAAGGGAAAAAGTTGAACTGAATAACATGTTGAAGGTTTTAGCGGAAGTAGCTGACGGTTGCATAGAGAATTTGAATGCAAATGTAGTTCTTATCCCCCATGTTCAAGCAGGAGGACCATACGCTAATGACAAAGAGCTTGCGATGAAAGTGGTTCACTTAATGAAGCATGGAAATAGAGCCCAAGTAATCAGACATAACTACACAGCAGAAGAAATAGGCGGAATAATCGGGTGCCTTCATTTGCTTATTGGATCAAGGATGCACGCTAACATCGCCGCCCTCTCACAATGCATTCCCGTGATAGCTTTGCCTTATCACGGTAAATTTCACAACGTTATGGTAATGGTCGGTCAAGAAAGATATGTGTGCGATGAAGTAACAACCGAAGCTATAATGGCAAAACTCTCTGAGGTTTGGAATAGAAGGCAGGCGATAAGAGAACAGTTAGAATATCGGGTAAGAAATATGAAAGAGTTGGCGCTTTCTCAAGGTAAACTAGTCAGAGAAATGCTATATAACATTTCTAATTGCTAAACTTTGCCGTTTTAAGCTTTAAGAGACTAACCTCATGAAGTCTAGAGAGAGCAAGAATATCATATCCGTAGTAAAAGATGGGCTGTGTACTGGTTGCGGCACCTGTGTAGGAGTATGTTCCCTCTCCGCAATAAAAATGGTCAAAAACGAGCCTAGAGGGATCTATATCCCACGACTAGATGAAGAGCGCGCGCGCACCAAATGTAACCAATGCGGAATCTGTTTTCGTGTCTGTCCTGGACACTCTGTCGATTTTAGACAACTCAATTCTTGCATCTTCGGCCACGAGCCTCAAAATGCTTTGCTGGGAAATTATCTTACTTGCTACATTGGTCATGCTACTGATCACGAAGTAAGATATAATTCCGCTTCCGGTGGCTTAGTAACCGCTTTGCTCATCTTTGCTCTAGAGGAAGGGCTTATTGATGGTGCGTTAGTTACCAAAATGAACAGAGATAGCCCTTTAGAAGCTCAACCCTTCATAGCTCGAACCAAAGAGGAAATCATGTCTGCATCCAAATCGAAATATTGCCCTGTGCCAGTCAATGTTGCCATTAAAGAAATCTTGGATACAGAGAAGGAACAGTTTGCTGTCGTCGGACTCCCCTGTCACATTTGGGGCTTTAGGAAGGCTGAATTGATTAGCAAGGAACTTAGAGACAAGATATCGTTGCATTTTGGACTCTTTTGTACTCATGTCCCCTCCTTTCTAGCTACTGAATACATTCTCAAAAGAATGAAAGTCGAAAAAGAGGACGTTAGTAGGCTCAATTATAGGGGTGAAGGATGGCCAGGAAAGATGAGCATTGTTACAAAGCAAACGTCGATACGCCTCAAAGTAGAGGATTATTATGGCAGCGGCTTCGGCTCTTTTCTCTTCTGTCCAGTACGTTGCACTCTATGCCCTGACGCCCTTGCTGAATTAGCAGATATTTCTTTTGGAGATGCTTGGTTAAGTGAGCTTAGGACAGATAAAATCGGCAAATCGATGGTGATTTCTCGAAGCGTAACAAGCGGCTGCCTGCTAGATAGTGCACAGAAAAAAGGGAAAATAAAGCTAAACGCAGTAAATGAGGAACAGGTCGTTCAGGCTCAACAAGGCCCCTTGAGTTTTAAGAAGAGATTGTTGCCAGCACGCGTCCGCCTATGCAAATCAACGGGTAAAAAAGTCCCAAACTACAATATGAAATTATCAAAAACATCGCTTGCGACTTACTTAAGCGCTATGCGGTGTTACGCCATATTATACCTTGGTCTACAAAAGCATCTACGAGATTCTCTTATATACAGAATGCTCGTTGGATTATTTCCCCTCACTCAAAGTAGTAATGGGCAGATCCCTAAATCTTGCCGACCTTACTAATCCTAGCCCTTAAGAGAACACAACCCGCCACAACAATTAAACCACAGTCTAGGAGAAGTGAAACACATCAAAAGAATCATGATTTGGGTGGACTGCAGAGACGAAAAGCGCGCGCTAGAGACGAAAAGGCTGAAGCCGTCCGTCACCGAATAGAAAACTTTCTCAAAACCCAAAAACTAACATACAAAATAGTGGAACCATGCCAACTCATCTCCTCAAAGCGGGCTCAAAACTAAAGAACCAACCTACAAGCGAGCGACTTAGTAAGCGCGCGCGCGCTAAGGTAACGCTTGCTCATTACCCAAAGGTTGAATAATTTGAGTGAAGATGTGGAGAGGCTCGTCATCCAGACATTGGGCTCCATGGGGAACCCTAGGCTTCCAGAACTCGTGGAGAGGCTCGTCAGGGATGAGAGATTAAAGTCTAGAGATGCAGCCAAAACGGTCTATGTGCTGCGGAAGCAGGGCGCCCTTCAACTTTTAGAGCCCAAGCCACCCTCAACCCTCATGAGGTACGCTCTAAGCCTGTACAGTCTATGGTTTTGGTCCTTAACCGCGCTGGTCACGTCAACCGCCCTCATCGTGTTCTACGTGGCTACCCCCTCGCTTCTCTATATACGGTACGCCCTAGGCTCGCTCTTTTTCCTATACCTACCCGGCTCTATGCTCATAGAAGCCCTCTACCCAAGAACTGAGGACTTGGACAGCCTCGAGAGGCTCGCCCTATCCATCGGCCTAAGCCTCGCAATCATACCCCTAATAGGCCTACTCCTAAACTACACTCCATGGGGAATAAGACTAACACCAATCACCATGTCCTTGGCGACCTTAACCGAAGCTATGGCCTTCACAGCCTTAATAAGAAAGTATCGATATTACGCGCTGACTAGGTCTCGTTCATGAGTGAGATACTGAGCTCTTGGGGTATCAAGCTGGGAGGTGCAGTTGACGCTTACTAAAAATCCGCACACCGTGCTGGGTCTAGGACTAACCCTAGCAGGTTTCATGCTCTCTTCAGCATCCTATCTCATTATGCGCTCCGTACCCCTAACAGCCCTCGGCTTCTCCACTGTAATCCTTGGAGTCACATCTTTGGCGCTTGGAAAAGGTCAACCTTCATCTGAAGCGAGCGGGCTTCTTCAGGAACCCGGCTCAGAAAACATTGCTAAGCTCATAGAAGAGCTCGGCTTAACCTCGAAAGCCGTGTACCTTCCATCCTCGCTGACTGGTGGAAAAACCCAAGCACTCATACCCCTACACGCAAACCCGCATCCACCCAAGCCTCAGTCCCTCCTTCCCAAAAGATTCATAGTAAAGTACGGTCCCAACCCCGAAGACATAGGCCTACTAATCACCACCCCAGGCTCAACCATCGCCAGCAAGTCAACATCCAAACCCACTCCCGCGCCAGCAGATTTGGAAGCAACGCTATCATCCGTCCTCACAGGCACCATCGACCTAGCAGACGCCGTAAAAGTCAGCACGACAGGCGAAAAAATCATCGTTGAAGTCTCCAACCCCCGTCTAAAACATAAGAGCACCCAGGCTTACGAGAGCCTAGGAAGCCCCCTAGCCTCAATAGTCGCTTCAATAGCCGCTGAAGCCCTAGACAAACCTATAATCATAGACAGCGAAACTCATGAGAAACACAAAAGCATAATCGAGCTAAAACCCCCGCAGTGAAAGCCTCTTGAGAGTCTCTGAAAGATACATAATCTCATTAACTCTCATTTACATGCTAACTACGGTAACTCTCTCAACGTACGGCCCAAGCGGCTTAGACCTTTACGTATCGCTCTACATTCTAGAATATTTTATACTCACGCTTCTCCACTCACCCTTCAACCCCAGAGCGCGAAAAATCATAGATGTTACAGGCTACGTCCTGTTCGCAACATTCTTGATAATCGTAGCGCTTAAGGTGTTGGAAATACTCATCGGCGTCAGGATATTATGAGAAGTCTTGCAGTAGTTTTCTTAATCACAATTCTTTTTGCGGCAACGATTTCCAGCATACTTGTCGTAGCAGAGCCTGTTTACACTCCTCATGAAGATCCTGCCACGGCTGAGAGCGCTATGGACGCATATTCCTTCTTCACCTATTATTCGGACATTTTCACGCTCATATCATCCAAAATGTATGCGAATGCCACTTTGCTAGTGGAGCACCTGAAATTCGTCTACATCTCCGCAGATCTGACGTACATCATACAAAGATACAACAACTTGACTCTTGAACTAACGCAGACTCTGGACAACCTTGAGAGTCTCCTCAGCAAAGCCTCAGCACTGCTAAGTCAGTATCGACTAGACGAAGCTTCCCAGACGCTTAGCGAAGCCGGAATAATCGTTGGCAGAGCAGAAATCCTCATGAAAGACCTCACCGATGCCACGCAAACGCTCAGCTCAAGCTTCGGGGTATTGGCAGCCCCTGCAGGAAGCAAGCTGAAGCAAGCCTACGACACTCTTCAAAACCTTCTTCAAAGGCTAAGGCAACTCATTAACGACTATCTAGAACGCCTGAACAGCATCAAGAACGAAAAAACGACAATCGAAAACAAAAACCTCAACCCGACCGAGATAACCCTGAGCCTGAACACCACAGAAGCCTTCGTCGGAGAACCCATCGAAGCCACAGGAACCCTAACAACCAACGGAACAAGCCTCCCAAACAGAACAATAACCTTCCTTTTCGACAACAGTCCCATTGCCGCGACCACAACAGGCTCAGACGGTTCATACAACACTACCGCAACGATACCTTACCGGTACGTTCACAACATGACCGCAACAGCCCTGTACACCCCCTCGGACACAGATGTGGGAGTATACCTCGCCTGCATAAGCCCCCCAGTATACGTCGAAACAATGTTTAACGAAACCCGACTTGAAACCACAACCCCAAGCGAAGCCTATCCAGGATTACCGATAACAGTCAAGGCCAACGTAACCTCAGAAGACACAACCCCCCTGGACCAACGAGGAGTCAGCGTGTTCCTAGACAACAACCTCCTGGCTAACGTGGAAACTGACCCCCAAGGCTACGTCAACGTAGATACCATTCTTAGCCCAGAGACGCCAACCGGAAGCCACACCATGACAGTTGCAGTCGATCCTCAGGGCATCTATGCCGGAGTCTCTCAAACCAAAGCATTGAATGTCGTGAAAAACCCGTCCGAACTTACCGTTCAAGTTCCCTCATTCGTAATCCTGCCGACGAAAGTGGGTATCGAAGGGAATGCTAGCTCGACCTTCGGACCACTTCAAGATGCTACGATAACTTTGACGCTAGCAAACAACGTGACCACAGTGAAAACCTCCAAAAACGGCGAGTTCAACGCCACCATCGACTTGCCATCAAATCTAATACTCAGCGCTGGGTTCCAAGGACTCAAAATCACCGTCGAACCAGCTGAACCTTGGAACGCTCCAACTCAAAGAGAAATGAACATCTTTGTCGTAAACCCCGCAAACATTGCACTGGCCTCAGTCGCATTCGTCTGCGTGGGAACGGTCATATACACAACTAAGTCAAAGAGCACCAAACGCAAAGAAGGCGAAACCCTGAGAGTCGTGTCTCTTCCGCCAAGAATTGTTCTTCCAAAAATCACTCCGTTCCCAACCCAAACAAAGTTGGAAGGCACGAAAGGCCGGATAGTCGCGGCTTATGTTAAGGCTTTGCAGATTGTCCAGAGAGCAACTTCAATCTCTTTTGCGCCTCAAATGACCTTGCGTGAATTCCTGCAAGCAGCTAAACCAAAACTGAACGGCGTAGCTGACTCCTTCGCTGACCTGACATTCATGGCGGAAAGAACTCTTTACTCTCTCTACATGCCGACCCAGACCGATGTAGCAAAAGCTGAAGGCCTAACAATGAACATACAGGGGAAGCCAAAACTTGAGCCCGCGTAAAACGCTGCCAATCCTTGCTCTGCTGATAGTGCTTGCGTTGACAGCACTTATCTGGTTCTACCCTCCAAACGGAGACTTCATAACCAGCAACCCATTCTGGAACGGACTCTCAACATTCACTACAGACTCCAAGGTTACCCCAATAAGGTCCTTCGACAACCTACCTTCTCCCTCCAAAGAAACAGTGCTGATAGTCACACCTTATACGCAATTCACAGAAACGGAGCTTGACAACCTCTCTCAATACGTCTCACGAGGAGGAGCCCTGATAGTTCTAGACGACTATGGCTACGGCAATCAAATCCTCAACCGATTGGGATTGGACATGAGGTTCACGGGCAAACCGTTGCTGGACCCACTTTTTGACTACAAGAACAAGTGGCTCCCAAGAATAACAGACTTCACCCAAACACCAATAGCCAATAACATGACAAGCATAGTCTTAAACCACGCCTCAACCATAAGCAACGTCTCGGACAACGCCGTTATTGCATGGTCATCCCGATTCAGTTTCCTAGACGTGAACGGAGATTCAACTTGGGAAACAGGCGAGCCCATGGGTCCTCTGCCCGTTGCGGCATACGCCAAAGTGGGCGAGGGCTACGTGATCGCCGTATCAGATCCAAGCTTTCTAATCAACGGCATGATAAACATGGACGACAACCTTGACTTCATCAAAAAACTGACACAACTTCAAAGCTCAAGCCCGACAATATTCCTTGACCAGTCGCATCTTCCCAAAACAAGTCTAGACGACGCTAAGCAGACCATCGCTACAATCTACAATTCGGCCTCGTCCCCTCTTGGGACACTAAGCTTAATAACCGTAATATTGGCATTAGCATTAACTCCAGTCTGGCGGAAAAGTGGAAAAAATGAACAAACAAGCACTGAAAGAACCGAACGAGAGCCTTAAGGCCCTAACCGAGATTCCTCAGAAGATTCTGAGTGAAGTCTCAAAGGTTGTAATAGGCAAGGAAGACACGAAAGAAATACTCCTTGTCGCCCTACTCAGCGAAGGCCACGTCCTCATCGAAGGGCTAACAGGAACTGCTAAGACTCTGCTGGCGAGAACCTTCGCGAAAGTCACTGGCGGAGAGTTCAAAAGAATCCAGTTCACACCAGACATGTTGCCAGCCGACGTGACGGGATTCAACCTCTACACCCCAGACGGCAAATCAAGATTCATATCAGGCCCAGTGTTCGCAAACGTAGTGCTTACCGACGAGCTGAACAGAACAACGCCCAGAACCCAAGCAGCCCTCCTTGAATCGATGCAGGAGAGACAGGTAACCATAGAGGGCGAAACGCGTCAGCTGCCAAAACCGTTCATGGTCATCGCCAGCCAGATGCCGTACGGGGCTGAAGGAACGTACCCGCTGACGGAAGTCCAGGCCGACAGGTTCATGTTTCGGGCCTGGAGCGCGTACCCGAACAAGGACGAGGAACAACGCATCGTCAGAGAAATAGACTACATCGAGCAGCCAGAAATCAGTGCTGTCACAACTCCCCAAGAAATACTTACCATCCAACAAGCCGTGAAGAAAACGTACGTCGAAGACAAGGTCCGAGAATACATAGTCGCTCTTGCCAACGCCGCACGCCAGGACCCCGACGTTCACACTGGCCCGAGTCCCCGTGCAAGCTTATCTCTGTACAAAGGGTCAAGGGCCCTTGCATTTCTGCAGGAAAGAGACTACGTGATACCGGATGATGTCAAACGGCTCGTCTTTCCAGCTTTCGAGCACAGAATACACATCAAACCAGAAGCAGAAATGGAAAACATAACCCCAAAGGTCGTGGTCGAAAGAGCGCTAAAACAAGTTCCCGTGCCGACGATACAGTGAGCACACTTCCACAGATGACTGTCTAAATGGTTTTTTTAACATCCAAAACAATTTCCGAAGCATATCTTATCTTGATTTTTCTCGCAGCAATACTCAGTTCTGCCCCGCCCTACTCCATCGTAACCCTAGGCCTTTTGGCGCTGTGGCTCTACTCATTCTACAAGCCTCCAAGAGCCGAGCTGACCCTCACCTTAACCGTCGCAACTCTGATCCTCACACCATTAGCCCTACAATCCCTAGCCGGACCGTTCTTCTCAGCTTTCCTGATAATCCCCATCATACCTCTCCTGGATCAAAGCTTCAGGATGAACGCGCTCAACCAGTCTATCACCCATTCAAAGGCCGGAAGAAAAGCCACAACCACCTTGAAGGCCCTCGCAACAACATTATCCATCATATTCGTCTCATCCATAATTCTGCTGAACTACATGCTACTGCTGACAAGCATCATTCTGATCATGTATCTTGCCTCCGTCTTGCTGTACATTTTTCGAACGATTCCCAAAATGCCTCTAGAAGAATCAAGGACGTGGCGAAGGGTCCTCGTCGGCGACACCGCTGAAGTGCCTTTAAGCTTGAAAAGCAAGGCCAAAACACCCTTGCAAGTCTTCCTCAAAGCCCCGCAACAATGGATGCACCTTCAACCTTCTGCACTTGAAATGGACACACACGCAGAAGCAAAATTCAACCTGACTTTCACGCCTCCGCTAGCGGGCCCCTCAAAACTTCAGCTCCACGCCTCAACAGTCGACCCGTGGGGCCTAACCCAGACAAACCAGACTCTGGAACCAGTCGAACTGCACATAATCCCCAAGGCCAGATACGCCGAATGGCTCGCCAAAAAATACCTTGAACAACCAGCCTCGGGAACTGCTCCGATCGTCACGACTTCACCGCTGAAAACGCTCAAGACCGCAAGACGCGGAGTGGAATACTCCAGCAGCCGCCTGTACCAGCCGGGCGACAGGTTGAAGGACGTAGACTGGAAACACACGTTCAAGCTTCAACAGCTGGTCATCAAAGAATACCTAAGCGCTCAAGGACAATCAGCCATAATAGCCACGAACCTCAACGCGAAAGACCCCGAAGAAGCCGACGAACTCGCATACAACCTCATCACCTCAGCCCTCACCCTGGCCACAGAAGGCCTACCAACGGCGTTAGCCGCCTACAACCAGAAAGACATCATCGAAACAACCACCGCAATAAACCCATTAGAAACGCTCAAAAAAGCGTTGAAGCTAACTCAAAACATAACCTTGGTCGAGCCTCTGCAGAGAACCTTGGACCCTCCAGACATAAAAAGACTAAGAAGAAACATAAGCGAGCTTGAAAAAGCACCAACAAAACCAGCGGAAAAACTCGCAGAAATCCTCAAGCTGGAGTATCAGATCCTGCAAGAAACGGCCAAAGAGCACCCGGCAGGCCGGGCACTCATAAAGGCTGCAGAAGGCACGCCTGCGCCTGCAGTCATAGCCGTCGTGTCTCCACTCAGCCACGACACAGATGCGTTGGCTGTCACTCTGGAAAAGCTCGAGAGAAAAGGATACAGCACAGTCGTCGTGAAATCAAAGACCAAACCACCCAAGTCAGCATCACAAACACGATAATATAAATCCCAACAACTGTTAACAAAACAGAAACCGAGTAGAAAAACCGTGAGAAAAGCAAAATCAACGCTCATCCTGGTTCTGGCCCTGTTCCTCATTCTTTCACACGCGATGGTTGCCCACGCTGCCACCCAGTCGGTTGACGATGTGAGAAGTGCGGTGTACAACGCCTTCAAAGCGCTCGGTGAAGCATACAACCCGGGCGGAGACATCAGCAACCTCACAGAAACGCTCAACGAAGCATTAAACCTCACGTCAGAAGCTGAGACAATAGCCAGCACAAACCCAGGCGAGGCCCAAACGCTCTTGTCAGAAGCCAAAACACTAGTCGAAAACGTCGCCAGCCAGGCTCCGCTAATCAAAGAGGAAGGACTAAAACAAGGGCAAACGCAGACGATAATCACATTTGCTTCCATTGCAGCCGCAATAATCGTGGGCATCCTCATCTACATGTTCGGCCCAAACCTTCTGTGGCGCTTCTGGCTTAGACTCAGAAAGAACTACACAGTCAGGGTCACAGGCACGCCTAGGAAAGAAAAAGGCCTAGTCATCACCATGGACCAAGTGTGCGCGGCAATACTGGGCATAATCCTAATCGTAACTGTTTTCGTTGCAGCACAATACTTCATCGGCGGTAGAACAGGCGAGACCTTCTCAGAACTCGGCGTTCTAGGGCCTAACATGACGTTGGGCGACTACCCCAAAGAGGTTGTTGCCGGAGATGCTGTCAACCTGTACGTTTACGTCGGAAACCAGATGGGAAAACCAGTCTACTACACCGTCATGATCAAAATTGGAGACAACAACACGAGCGTCAACCCGGCTCCAATAGAACCGACCATGGAACTCGAAAGAATAATGTTGCAGAACGAGAACTGGACATCGCCAGTCAACATCAAACTGGCACAGGCAGGTCTAAACCAAAGAATAATATTTGAACTGTGGACGTACAACGAAACCACAAGCAACATCGATTACCGGCAGATATGGGGGCAGGTCTGGCTTAACGTAACCGCGCCGCCCTAACAGCAGTGCGTGGTGTGCCATGAGTTTCATAGCCTTCAGGATGTTCCTGAGAAAGGGCGGAACCTCCTCCGCAATTCTGGCAATAGCACTCCTCATAGCCATAATGGCTTCAGCCAACTCCGTTGTAAACAGCATAAACTCCCAAGCCACCGCTCTAGGAAGCATGGTGGACGTAGGCCAAACCTATCTGGTTGTGCAGAAAAACTCCACCTCAATAACAAACAGCGAAGTAACATCAGACGTGGCTAACCTCTTGGCAAACATGACTGATGTCCAGTACGTTCTGCCTCAAAGAATACTCACCGTAACCCTGACCTCAAACTCCACCAACCACACAGTGGAATTAACAACAGTCGACGATCTGCCACTTTTCTTCAACATCAAACAAGCTCGCATGGAAGGCAAGATCGCAGAATCGAACAGCCTTGAAGTGAACCTAGGCGTTGCCTTGGCCAGCCTCACATCCACAAACACCAGCGACCAGATAACCTTAACCTTCGGAGACAAATCCTTGAAAACGAATGTCACAGGCACCTTCACAACTCTAACTCAAAGCGACGCAGAGATCGTTGCCCCGACAAAAATAGCCCAGCAGCTGACCGGTGAAAACGGCAAACTATCGTTTATCGAATTTTCCCTCAAAACCGACAGCTCAGAACCGGCGGCAAGCAGCATCGAGCAGACATTGCCGAGTGACCTTAAGATCCGCAAGGTCCAACAGTTGAAGAGCTTCATTCAAGCCGTGAACGATCAAACCCTATCCTTCCTAAACGTTTGGTCAGTAAGCATATTCATCGTGATAGTCGCCGCCTCCTACATCGTGGCCACGAGGCTCATAACAGAATCCAGCTACGAACTGGCGATGCTCAGATCCCTGGGCAGCAACAGAAGACTACTCTTCAGCGTAGTGTTCACCTACACTGTTTCCGTAGCCTCACTCGGCGCCGTCCTAGGCTTATCCATAGGCGTCGTCGGAGCTCAAGCAGCCTCAACCATGGCCAGCTGGATAAAACCAGGAGTGACCCTGGCCCCCTTCCTGGAGATTGAGCAAGCACTTCAACTGGTCGCCTTCACATTCCTCTCGGCCATCCTAGGATGCCTGTACCCAGCCTTCAGACATGCCTTCAGGTTCAAAATGGAGGAGGCTCTGTGAGGCTCCTCGGATTCAGGTACCTCAGGAAACGAAACCTCTTCATCCTCTTCCTAATCGTCACGCTTATCTCCACGCTTTTCTCGATAACGGCTTTCAGCCTCTTGGGCCTCTACAACGGTTTCAACGCCTACCTCGGACAGGGCGACAACATCATCGCCATCTACAGCACTAAGGGCAGCACGCCCTTTACGGGTCTAATCCCGTCATACTTGGCTGAAAGCATCAACACGTTGAAGGGAGTCTTAGCGAGCAGCCCCGAGATTCTGGCGCCCTGCGTAGTCAAGGGCGAAGCAGTCTTCGCAAGAGGAGCCATACTGGACGAACTCACCAAGCTGAACCCGTTGACCGTGGTGGAGGGAAACTTGTCAACGTTGACAGATTTCGACTCTGCAATAGTCGGCAAGAGCATGGCTGAAAAACTGGACCTGAGGCCCGGAGACCAAATCCTCGTCCAAGGAACCTTGACAGAACGCTACCTCGAACTCCACATTGTAGGAGTCTACGAGTCTCACACACCCATGGACGATGAAATAATTGTCCCGCTCTACGCGGGCCAGTGCTTGAGGGCCGTTGACTACGGCCAAGTCACGCTCATAAGAGTCAAGATAGACAGAGCCCAAGTAACGCCGGAAACCATCTACGAAGAAATCGCCAAGGAAGCCTCTCAACCCAGCCCAGATAACGGAGAAAAGCCCACGCAGCCAGGAGTAGTCCTTTGGCCGCGACTGAGTTTCCTGTTAAAGAACGTTGGGGTCGAGGACGCTCAGACGTTTATGAAGAGCTACCTGGATCGCTACGGAGTGACCGTGGAGAACGTGCTAGTCCTGTCTGCAACGGTCTTCATTTTCTCCAGTGCAAGTCTCGCCATAGCCATCACCACTCTGACGCGTCAACACAAACATGAAATAGAAATCCTGCAGTCGCTCGGAGCTTCCAAGAGAACGTTGAAAATGGACTTTTTGGTCAAGACCTTGACAGTATCACTTGCCGCGTCAGCGTTCGGAACAATCCTCGCAATGCTAGCCCTCACGGCCATGTGGGGAACGGGCTACCTGCAGGTTCTGTCACACAGAATTCTCATTCAATTCAACCCCATCGTGATCGTGCTGAACTTTGCCCTAGTCTCAGCTCTAGTCTCCGTGGCCATACTGAAATCGATAGCGAAGAAATGAAGAAACTCCTCTATCTTCTCTTGCCCGTGATCGTCGCGTTCGCCCTCAGGCTCTACCCCTACTCCATCAG
>Ga0315277_10008067_pt1 | contig 13588 bp, 18 predicted proteins | sample YL17G05_15_MG_FD_203695 | JGI IMG/M metagenome (GOLD analysis project Ga0315277, IMG submission 203695) | Sediment microbial communities from Yellowstone Lake, YNP, Wyoming, USA - YL17G05_15 | ecosystem: Environmental > Aquatic > Freshwater > Lake > Sediment | place: USA: Wyoming | collected...
TTATATTCTTTATGATGGTAAAGAAAAATTTAAAGGTAGACTTATCTTATGAACAAATATAACAACATTTTCGGACATATTCTATCACTTTTTCCAGGATGACAATTTGAATCATTCGTCCGTGAAACGAACTCTTCAAAAAAGGATCAAAAGGATTTAACTGATGGGGCCAGTTCGTTGCAATGCTTTTTTGTCAGTTGGGACAAGCTCATACCTTGCGTGAGATCTGTGGAGGGCTCGCCACCTCATTGGGAAAAATGATTCATCTGGGAATGAAGAAAGCACACAGCAGATCCACATTGGCTTATGCCAATGAGCATAGACCATGGCAGTTAAATGAGAAATTGTTTTTTCATATTCTTGGTCTTTATCATTCCCAATTTGGCTGGAAACACAAGTTTCGTTTCAAGAACAAGTTGTTGAGTTTTGATGCGAGCATTATGGCACTCTATTTGAGCATTTTTGACTGGTTTACATTCATGCGCACTAAGGGGCGATCAAGTTGCATCTTCTTTTAAATCACGTCGGCTATTTGCCTCAATTTGTCCTTGTCACGCCGAGTAAAGTTCATGAAGTCAAAATATAAAAGAAATTAGCCTTGTATCCGGGCACCATTATCGACATTAAACGCGGTTTCGTGAATTATGCCTTATGGCCTTTTTGGACCAAACAAGGTGTGTATTTTGTCACCCGCCTCAAGGAGAATGCCGATTATCGGATCGTTCAAAAGAATCCGGTTCCGGAAAATGGCAACATGTTGAAAGATCAACTCATCTATCTGCAAGGCTTTTATTCAAAGAAATGTTCCTTTGCGTTGCGGATAATTGTCATCCGGGACCCGAGGACGAAAGAGAGATTTACGTTTATCACCAACAACATGAAACTGCCTGCTTCCACAATTGCGATGATTTACAAAGATCGATGGCAGAACGAACTCATTTTCAAGGCATTGAAGCAAAATCTTCGGATCAAAACGTTCGGGGGAACATTCTTCAATGATGACATGATCCAAATTTGGACAGCAGTGACCAACTATATAACTAAAACTCCCTCGTTTTCTTTTACAGATTCATAATCTTCAAACGCCTCTATCAGATCTCCCCTTTTCGTAAATATTCTGCCATTTCTGTTCCAGCGATAAAGCCTCACTGTCGATTTACGGTTTGTTCCTGCCCATTTAGAAATGGTATCCGGTTTCACACCGAGAATGTATGCTATCTCTTCTCTCCAATACCGTTCTTTGTACGGATTTATCCCGAGACGTTTGCATACGTCCACGAAAGAATAATCACTGTCACTATTCCTATTTTGTCCGAACTGTTTCATGGCTTGGACGGATCTTTGCCCTAATCAACAACAAAGGCTTTTAATTCGCCTTTCAGCAATTGTGCATCAATCTTTTCAGGTTTGATTTCAACCTGACCTCGACAAATCCCTTAAGTTCTTCAACCAGCTTCTTTATCTTATCGCCGTCCGGCTCAGGCAAACCATATCCCTTAGAATCAGCCCCAACGGAGACGAAAGCAGGGCTAATGTCCTTGATGATCTGAACAAATTGGTCATGATCGAAATCCAGAATCGGCTCAATCGAAATCATCACCCTGTACCCCTTTTCTCTTGCCACCTTAATATAGCGAGCCCGGTCATGGATATCTGGTGCCAGGGACAAAGTGTTTGTCCTGTTCGTCTCAATGGTCGTTCCTAAGATTGTTCTAGCCGGGAAACGGCCAGAGAACTCAATGAACCTTTCGGGATTTTTGCTTTGAAACAGGTAGGTATTTCCCGGGTATTTTCCGGAATGGTCCAGAACTTTTGCGATCCAGTCGGAAGGAACTCCACGAGCAAACAAGTCGCCACAATCCTGGACGAACACCATGTGGCCCCTGCCTTCATTCTTGGATAGTTCCCTTTCAAGAAGATAAAGCGGACCCGTGTAACGGTTTCTCACCCCGGGAAATCTTTTCTTCATGCGGGTGACATAACAATACCCGCAACGGTGGGGGCATTCCCCACCGATAAAATTCCTTTTCGTATCAACCCATGGGTACATATTGTCCTTGTTCTTTTTGATATCCATTTGTTGTCTCCTTTCAAAGCCATTTAAGCGATTTCAATGCTTTTAGATTTCAAATGCAACTGATAATGACCGAACAGCTCCTTCAATGCCTTGTCGCCAAAACCATTTTCCATGATAGCCTGCCGTAATGGCCGCAATTTCGCTGTTAATTCAAATGATTTTGGCAGTGCACCTTGCTTGTCATATTTGTCACGACACTTCCGAATGAACATTTTAATGTCATTTTCATCAAACCTTTCTGTCAGGTATCCCACGATTCCGTCATTCCTCGTCACATCTCTGTCACCCGCAACACTGCTTTTCATCATCAGAGATAAGATTAGAGACAAGAGAAGGATATTTGCTTCGATACTACAAACTAGGACTGTTGCCATTATTTTCTTGGCCGTATCCACATTCTTCACATACCACATTTTCATGACGGCATTCTCCACCGAGACCAATCGTAAATCTTCAGATTGTATGGAGGCTATCTTCAGGTCAACTATAGCTGCAGCTTTCTGAATCCAAGCATCAAAATTCTGTATCTGTTCAGAAAGGAACCTGTCCCGGTCCCGAACCAGAGCACTCTCCCGTGCCAAAAGTTCTCCTTTTCTTTTTGGCAAATAGGTGGAATTCGTATCCAACTCCATTTTCTCCTCGACGCTGTTTATCATCCTGTCGAGAATATTGATTTCCATCTGGATTTTTTTGGCATACCGGGATTTTATTTCGGCGACGATAGACAATGTTTTTTCCTTTTCCATGGCTTCCTGTCGCTGATGGGCTTCCAGGATAGTGGAAAACCATCCCAAAACACCCAAGCTACCGCAAAAAACAGCGATTGAAGTATATAAAGCAATACCGACCACCTTCCTTTTTCCAGACCACTGGAGAAAAACGAAAAGTGAACCGAGCCGGATGATTTCGAAGACAGCGGACGCGATAACCGCCGTTTCCTTACCGAATAATGTGTTCCAGCAGCGGAACTGGGCTTTCAAGGATAAGAAGGTTAGGCAAACCACCAAAACAACAAGTCCGTACACACGGCACTTTTTCAATATCCATTTTATCCCAAAGCGTGATTGTAGACTCGATCTTTTCATTTTACTTACCCGCGTTTATGACACTTTTGCGTGGTGTATACATTATATAACGTCCTAACCGCCTAATTTCTGGAAACATCTTTTATCATGATTTGGCATACCAGGATTCAACCCTCTACGGTAATAGGTTCCTGTACTTTTTCTGGAGGCTTTTGATTCCGATTGATTTCTTCGATATATTTCAGGAAATACGAACAATTCCCACCCCCTTCGCAGCCCAATAATCGCTTCATGGTGTCGGATCCGCATCCATAGTTGTATCCATTGACATACGCCGAATGGACGATGGTTTTGACTTCTGAAGGATTGAGCGGCGGCTGGTTTCTCAAATTCCAGACACCGACAGCTCCGAGCGTTTTCTCCTCGCTGCAATTGAGCCTTTTCAGCTCCGAAGCGATGATCAGCCCGGTTTCGTTCCGTTTTCCCTCTGAAGTGCCTGCTTCGAGCATTTTCCGAATGCATGGCCTTATTGCCATCGGAAAACGCCGGTAATCCGGTTTCCCAGCAACCACCTTGTCCAAAAGTCCCAGGGATCTGACCTGGCTTTCGATTTCGTCCGCGATGCACGGCGTGATGGATTTAAGGAGCTCGAACTGTTGTTCGAGATCAAACGGCTTGTAGCCATGGTCCCGATCCAGGAAAGCGCATCGACCTTTTTTGACGTCCGGAATGGTAAGAGGCGTCCTTATCAAATTTCCCAGGTCCGAACTGCGTATCTGCTTGGGAAAAATCTCGGGCAAGGGATGTGTGCCCGCTTCACGGCACACGTGACCCAGCAGGGCTTGTGGGATCTCTGCATTGACCGGCCGGTTGAAAAAGAAGTACACATGCCAGCCCTTCGAGGTCGAGGTGGCAGGGTAAGGTTGCAGGGCGAATTTCCGGCTGTAAAAATCGATTTTTTCAAGATCCTCGAACGTGTGCTCGGCATCCAGGTCGATCGCCGCCAGCCGGCATTTCCCGTCGGGCAACAGAGGATAAAAACCCGCGATCCGTATGCCTGACAAATGCCTGTCAATCACATCGTCGGTCACAGGAGCCCTGGCCTTCTTTGGACACTCCCTGCACGGCGACGGCATCTTCCTGATGCGGCAGTCCTGGGTAAACTTGTTTCTACAATCGGGAGCGTACATTTTCCTGCCGTCCCTTTCGTAAAGGACAGCGTATACATCCTGCCTCACCCGCCCGACGATCGCGGATCTGTACAGGCTTATTTTCTCTGATAAATCCATATCGTACCGTCCATTTTATGTAGAAGCTGTCTTGGAACTAAGCCTTTAGGCGGGTCGCATTCAGTTCACCGTTTTCCCAATCCAACCGAATCTTGTCGGAGGGTCTGATATCCTTTCGAAGAATCAGTTTGGCAATCGGAGTCATCACCAGTTCATTTATTTTTCTTGCCAAGGGCCTCGCATTCATTTCGCGATCAAAACCCTTCTTTACGATTGCTTCGATCAGACGATCCGTATAACCGAATTGGATATTGTCCTTTTTTATTTGTTCGAGATTTTCTTTGAGCAATTGGTCTGCAATTTTACAGCATGCCTTTGGACTCAACGTGTGAAATACCACCACATCATCAAACCGATTAATCAATTCAGGCTTTAAATGTTTTTTAATCTCACCGATGACGATTTCTTTTTTTTGCAGAGGGTCGGATACATTCATTGCCTCTTTTGTTCCGAGGTTTGATGTCAGGATGACGACAAACTCGGACAAGCTGATCGTCTCCTGGGTTGAAGAATCGTCGAATTGCCCCTCTGCTGCGATCCGGAGCAGGACATCGAGAACTTCATTGTCGGCTTTCTCCATCTCGTCGAACAAAATGACCCCGCACTTTATCCGTTTGACCCGTCTTGTCAGCCATCCTCCTTCGTCGTTATGTCCCACAAATCCTGGAGGAGCCCCAAAAAGCTGGGAGACGTCACCCCTGTTCTTGTATTGGGAGAGATCGACGAAAATGATGGCGGATTTGTTCAAATACAAGAAGTCCGTGAGGACCTTCGCAAAATACGTCTTCCCCACACCCGTGGGTCCTGCAAAAAGGAATGTCCCAACACACTCTTCTCGAGTTTGTAGATTGGTTTTCCTTCTGATAATCGCATCGCAGACCGTGTCAACGGCAGAGTCCTGTTCGATCACCCTGGATTTCATTTTCTGAGCCAGACCGAGGATCTCCTGAGTCGGTATGTCGTAGAAGCTCCTCAATCCGCCTTCCCCCCTGGTCATCTGGGACATCACATAGGCCGAGTCAAAGGAGATTTTATCAATGCTCGATTGGATCATCAACCTTCGGATCTGATCCGCAGTCAACTTGAGAACTCTGCAGATATGAACCAAATCGTCTTTGTTCGAGATGTTGAGTTCCATTTTACACCCCCCGGATATAATTGACCAAGTAACGCAAATAGGCCTCGTAGCCCTCTGAATCGGGCAGGGTCACTTCAATTTTTTGAATATTCGAATTCTTCAAGTCGGCGCACAATTGGCTCCATTGATGGCATACGAGCAGCACCAGGTTGCGCGAATGGAGAATTTTCTGGTTTTGCAGCCATTTTTTGATCATGACCAAATTCATGCGGTCGGTGCAGTATTCCTCGATAAACCCGATCTGCACCATGTTCCTGGTGTCATGCGATTCGAGGAGCGTGGTGACCCGGGTAAGGGTCTCGGCCATGCTGCAATTTTCAACTGTATTTCCGGTCCGCTGATTCACGTTCCTGGCCATGGCCTCAAAACGGTCGGGAGCCACTGGAGGACAGGCTTTTCCCCCTTCGTTGCTCCGATTGCCATCATGAGAAATTTCCCGTAACGGAGTGACTGGATCGGCGTAATAAAAATGGTCAAATCGACCCGATGCATGCCTCACCAGGTATTCTTCCAGCGTCTCTTCACCATACTGGATGTCGTCGAAGAAGGTATCGGCGACGTTTCCGTAAAGCAGAACCATGTGGTCCGGAACGATTGGACTCCCGTTCCCGTACCGTTTCAAGAAATCGGGCCACATATTGACCTCCTAACCGCAAGGCGATGCACCGTCCACGGTGACATCGAGTTTGTTCTCGGACAGGAATTCCAGAAAGGCCAAAACCGCCTTTTTGCTCCCCGAGAGGATGAACTGTCCGTCCGAACGGATGTGCAGAGTAATTGTTTTACCCTCAAATGCCAGCGGCATTGGGGGCTGCTTTGGCTTTTTGTTGTGTTCGTTTTTTGACATGGGTCAATCCTCCATTGGGCGAAACAGGGTATGCTTTCTCGATCTGGACCCCGATTCCATCCTTGGACAGTTTTCCGATGAACCGTTCCAGGTCATGCAAACATTCACTGTGATGAATGCCGCCGTACCCCTCCGAGAAATCGGCGTTCATGTTTCCCTGGGCATCGACGTCGAACCGCACCCTTTTTTCGCCGGCTTGTCCCAGAAGCGCCACCTTGTTTGGGTCGCCGCGTTCGACCGTGATCTGAAATCCCTGGTTCGCGAGGGCTTCCATGGACTTCTTCACGACCGTTTCGAATTCCTTCTGCTGTTCGGCATCCCGGATCAACTGTTCGATCCGCTTTCCAGCTTCCTCTGCCTTTTGAACGTACCGTTTGACCGATTCCGTCGTGCCCAGCGCGTTCACCACCGATTCGAGCCCGTGAACACTGGAAGAACAGTTCTGATACTTTTCAGGCAAGAGCCTTTCTGCGTCCGCACGTTTTGCCAGATTCAGAGATTCCGAAAGCCTTTGCTGAAGCTCCATGGCTTTCTGCCTTTCCACTGCCAGCCACCTCTCTTTTTCCCTGGCAAATTCGACCTGAATTTCTTGCACTTGCTTTTTCGATTCCCTGATTAAATCTGCGACCGCCCTGGAAATTCCCCGTACTGCCGCTTCGCTGAGATCCAAAGCGGCATCGTGCCTTGCACGGATCCTCCCTCGTATTAAGTAGCTCATGGTGTTTTTCTCCTTTGTTATAATCATTTTTCAAGATAAGCCTGGCAAGTGTATTCGCCGTCATCCGTCGGTAAAAGCATCTTCCATCTGATACTGGGATCGTATTCGCTGGCAAAGGTGACCACCCATCCGCTTGACATTTTTTGGGCGCTGATTTCCCTGATACGGCCGGGCGGATATTTTATTGGAGACAAACGGTGGTCGTAAATCTTTCCGCGATAGATGTACAGCCAGACCTTTAATACATTTGCGGGTCCCGCAAAAACCCTATTTGCCGTCCACGGTCTTTCAATTTTCTCTTCGCGGGTTGAATTTCCTCTATCGATCGGTGTTGGAGTTTCCGGAGGATTGTTCTGTTTCCCCCAGTCGGGTACCTCGGGTGTCTTGACCATAATGATTATTTTATGAGTGCAACCCGTCAAGAATAAGACCAGTATGAGTCCAATCCATTTGATTTTCATGCGCGCCTCCTTTTAAAGACGGGCAGGGGGCTTTGGTTTGACCCCCTGCCCATCCCGCGCTTTACCGGGTGCGCTGCCCGTTGAAACCGTCGATTTGCTCCGTGAAATCGGCCGGGGAATTGACCACAGGCGCCCGCTTGTGGAACAAGCCGCGTCCGATCAGCAGCCCCGCGATCAGCAGCACAACGAGAAGGAGCCGGCGGAACCTCAAATCCGGGTTCATGGTGACCTCCCATCAGTTTAATGGTAAACATGTTTCCAGGCGGGTCTGGTTCAAGTCTGTTTTAAAACAGATCCTCCCTGGCGTTCTTTGTTTTATGAATGTTTCTGCAACACCTCCTCGAAACGTCAGGAGTTTTCGGTTCGAATGGGAACTTGATCGGTACGTACTCGTCATTTCAGTGGAAAGCGTCCTCTGGTTCACGGTTTTTAGTAAATCGACGTAAAGTATCACCGAACGCATCTCGCCTGCCGTGCCTTTGACCGGTACAGCAAAAATATGCTGTGAAACTGGATTGAAAACCGCGCACCGGTTCACGAATTCCAGGACCTGATCCGGATGGGCCGAACGGTCCACCACGGCCTGCAGAAAGTCGGTCCAGCGTTGTTTCCCGTTTGGAACGTCGGACAACAGGTCCGGAATCACGGAGGCATCGGTTTGGTTCAGGCGCCGGATGAAGAGTGCCGCAATAGCGTAGAAGATGTTCTTCAGAACCAAGTTTTCCGGCAACGGATCGTCCGGCTTGATGAATCCGGAAAGGCCTGTCAGATAGTATCCGGCATAAGCGGGATCCAGCAAGGGAATCTCCCCGCTGCACACCTCCGCCGCGATAGCCTCCGCCATCCCTTCGGTGACCAGCAAAGGATAATTGTTGATAAAGCCGTTGCTTTGCCAAAAACCGTGGACGATCTCGTGGCAGATCATCTGATCTGAAACATTCTCGCTGGGAAAATCTAATTCCCGTGCGCTCCACCAGAACAGACCCGACCGCATGCGTCCCGCGCGCTCCGAAAGTCGCTTACTGAAATCGATTTTGATTTTCCCCTCGAACACGGGTGCACCCAGTTTCTCCCTGATTTTCTCGGACGCATTTTCTATTCTCTCAAAAAGTCCCGCGTTTTCCTGATCTTTTTTGAACAGAACCAGAATATGGTCGATGCTTCCCACTTCTTTATAGCTGAAGAACTCATCGACGAAGCGTTGCTTGATCCCGCTTCGAATGGACGGAACCAGATACATCACGGAAGCTGACACCAGAAGAAACGCTGCAGACAAAATCCAAATTATGACTCGCGGATTTCGTCGTTCACGAACGTTGACTGGATTGTTTTGCGGCATGACTTTCCCCCTTTCATTATAGAATAATCGGCGGCGGCTCGGGAATGAGCATCCAGCCGATGTACAAACCCAGCATCAAGGCGATAAGCATATAAAAGACATACCGGATCGATCTCTTCGCCCATATATTTCTGGCAAACACCCATATCCTATTCAGGGAAATCCGAATCCGGTTGCGCTTCTCTTGAACCCGGATCTGGGGCCGGTTATCGGTTTTGGCGGCCGGCTGCGGATTCGGATTCACGGATGTCCAGGTAGTGGCACGCGGCTCGCTTTCAATTTGTGGTTCGGGTTCCACTTTGATTTCAGGCGGAGGCGTTTCCGTTTTCTCCTGTGAGGAAAACGCCTTGTCCATAATTCCATCCACGATTGAATCTTTCGAATCCATTTTTATCCTCGATTTCAAAATCTCTCGCTGCTCGTTGGTATACGGCTCGAAACCTTCAGCCTCGTAAATCTTTTCATCGTTTTTTGCCATAATTTCCCCCATTCATCCTATTGAGCTATATTCCGGTGTCCATGTCCAGCTCTATATCCGACTCACGATAAATAATGTTCTCAAGGCCTCCGTTCTTTTCAGCATCCAAGTTCGGGTCGTCATCGTCTTCTTCAGGTTCGACCGCCTCCTCCAAGTTTTGGTTCTTCTCGATCTCCTCGCACACGGCGGTTTCGAGTTCTTCAAGTTCGGCTTCGAGGATTTCCCCGTCATATGATTCAGCCGGATCCTCAGACTTATCTTCAGCGGCGTCTTGTGGGGTCTCAAGATCTTCGGCATCCGTTTCAATTTCATCCCGGCCTACGGCATCCCCTTCATTTTCCGCCGCCTCATCCGATCCGGCACCCGGTTCAAGGTCGATGGATTCGGTTTCCGGTTCCACTTCCGGAAGAGATGCGTCGTCCTTCACATCTTTTTCAATATCCTCCTCCTGCGATTCGACCTCGGGTTTTTCTTTCTCGACCGCTTCCCCTGTTTTTTCCTGTTCGGCATCTTCCTGATTTTCCCTCGGCTCGATATCGGTCAATAATTTTTTCGAAATTGGCTCCGGACGGATCGGCACTCCTTGAGATATGGGTGGATGACCGTAGGAACGGTATCTACTCGCGTACCGTCGTCTCGGACGGCCGTAATCTCCGATGATCCTAGGCCTCGATGGGTTCGACAGCGGATATGTTCTCCGAAAGGATTCGAGAAGTCGGTCGTGTCCGTATCCACGGTCGATCTTGCGCAATGGACTGAATGAATACCGTGCTGGGCTGTACGGCCCTTTTCCCTGCGGCCTAAAAGATCCGTAGCGTTTGTGGTTGAAATTTGAGTACTTCATCTCGCCTGCTCCATTACTCCCAAAAGAAATTGTCTACCGATCCGATTATGAACCAGCAGCCTTTTCATGCTCATTCCTGGTTCAATTGGTCCTGCGTCTATTCGACCCTTCAATAATCAATAACGCGTCTTGTGCCTATTTTCTGGAGATTTTTTTTAGCTTTTTTCTTCACAGCAGGATCTATCATCCTTCTTCCGAATGGAATCGACTTCTATTCTTGTTCTGGAATGCCTCTCCCTCATACGCAGCCGTCGCTTTGCCCGGTTGAATTGACTACGTCGTTCACGAGTGTAAAAAAGTCTTCGAGAAGGCATATGTGCACCTTTTTCCAGCTTTCAGAATCACAACAGTTCTTCAATGTGTCGGCGAGCGTTTTCTGAACCCTGGTATCCAAGGCGATAAAGACCACCCGATCAAATCCCGCCTCCAGGTCCTTCACCAGATTGGTGTGTTCGATATTGACGGTGGTGACGACAACTTCGACCGCCCAGATCAGTCCTTTTAAAAAGAAACCGACATCCACGGACTTTCCGGAGTGAGTCAACTCCACAGATGCAGCCAAACCGCTCTTCTTGAGCCTCCAGCGAACCACCTGCTGCACTATGCGATGAATGATGCCGCCTTTCCCGGCCTCGGGGCCCCGAACACCCAGGAATAGATACCCCCGTTCCGTCGGCACCAGGCACGTCAGCGGCCTGCCCTTCCCCTGCTCCTTCTGAATGTTCTGCTCGGTCGCCAATTTCAGCCTCACGGCAAGCGCTTTTATCCGGTTGCCCCTTTCCGCACCCATGCCCGCTTTTTTGTACAACTCGGTGACCGAAATCAACGGATGCGCATGGCAGATGGTCAAAATTTGTTTGAGATCGACCACGTTTTTCCCGACCGGATTCGACAGTTGATCGGGTCCGCTCGTTTTGGGCTGGGGAGGCGGCTCCGCCTTGGGCATGAGGACGATGTCCTGCCAGAGGTTCCGGTACATGGTGATCCTCTTGTCGATCATTGGACGATCCCTTTCACGTTGACGAACGGAACCCGGACAAGAAAAGGTTCGGTGAATTCGCCGCCGGCCAGCTTCACGATGGCCTGGCCGACCTTGCTGTGGGTTTTGAGCCATTCGACCTGGTCCCGGTTCATCCCCATCACGTTGCACATGTCGTAGTAATCCTCGTTGCTGCCGAGGCTCCCGATTAAAATCTTGACGTAGGACTGGCTCTTCAGCCCTGAACTCGCCATGAATGACGGCGTCTGCGTGGCCCCACAGAGCCCCACGCCGTACTCCCTCGAAATCTGCGAAACGAACGAAAGCGTGGGAATGGATTCGGCTATGCTGAGCTCCTGGTTCCTGGGGAACAGCCGGTTCGCCTCGTCAAAAACGATGAACAGGTCCAGATCGTTGCTCAGTCTTTTCGCCGCCCTCCGGCTGCTGATGATCGAACGGATGAGATCGCCGGCGAAAAACCCCTGGACATCGGCTTGGCAGCCGACCAAGTCAAGGTTAAAGGAGGTGCCGGCCAACCTGGTAATGTCAAAGCCCTGGCGGCAATCCAACGTCCAGCCGGCGTTGTTCAGAAAGAATTCCAACCGCCCCTGCGTCGCGTCCCGGTAGTTCAGCATCCGAAAGGTCCGGACATGATCACCCCTCACGGTCTCCTGAACCTCGCGGACAGTGACGGCATGGCTGTTGCCAAGATGCTGGGATCGGCCGATGGTCTCGTTCACCTGTTGCATGAGGTACGTCTCCGATCCCAGAAGCAGGTGAAAATCCCTGCAGAATTGCTCCACAAAGCCCAGGACGATCTCCTCGTAGGACCGACCGGAGGAAAATTGCAGCGGATTGTAAAGGAAATTTTGATTCAGACGGAAATAGAGCATCACGTTCAGAAAAAGCTGGGTGAGGAACAATCCGTCGTTTTTGATGCTGTCGAGCCACCAGACCTTCACTCCGAACCTGAGCAACTGGATGGCGATCAAATAGAGCAGACTGGTCTTCCCCGTCCCGGTCTGGCCGCAAACCAGAACGCCCTTCAGCAAATCCTGGAGTCTGAGATAGACCGGGGTGTCGTCTTCCGCCCTGCCGATGTAGATCTCGCCGTTCATGACCTTCCCTCCTTGGGTAAAATTTTGGACATGGAGAGTTTTAATTCATGCTTGATGGCATGGAGCCTCAGATGCCGCAAATCGGTCTTTCCCATGCCGGTCTGGCCGCAAACCAGAACACACTTCCGAAAATCTCGAAGATTGATGTAGACCGGTGTGCCGTCTTCCGTCCTGCCGATGCAAATTTTGCGTTTCATGGCCTTTACTCCTTGGGTGGAATTTTGAACATGGAGGGTTTCAATTCGTGCTTGATGGCATGGGGCCTCAGATGCCCGAATAATGCATCCTTGACTGCCGAGTTTTTCGGATCCTTGGACAATTCTAAAAGAAGCAGTTGGACGACCGGGTCCCTTTTCAATAAATCGAGTTCCTTGACCGATTGGACCAGTCCGACGACTTCCTGGATCCCGTCTTCCTCTTTCGAATCCAATAAGGAAAACGTTCTGTTCTTATCAGTTTTTTCTTGCATGGCTTTACCTCCTATGGAATAATCTTCTTAATCTGACCATAAAATTACACCAGGAACAATACGGCATGCTATCGATCATGGAAACACAACGGACGCACTGAGGCCGGCCGCAACGCCGGCAGAGCTGGAAATGCTCCTTTTGCACAAGCCTTCCGCAGGTGCACTGCCCGCCGATCTCGTCCTGGGAATTGATTTTGACGCCCAGGTCGTCCATGGTCTTCTCTTCGATGGTCTCGGTCCGTATGCCTCCACCATTCCTGACGATCCGCTCGATCTTTCTCCCGATGACCCTGTAGGTCCCGTCCCCAAGTTGGATTCGCTGCTCGGTTATCCGTTCCGAGACGGCAGGGGAAAGGTTTTGGACGATTTCATCAATGGGTTCTGGCATGGCTGACTCCGAAAAATGAATTAAACAATCCTGTCAAGTACTACATTTTCTTCTTTCAATTGGTTGACACGAAATTGAAAAGAATCTCTCCCCCGTAACGTTCAAGCTCACGCCTTCGTATGAAGGAATCCTGGTCCTGGGCAAAGGAGGTCACCTTATTGATGATATCGTAGTAATTAGCAGCGAAATTACCGAATTCCCTCTTGGCTCGATCCGGTCCGATGTAACGAGCGACCCTCCTTCGTACCCGGAGTATGTTTTCTTCTCCGATTTGAATCTCCCTCATTTGTCTGATTCTTCCAACAATATCGAGGGATCTTTCATCGAGTTTTACTAACGCACGCTCAATGAGGGCTTCGATTTCAATTCGCGGGACTTTTTTATTTAACCGGAATGCTGTTCCATCATGTATTTTATT
>Ga0315277_10008068_pt1 | contig 13587 bp, 9 predicted proteins | sample YL17G05_15_MG_FD_203695 | JGI IMG/M metagenome (GOLD analysis project Ga0315277, IMG submission 203695) | Sediment microbial communities from Yellowstone Lake, YNP, Wyoming, USA - YL17G05_15 | ecosystem: Environmental > Aquatic > Freshwater > Lake > Sediment | place: USA: Wyoming | collected...
TGTCAGCAGTATGTTCGATCACGTACCATTTTCTTTCTGTGCGAATGAAATTGCGAATGGCGATTTCGACGCGACTGAATCTCACACTGCATCAGCAACTCATCGGCGCGCATCCATGTCTGTTCCGGCTGCTTGCAAACCTAACCGGGGAGTGATGTATTGAAAGTAAAGGAGCCATGGAATGACAAAGGCCTTCGGATTCTGCCTCCTGTTGTTGCTCGCGGGAGGGCCTCTTGCGAACGCTCAGAAGGGCTCTGCGAGGCAGGCCTTCGTGATCAACCTCGATTATGCGAAGTTCCGGAACGACGATTCAAGCGCCTATCTGGAGATCTACTACGGGTTCTATCCCAGCCTCGTCACGTATGCTGAGCGCGGCGGCGTCCTCACCGGTGTTCTCAAAGTCTCGACGCGCATCAGGGAGAAGGTGAGCGGCGCCTTGCACGTAAACACGCTTTCGACCGTCCTCATACCGGCTCCGGACACCATCAGCGGATCTGGTTCAGTCATGATAAGCCAGACAGGATACACGCTTCCCTTCGGTGATTACCAGCTCGACGTGAGAGCTGTCGATTCGCTGTCTCCTGCACGAGCAGACAGTATTTCGCTGCCGCTTGCGGTGAACAATGTTGGAACAAAGGCATCGATCAGTGACATAGAGCTTTGCTCCAGCATCAAAAACTCCACGCGGAAAGATGTCCTTTACTATAAGAATTCTCTCGAGGTGATACCAAATCCCACTCTGGTGTTCGGCGCGACATCGTACCCGATGATGTTCCACTACGCGGAGATGTACAACCTGGATGTCGAGCAAACCTATACGGTGAAGACACAGGTTGTGGCCGGTGACGGGAAGATCGTCAAGGAGGCGTCCAAATCAAAGAAATTTGGTGTCAAACACGCTGTCGATGCAGGGATTACGAATGTCGCTTCCATCTCGTCGGGCAAGTACCGCTTCCGAGTGATTCTGACCGATGAGAAGGGGGCCCTGGCGGGCCAGATGGAGAAGAATTTCTACGTCTACAATCCTCACATCAAGACCGGGCAGACGATAGCGTCGGCGTCTGTCAAGGCGTCAGAACTTGCCGGAATGTCTGCCGAGGAAATGGGTGATGAATTCCAACGAGCCCATTACCTCGCTACAGACCAGGAAAAGAAAACGTTTTCTCAGATCACTTCGGCTGACGGCCGGCGGGAGTTCCTGGGAAAGTTTTGGTCGGAAGTGGAGACCGGGAGATTCGGGAAGCCGCCTGTGTTGAGGTCGGTTTACCTTCAGAGGGCCTTAATGGCCAACCAACGTTACCGTGCGATGGGACGGGAAGGCTGGCGGACAGATCGCGGCCGTGTTCTCATGATCTATGCAGAACCGGACGAGGTCGAGCGGTTCCCTTCAGACCAGAATAGTAAACCGTACGAGATCTGGCACTATTACGCGATCGAAAACGGAGTCCAGTTCTACTTCGTCGATCGCTCCGGACTCGGAGATTATTTGCTCGTCCACTCGACGAAGAGGGGAGAGCTTCAGGACACCGAATGGCAGCGCTACCTTCAATAGTCGCATTCTTGTGCGCCGCAGCGGGCGGATTCTTTCCATCGGCCTCCGACACGCTCCTCACGGAGCTGCGGTCCGTCGGGACTTTCCAGCACGCGTTTCGTCTCACCATCAGTCCGCAGGGTGGAGTCTACGTCGCCGACATAGACCGCAATCTGATTCTCCTGCTCCCTGACGACCACACATCTGCGGCCTCTGCAGGCGGATATGGCTGGGAGGCGTCGACCTTCGACCGACCCACGGGACTCGCGACGGACGGCCTCAATCTCTTCGTTTCAGATCACGGCAACCATCGCATTCAACGGTTCGATCGGTCGCTCAATTTTGTGTCTTCTTTCTCCACGCGCGATACGTCGGTGGCCGGGATGCGGATAGGATATCCCCTTGGTGTTGCGCTCTCCCGGGGCGGTGACCTCTTTGTTCTCGACGGAGAGAACCTTCGCGTGGTGAAATTCGGACCGGCCATGCGGTTCGAGCGCTCCTTTGGTGATATCGACGATCACCGCGCGAGACTCCGTCGACCTCTGAAGATTCTTGTTGGATCGAACGATCACGTCTTCGTGCTGGAGCCGGAGAGACTTCTGGAGTTTGACATGTTCGGCCACTATCTGCGGGCGATCGGCGAAGGGGTCTTGTCAGAGGCGCGAAGCGTTGCGCTGACCGAGAACGGTTTTGTCGTGCTCGCCGGAGATGCTCTTCGGTGGTTCTCTGAGCGAGGCGAACCGAGCGGGCTACTCCGCGCGCGGGATCTGATCACGGAGATGCCGCTGGGGCCGCTCGAGGATGCTGTCATGGTTGGGGATCAGCTGTTCCTTCTCACAACGACGCGATTGCATGTCTTCCGCGTTTCTGTCCCTGATCGTTGAATTGCCAATCGGCTGGTGCTTGACATTCAAACGGTTTTCTGATAACTTGCCGAGAGCATTCAGTCTTTTCGAAATCACTTTGGTCATTTCTTTCGTGTGGAGGTACGTTCATGGCATCACGCAGCGTCAATAAGGCAATTCTGATCGGGAATCTCGGCAAGGACCCAGAGCTTCGTTACACAAGCGGCGGCGTCGCGGTCGCGTCGTTCAGTCTGGCTACCAACGAGTCGTGGAAAGACCCCGAAGGGAATGTCCAGGAACGAACGCAGTGGCACAACATTGTCGCGTGGAGGAAACTCGCCGAGATATGCGGGGAGTACCTGAAAAAGGGGAGCAGAATCTACCTGGAAGGCCGTCTGCAGTATCGCAATTATGACGACAAAAACGGGGTCAAACGATATGTGACAGAGATCGTCATGGACGAAATGATGATGCTCGACAGCCGCGGTGCGGGCGCGGGAGGCGGAACGCAGGAACCGGCCGCTCCTCAGACATCTGAAGACCCCGGCGGCAAAGTCGATGATCTCCCGTTCTAGTGTCGAGTCCCGGAAATAGCTTGAATAAGTATCCGTCGTGCTATGGCCTTGTTTCGAGGAAAAAGAACGATCTTTGCACTTCCATTTGTTGAAGATACTTGCGGGTCGAGACACTAGTTCGTGTCAATGAATTTCCCTTCATCGTTCGCGCTTTAGAGATGACAAGAAGCGATTGGCCCGCAGGTCGTTGTGGCCAATCGCTTTTCTGTTTCCACTTGTCTTGGAGCCGCACAGGTGACACAATGATGAGAACTCTCTCAGTGTTCGCACTCGTTTGCAGCCTGGCAATATCTCTCACTGCCCAGACGGCGAAACACGCTGTGCAAGCCTCGCATGGAATGGTTGTCTCATCCCATCCGTTGGCATCCGAAGCGGGCGTCGAGGTGATGAAGAAGGGTGCCAATGCCATCGATGCCGCGGTTGCCACCGGGCTGGCGCTCGCCGTGGTGCATCCGGCCGCAGGGAATATCGGTGGGGGTGGGTTCATGGTTATCGTAACCAAAGAAGGGAAGGCGACGACGATCGATTTCCGGGAAAAGGCGCCCGGAACCGCTCACAGGAACATGTATCTCGACAAGAGCGGGAAGTATCTCGAAGATTCGAATCACGAAGGATATCGTGCTGTTGGCGTACCGGGAACCGTCGCAGGGTTCGACCTTGCGTTGAAGAAGTACGGGACAAAAAGCTGGAAAGAGCTCGCCGGGCCGGCAATTCGGCTCGCGGAGGCCGGCTTCAAGTTGAGCCGTGCGATGGGCAATGATTTTCGAAGTCTGAAAAACGACTTCAGGAAGTATCCTGCGTCGGCAAAGATCTTTCTCAAGAGCGACACTCTGCCCTATGGTGCAGGCGAGCTCTGGCGCCAACCTGATCTGGCGCAGTCGTTGAAGAGGATTCAGAGAGATGGCAGGGACGGTTTCTATAAAGGAACAACAGCGCGCCTTATCGTCGAAGACATGAAACGTCACGGCGGAATAATCTCTCAGGAGGACCTTGAGGCATATCAGGCAGTTGAGCGCGCTCCGATCAGGGGCTCGTATCGCGGCTATGATGTCGTGTCAATGCCGCCGCCGAGTTCCGGTGGTATCGCTCTCATTGAGATGTTGAATGTCCTGGAAGGGTACGATCTGAAGTCGTTCGGACATAACTCTCCGGCCTATCTTCATCTCCTGACAGAAGCGATGAGACGCGCTTATCGAGATCGTGCGAAGTTCTTGGGCGATCCGGACTTTGTTCACGCCATGCCGCTGGAAAAACTCACCTCGAAGAAGTATGCCGAAGTCATCCGGCGTTCGATCGACCTTCAACGGGCGTCGAAAAGCACCTTAGAACATTTTGAGGAGGGCGGTGAGAGCACGGAGACTACACACTACTCGGTCGTGGATGGCGACGGGAATGCTGTGGTCGTCACGTACACGCTGGAGAATTGGTACGGCTCCCGCATTGTCGCAGAAGGAACTGGAATTGTGTTGAACAATGAAATGGGCGACTTCAATCCTATCCCGGGTCTCACCGACAGCACTGGAAACGTTGGCACGAAGCCGAATCTCGTCGAGCCGGGGAAGCGGATGCTCTCAAGCATGACACCGACGATCATTCTCAAAGACGGCAAGCCGTGGGCGCTCGTCGGCTCGATCGGGGGTCGGACCATCATCAACACCGTCCTGCAGGCAGTGCTGGGGATCGTGGATTTCCGGATGAGCATTGCCGAAGCGCTTGAGGCGGGCCGCATCCATCACCAATGGTTCCCTGATCAGCTTCTCATCGAGCGGGGATTTCACACTCCGGAGCTCCAGAGGGCTCTGGAGGCCATGGGACATCGCGTTCAGCGGGCATCCAAGTTGGGTCGCTTGAACTGTATCGTGATCGATCCGCGTACGGGGCTTCGCGAAGGTGCCGCCGATTCCCGCGACCCTGACGCGAAAGCTGTGGGGTATTAGTCCTCGGGGTATTCCGATTTCGAGCTTCAGGTTTGTAGTTTTGGAATTGCCCTTTTTCAGAAGTTGATTATGCAACACTCGCCGGTCAAAAACATCATGGTACGATTCCTCCTTCTTATCTTAACCGCAGCGGTTGCTGCATTCCTTGTCTCCTGCTCCTCTTCAAATCAGACAGCATATAGGCCAGACCTCGACTCCGTCGAGGTTCTTCATGCGTCGGCATCGAAGGCGATGGTTGTTTCGGCCCACCCGATTGCTTCCGGTACCGGTGTCCGCATTCTCCGTTCGGGAGGGAATGCAGCGGATGCTGCCATTGGAGCCGTCGCTGCGCTGAATGTTGTTGAGCCGCACGCCTCCGGGCTGGGAGGAGGCGGATTCGTCCTCTACTACGATATGAAACGTGACAGCTTCGTTGTTATCGACTATCGCGAGCGAGCGCCAGCAAACGTTGTCCGCGCGCAGTACTATCAAGCAGCGGACACATTACATCGTGTCCGTCAACACGGTGCGACAGCGATCGGGACGCCCGGTGCACCGGCCGGCTGGCAAGCGCTCTATGATCGTTTCGCAACGAAGCCGCTTGCAGAACTTCTTGAGCCGGCTGCGACCGTCGCCGATACGGGGTTCGATCTCACCGAGAAACAGTGTGAGATCATCGTCGACCACCTCCCTGATATTCTTCCCGATTCGGCGATCTCGGCCACCTTCCTGGCAGACGGACTTCCACCGACGGCGGGATATCGGGTAAGGCAATCTGTTCTTTCTTCGACGCTTCGCCGGCTGGGCGCATCTTCGTTCACGCGGATCTATTCACCTCCTTTCGCGGACGACATCGTGAATGCCGTGACGGCCCGTGGCGGAGTGCTCTCGACGGAAGACCTGGCTTCCTATCGTGTGCAGATTCGGGCGCCGTTGCGTGGCTGGTATCGCGGATACGAGATTATTACGCTTCCGCCGCCGAGTGTTGGCGGTACCGCTTTGCTGGAAACCCTCAAGTTCGCAGAACGGTTCCAGGTTCATGCGTTGCCTTATCTTTCGGCTGAATATGTCCACCGTCTTGCTCAGGCGAGCCGGCAAGCTCTCAAGGATGTGACGACATGGATTTCCGATCCTGACTATGATGAGCAACCTGTTTCGAAGATACTCTCAGACGCGTGGATCTCGGAAGCGTCTGAAACGATGTCCAAAGCGGGCGTCCCTGAAACCATACGGCCATGGGATGCAAACCGTGCATTCAAGCCCGGGAACACAACGCACCTTGTTGTCATCGACAGCGTGGGAAATCTTGTCAGCCTGACACAGTCCATCAACGATTTCTACGGAGCGGGAGTTATGGCACCGGCTTCCGGCATCCTCCTGAATAATCATATGGGGGATTTTTCCGGCGATTCGACTCGGAACAACAGTATCAAACCGCTGCACCGGCCGGTGTCCAACATGGCAGCGACGATCGTGCGGAAGGATGGGAAACCGGTCCTGGTCATTGGATCTCCCGGAGGCCCTCGCATCGCATCGACCGTGGCACAAGTGATTCTCGCCGTGCTCGACGGCAGGCTGCGTCTTGACGAAGCAATCAAGGCGCCTCGGTTCTTCCCTCTGAACTCAACGCTGATGGTTGAAACGCGCATGCCGCAACCGACGCTCGACGGCCTGGAGAAACTGGGTTGGAAGATCGAACTCAATGGGAGCATCAACAACTATTTCGGCGGCGTGCACGCAGTGCAGATCGACCCGCAAACACATCGGCTCTTCGGTGCTGCGGATCCGCGGCGTGACGGTGCACCCGTAGGATACTAGGAGATCGCTGGAAAGCCCCATCCTCAAAGCGGGACTGAATCGCCAAAAAGACCAATCGATTTCTTACATGTTGAGACCCGTCAGGTTTTGAAAACCTGACGGGTCTTACCCGCGCAGAAGGGGCGATCTTTTTTCGGCACTCTGCAAGGGCGCACGAATTGAAATCGCTTGACACTCGTCCCCGAGTTGTCTATCTTTGATGTGTTCCTAAGCGTTCTTTTTCATACACAGTCTGGTGTCCCGTTGTTATCTCGGATAATAATGGGATGAAAAGGGAATTCCGTACTCCGCCCGGCTTCGGCTGGCGTCGGGAAATCGGAAGCTGCCCCGCAACTGTAATTCCGATCCTGCTCAGCGCAGGAAAATCTCTGAACCGCGATGTCACTGCCCGGTCATCGGGTGGGAAGACGATCAGAGGTCGGAAGAGCCAGGAGACCTGCCAGATTGATGAATTCTCGCCGTGCCCCAGATCTGAGGGAACGGCGATGGTCCTCGAGTCTGTCTCGAGGAAGCCTTCGCGGGAAGGTGTCTGGCAAAGAGAGAATCGATTCTCCCGTAGCCCCTTTCCTGCAATGAGAAGGAATGGGGCTTTTTTCATGATGTTCATACGATCTTTCTTGCCAGTTTTGATCCTCTGCAGTGTGACTGCTGCTTTTGCACAGCCGCGCCCTGTCTCCGACACTTTGACCTCCGCGGGAGAAGCTAAGCTCTATACGCTTCCGGAGTTTGTGGTCTCTGCGACCCGCTGGAAGGCAAATATCAGCACTCTTCCCTCGAGTGTCACAGTTCTTACTGCGGATGAGTTTTCAGCGGGCCGTGATGGCACGCTGGCGAGCGTGCTTGGTGGAGTCCCTGGATTGTTCCTCAAGTCGTATGGTGGACCCGGATCGGTGTCGACAACGTCGATCAGAGGAATGGGCGCAGAGCATACGCTCGTGCTTGTGGACGGTCAACGCTACAACAATGTGCGCGACGGCCAGGTGGATTTCGGAATCCTGCCGCTGCAGAACGTCGAGCGTGTGGAAGTTCTGCGCGGCGGGTATTCTTCGATGTACGGAGCAGATGCTCTTGGGGGGATCATCAACATCATCACGCAGAGGCCCGGAACTACGCCGCGTCTGCGCGGTGAGATTCTCGCCGGCTCGTATGGGATGCACGGAGAGGAGCTCTCGGCGGAATTCCGACTTGGCCAGGTTGGTCTCTTGCTTTCCGCCAGACGGGAGGCAGGAAAAGGGGACTTTGAATTCACATTCCAGGACGGGCTTTCTTCGTCTCTCCTCCATCGACAGAACGCCGATTACACCATCAACCAACTTCAGCTTTTTGCCGACGTCATCCCGCTCGCAGGGGCAGTCCTTCGTTGGTCCACAAACTACAACTGGTCCGATCGCGGTTCTCCGGGTGCGGTGCTGAGCGCTGAAAGCTCCAATCGTGCTCGTCTGAGAGACGCAGGGCTCCAAAGCCAGGCAACACTGGAATGGAACGCCTCGCCGAAGCTGGCGTTCCGGCTCTCGACACTCTTCAATGCCCAGCGGCGCGTCTATGAAGATCCGCTTCTTTCCGGAGGCCCGGCGGAACAGGAAAGCGACTACTCCGATCGAACCATCGTTCTAACTCCGAATATGCGCTATGCTCTGAACAGCTGGACGTCGGTCAGCATCGGCGGCGAGTATGCGCATTCCGCGATCTCGAGCAGGCAACTCAAGTCAGCTGACCGCTCTCAGCACAGTCTCTTCCTTTCAACGGACCACACCGTCGATTTCCACAGGGATCTGTTGTATCAACTCAATGTGTTCCCGTCGGTTCGCTATGATGAGCTGACAGGACTCCCCGGACACGTGAGCCCGAAGATCGGCGTGAACGTCGGAATCTGGCAGCCGCTGGGTCTGCGACTCAAGTCGAGCATAGGAAGGAGCTTCAGGGCTCCGAGCTTCAACGACCTTTACTGGAAGAATGGCGGGAATCCCATGCTGCAACCCGAGCGATCGGTGGGATTCGACGCTGGATTGGCTCTCGCCCTTACGTACTGTGGCCGTTTTGATTTCGAAGCCAGCTATTTTGACATCCGGACACTGGACAGGATTGTCTGGACTCCTGACTACAACGGGCTCTGGAGTCCGAAGAACCTGCAGAGAGTGCGATCGGCCGGTATCGAGCTTATCGCGGCGTGGCGCTTGTGGAACGAGAATGTTCTCTTGCGCGCCTCTTACACCAATGCGGATTCGAAGAAAACGGGCTCGGCGACGACAGACGATCAGACCTTGGACAAGCAGCTTCCGTACCTGCCGCACGAGACGGCGGCTCTGTCATTGTCGGTTCGCCTGGATCTACTCACGCTCGATCTCCGGCACGAGTATACTGGTTTCCGATACACGACGGAGACGAATGACACGCGCTACGTGCTGCAGCCGTACCAGAGAACAGACGTGAGCGTCTCGGCCGCCGTTCTGGGTAAACCGCTCGCGGCGACGGTCCGGCTTGGGGTTTCGAACTTATTTAATTCGGACTATCAGATTTTCCCGAACTTCCCGATGCCGCTGAGGATGTTCAATCTCAAGTTGCTTGTTGACTACTAATGAAGTGGTCAAGCAGAAGGGCCCGGAATTACACGTCTCCTCTCGAGTGTCGGCCGGAGGGAGGCGAGAGGAGAGCAGAGACGTGTGTGCTTCTGAAAGGCGTCGTGGAGAACCAAGGCACACACCCCTACATCCCCCTCTCCCAAACGCGCGGGTAACCGCACAGAGGGGACTTTTTAAGCGTTGTTGACTTCTCTAAGGTACTTCCAAGACACCGCACTAGGAATTCAGTTATGAAGTGTGCCCACTCTCTCAATCGCTCCCTTTTCTCTGTTCTGCTGGTCGTGACAGCGTTGCTGTTTGGCTGCAGGTCGAATCCGACGGCGCCGTCGACCGAAACGCCAAATGCGGCGACCGGAGTCTACGTCGTGAACGAAGGCAACATCATGCGCGGCAATTCCTCGCTCACGCTCTATCTCCCAGGTTCCGCCAAAACATACGGAGACGTATTTGCGGCCGCGAATGGGCGCCCGTTGGGCGACACCGGCAATGATATCGCAATTCTGGCCGGAAAGGTTTACATCGTTGTTTCTGGATCTCAGAAGATCGAAGTCATCTCGGCAGAGGATCAAAGATCCGTCGGCACGCTCGTGTTTCCGGGCCAGCGAACTCCGTACAGACTGGCGATCGTGAACGAATCGAGGGCGTTTGTAACGAATCTCTATGATACGACCGTCACGTGTTTCAATCCCTCAACTCTTCAAATTATCGGTGATCGTGTCAGGGTCGGACGGAATCCTCAGGGTATTGCCTACGCGAACGGGAAAATCTACGTGTGCGTTTCCGGATTCGGTTACGACAGCACAGTCGTTGTTTTCAACGCAACGACGGGGGCTTCGATCAAGACAGTCGCTGTGGGTGACAGCCCGAACGACATAGGCGTTGGGGCCAACAACGTGGTGTATGTGAAGTGTGATGGAAGGAGCGACTACAACGATTCGTCCAAAGATACGCCGGGGTCACTCGTCGCCATCAATTCCGACAATGATGTCATCATCACAAAGGCGGTTCTTCCGCTCGCGACCTATGGACACCCGGGGAGATTGACGGTCGGTTCGAAAGGGTACGGTTTCTTCGCATCAAAGAATGGAATTCATCAATTCCGATTGTATAACTCCCTGATCGAGATCAATGTGACTCTCATCGCTTCGCTTCCGGCTTATGGGCTGACGCTTGATGATACTGCAGATCTTCTATATGCCACGGATGCAAAGGACTACGTGCAGAATGGAGATGTGTACATCTTCGATCTCCAGGGCAAACAGAAGGCGAAGTTCCAGGCAGGAGTGATACCCGGAGCTCTTGCGTTCACACGATGACCGGTGCCGCCGGTCTTCGTTCCTCCCTAACTTCTTTTCTTCGGCATCGCATTGAGGATATTCCGAACAGCCGTGTTGCCCGGATTCAACCGGAGTGATGCCTCCCAATCTTTTACGGCTCCTGCTGTGTCCTTCTGAAGGAAACGGAAGTTACCTCGATATTCGAATGCGCGCCACTGCGATGGACTGAGAGCGAGAGCTGAGTCGGTGTACGTAATGGCTTTCGTCGTTTGCCCGCTCCGAAAGTATGTCAGGCTTTGCAGCAGCAATGCGTTTGCGATGTCCGCGACGTTGTTCCGATAGGGGAAAGAAAAGAACTTGTCCAACTCTGCCTGAGCTGCTTGTATGTTCTGATGATCCAGCCAGAACTGTGCGTGGTCGACATATTCCTTCGGATAGAAATCCACCAATAAACTGCATCGATCATCCAGGGGCACCGTTTCCCAACCGGGATGAAATGTGAAATCGGCCGGGCGGTATGGGAGTGGCGATCCTTTCGGAAGGATCTGGATCAGCATCCCGATGGGCAGCATCTCGTAGTCCCGGGAAAGAAATCCCCAGGGGAGCCGGTGCGTGAAGTAGATTGGCCGCCGACCGACATTTGAGCGGATGATCTCCTGAGCTGCCTGCTCCACTGGGTCGGTTTCGCGGAGGGGGATACCGATATCACGGCTTGCCTGGCGGCGACCCCAGCGCGTTCCTAGCAGCCTTGTATCGATGACCGCAACGCCGGGCAGTGACCTTTCGACGTTCTTGAGATACCAGCCAAGGAAAGTCTGCTCATCACCAATCGTGAACACAACTGCATTGCTTTCGACTGGAGAAAAGAGATTACGCCCGAATGTGATTCCGAAGTAGTTGTGACTTCTATCGGTATGTCCGTAGTTGATCCTTGCCGTTATCAGAACCATCGAAGAGAGAGCGACTGCGGTGGCGATGTCAAGTCCGCGATAGCCGAGTTTTCTCCAGCGATTGTGGAGCGCAGCGATCGCAACGCCCATGAGAATTGCCATCACGGCATACGTAGGAATGAACGTCGCGTCGAAGTCTGCATGGATCGCACCCGAACGGCTGACTGCGAAGAGGATGTTGACGAGGACCAGAACACCGAACAGAACGAGCAAGCGCCATTGCCTGAACAGGGCTGGAATAGCAAAAAGGGCGATAGCGCCGAAATACCAAAACTCCCTCGCCAGTGCCCGCTGCGCAAACCACGTGATCCGGCTTTCCATCGATCCTCTGAAATACAGTGCAAGCCCTTTCCCGCTGACAGGGAGGAGATGACGCAGGAAACCGCTGAACGTACCAGTTTCCCCCCACGCGACGGGAGGATCGGCTAGTGCACGGAAATGCAGGAACAAGTATATGCTCAAACCGGCCAGAAACAGACCGGCAATCATGAGGAGAGTGCGGGCGTCACGCACGATGCGCGGCTCGCAGCTTATGACAAATAGAATGAGAGCCGGAGCCGCGAGGACGCCAGTCGCATGCTGACTCAGGCCCAGCCCCGTCAGATAAGCGGCGATTGCGAGCTGGCCGAATGAGCGATCACGGTACCAGCGCAGCGCCACAAGCATGGTTGACGCAAGGAAGAAGTTGCTCAGGGCGTATACCTCGGCGCTGGTGGCGCGGGACCATACGGCAGACGATACTCCTAACATGAGTGCCACCGGGATCGCGATGGTCCTGCGGTTGGTCAATTGTTCAAGTATCAGGTAGACGCACACCACGGTTGCGGATGTGGCGAGGGCTGAGAACACATTGACCGCAAGCGCCGTTGTGCCGAAGGGGAAGAGGAGAATCCAGAGGCGGGTAAGGATTGTGTAGAGGGGGTAGCCGGTCGGATGATTTATCCCGAGGGTGAATGAATTCGTGATGAACTCTGCACTATCGCCGACGTAGACCGTCGGGCAGAGAGTGATTGAATAGACGATCAGAGACGTCGCGAAAACGAATGCCGGCGGTGCAAATCGATCAGCAATCTGCTTCCATTGCTTCAGGTGAAAAGCCATCGAACAATTCCTTTCAGGCATCCGAGTCCGCATACGAGATGATCGAGCAACATAATCCCGAACGCTGCCGGGACTTTCATGAATCCGCGTACCTGAGTATAGTAGATCATGAACGGCATGTTGATGGCGGTGTAGCAGACCAATGCGGCAACTCCGATCCAGAAACTGGTCACCGACCAGATGCCGAGCGCGAGGAATAACAAGACGAACCAGGCGAGGAGAGATGAGTACGCAAAGGCCGGATAGACATTGACAAATCCTCTGGTGAAAGAGTGCCGGAGCTGACCAAGCCTGGCGGCCAGTCGCACAAAACCCTGACTCCGTTTGAAGTCGTTCTTCAACAGCGTCCGCAATGTGTGTTGCTTCAGATGCTCCACTTCGACGGTAGGATCGAGGAAGATCAGGGGCTCCCCGTTGGCAATGCGTTTGCCTAATTCCAGGTCGCCCCCAGTGTGCATGAAAAAGGTGTCGTCAAATCCGCCTGCTGCCTGAAACACGTCTCTCCGAATGATGGCGATGGCGCCAAAAATCCAATCCACAAATTGCCGCTTCCTCAGATAGGAATATCGGATCCAGAGGTTCTTGTATTGGCTGGCCTCGTTTGTATGGCGATGCCGGAGAGAATAGACGCCGACGATGGCGCCATGTGTTCCGGCACCTAGGGCGCGAAGAGCGTTTTGCACCGTGTCGCGTCCCAGCACCACGTCGCTGTCGAGGAACATCAGCAGGTCGCCCCCCGCCTCCGCAGCTCCGAGATTCCTGCAATAGTTCGCCTGATGATGATCATTCAGCTCAATCAGGCTCACGCCAAACTCTCTGGCAATGGCGCACGTGTCGTCGGTCGAGCCGTCGCTTACGACGAAGATCTCGTGCACGGGCACGGTCGAGGATTGAATGGCAGCAAGACATGTCGAAAGGGTCTTGCCGCTGTTGCGGGCAGGAATGATAACGGAGATGCGAATAGGCGAGTGACTATTCTGAGTGTCCATTAGTCG
>Ga0315277_10008069_pt1 | contig 13587 bp, 13 predicted proteins | sample YL17G05_15_MG_FD_203695 | JGI IMG/M metagenome (GOLD analysis project Ga0315277, IMG submission 203695) | Sediment microbial communities from Yellowstone Lake, YNP, Wyoming, USA - YL17G05_15 | ecosystem: Environmental > Aquatic > Freshwater > Lake > Sediment | place: USA: Wyoming | collected...
AGGCATAGCGGTCCGGGGTCATCATGGCCTCCGTGGCGTGCACGACGTCCAGCTGAGCTTCCACGCCCAGCTGCGCCAGCGCCTCCTTGATCCGTTCCATGTACTGCTTGTCGAAGGGGGCGAAACGGGGATTGCAGCAAGTGAACGACAGCAAGGTCAACTTCAGCTTCTCAGGCATAGAGGTGCCCTCCGATCTTCCTCAGGCTGTCCACACCGAAGACGTCGCTCTCGAAAAGCGGCACCTGGCGCTTGACCAAGTTGCCGAACCTTTCGTCGATCTCCACCAAGTACCGCTCCTGCGTCGCCCTCCGCCGCTCCAGGAACCAGTTGCCCTGCAGCACCTCCGGGGGAATGACCTCGTTGATGATGAGCGCTGGCACGTGGATGCCGAACTTGCCCAGGTCCTCGACCGCCCGGGCCGTTTCCTCGATGGGCATCTTCTCCGGCAGGAGCACCAGGTTGAAGGCGGAGATGGTCTGGTCCGCCAGCCCCTTGACGGCGTTGTCGTAGCGCTCCTTCTCCTTGTTCAGGTCCTGGATCATCCCCTCGTCGTATACGAAGCCCAAGGCCTCGGACAGCTCTCGGCGGTGGGTTATCTGATTGGCCAGATATCCAGACCAGTCGAAGGGCATGCTCAGCTCGCGCAGGGTGTGGCCGGTGGGGGCGGTGTCGAAGACCAGCTTGTCGTGCTCCGTGTCCTGCATGAAGCTGACGAACTGGTCGAAGGCGGCGATCTCCTCCGTGCACGGCGTGCTGAGAAGCTCGCTGCCGAAGAGGGTCGAGAATCCCTCCATCATGCCGGTCATCCGCGACTGGAACATGCCCATCGCCTTCTTGGGGTTGATGTTCAGTCCAGAGAGATTGCAGCCGCATTTGATCGGGGTTATCTCCGTTTCGCTTATCTGCTGCTGGAAGGTGACCGACAGTGATACGGTCGGATCGGTGGCCACGATGAGCGTCTTGTAACCCTGGTCCGCCAGCCAGATGGCGGTGGCGGCGGCCATGGTGGTCTTGCCCACTCCTCCCTTGCCCCCGAAGAACAGGAAGCGCTTCTCCGTGGCGATGTCTAGCATCGAGTTACCGGTCATTCAGCTCGCACCGGAGAGGCGTATCGAATCCCCTCGCTCATAATCGTTCCCATACTCACTTCGCTCGCCCGATGGCGTAAGCCTTATCTCGTCCGCAATGCGATGGCCACGGGAGCGTTATCATGCCAGAGGACGACATCGTTTCCCTTTCCCACGTCAGCAAATCCTATCGCAGCGTGGAGGCGCTGAAGGACGTATCCTTTTCAATCAAACGGGGCGAGATCTTCGGCTACATCGGCCCCAACGGGGCGGGGAAGACCACCACCATCCGCATCATGATCGGCCTCCTGGGGCGATATCAAGGCAGCGTCTCGATAAACGGGATACAGTTGGCCGGCAACAAGGACAAGGTCAATCTGATGCTCGGCTATCTGCCGCAGCGGGCCGCCTTCCAGGAATGGAGGACGGTGGACCAGGCGCTCAGCACTTTCGGCAGGCTCTCCGGCATTCCGAAGACCGAGGTCAATTCCAGGATCGCTTCCACTTTGGACCGTCTAGGCATCGCAGAATACCGCTATCGGAAAGTCACCGCCCTGTCCGGAGGAACGCTGCAGAAGGTGGGCATGGCGCAGGCCATCCTGCATGACCCGGAGCTCCTGGTCCTGGATGAGCCAGTGGCCGGCCTGGACCCGGAGAGCCGCTACGCCTTCAAACAGCTGTTCCGCGACCTGAGGAAGGAAGGGCGGACCATCATCTTCTCCTCGCACATCCTCAGCGACATAGAGGACCTGGCGGATCGGATCGGCGTACTGAGCGCCGGAAGGCTGGTGCACGTGGGCACGGTGGACGAGCTCAAGCACCAAGTGATCATGGGAAAACAGGTGTTCCTGGAACTGGCTGGTGGCCCGGCCTGGGAAACGATAGCAGAATCGCTTCCAGGCGTCCGTTCATGGGAGCATCTGCAGGGCGATCGCTACCTCCTTCGACTGGAGGCGCAGGTGGACGTGGACGCGACCATTCACGAGCTTATAACCCAGCTGATGGCCAAAGGCTTCCACATCCGGGGCATATATCCTGTGCAGCCGTCGCTGGAACAGCTCTATGTGAGCTACCTGCAGCAGGGGGTGAGCCTGTGAGCCTGGGCATCCTTTTCCGGGATGAACTGAACGGCTTCTACCGCTCCAAGGTCATGCTGTTCCTGTGGGTGGGGCTTCCTTTGCTGGGCCTGCTCTTGTACTATGCCCAACCGTCGGCCGGACAGACGCCCCTGTCCTCGTTCATCGCGCTGGTCGTCTCAGCCATCGGAGGAACCCTCTCCTCGGTGATGCTGGCGGTGACCATCATCAACGAGAAGGAGCGCAAGGTGTACGACCTCTTCGTCATCCGGCCGATCAAGCGCTGGGAGATCATCGTCTCCAAGTTCCTGGCCGTGTTCCTGTGCGTGGTGGTGGCGGCCACCATCGCCATCCTGCTTGGCCTGGCCGTGGACACGGTGAGAATGGGTGCTCTGCCCTCGAACTTCGTTGGCGACCTGCTCTCGTCCTTCGCCATCACTCTGGGGATGATCGGCATCTCCTCGAGCGCGAGCGCGCTCATCGGCATCGCCTCGCCTTCGGTGCTGGTGGGTGTGATAGCGGTGCTCTACGGATCGAACCAGCTCTCTGCGGCGGTCATCCTGCCCGTGCTTCTCATGAATGCTAGCGCATTGCTGACCATCGGGGTGAGCCTCCTGATAACCGGAGTGCTGCTGGTGCTCGCCTGCGTCTATTTCGAGAGGAAGCAGCTCTAGATCGGGGCGATGTGATAGTCTTCGGTGAATGAGCGAGGGACGGGACGAGCGCGACCAATCGAGTCTAGATGAAGGACTTGAACGCCTCTTTCGTTGCGCCACAGAAGGGGCATTTATCCGGGGCCTCGCCCTCTCCGGTGTAGCCGCATACCTCGCACACGTGCACCTTCACTTGCTTCCAGTCGTTGCCCGAGTCCACCAGCTGCTTCGCCTCTTTGAACAGCTTCTGGTGTATCTTCTCGGTATTCCAGGCGTAGGTGAAGGAGAGCTGGGCCGTCTTCTCGCCCTGCATCTTGGCCACTTCCAGGTAAGCGGGATACATCTCCTCGATCTCAAACGTCTCTCCGTCCACACCGAACTGCAGGTTCTGAGAAGTGCTCCCAACGCCCATCGGGGTCTCTCCCACGGCGGCGGCCGGCTTGAGGGGCATGCGGGTCAGGTGATTGGTGGCGTGCACCTGCTCTGCGAAGGCGATGGCCCGGAACAGCTTACCCACTTGTTTGAAACCCTCCTTCTCTGCCACTCTAGCATAGACGTTGTAGCGCATGTGCGCCATCGATTCGCCCGAGAACGCATTGTGCAGGTTCGCTTCAGTCATCGGATGCATGCTTCTGACTCCTCATTCGGGCATGAGAGAACATCCCCTCTAACTAGATATCGATAGGAGCCCTCGATGATCCTGCCCTTCACCCGCTACTTGGGGCGGGTGGCGAAGGCCACCACGGCTATCGCTCCGAGGAAGATGAGGAAGACCGCGATCAGCACTATCGCGTTGTTCGGCAGAAGGTCGTTGGTGATGAGCAACACCCCCAGCACCGCCATGATGCCTCCCCAGGTGAGGGTATATATCATCCCCGAGCGAACATCGCGGCCAGGCGTGCGAGGCAGCGTGCCCAGGAAAATGACGTACGCACCCAAGGCGATCATGAAAATGGGCAGGGCGTACCAGAACTTGTCGATGGAATAGCCTATCAGGATCGAGACCGCCAACGCGATGAGCACGTAGCCGGCGGTTAGACCGCTCAGATTCCTCCTTCTCGTGGAAACGGCCAAATTCGCCACCTACGCAGGTATTTCTCTTTCCCGCTCTTAATCCTAATCCCGTCTTCGACCGCTGTAGGGTTCAAGAGGGGCGGATGCGGATGGGCATGTGCAGGCCTTTCACGCTCACCGACTCCACGAACATATAGGCGAGGGTGAACGCGAAGTAAGGGATGAGGTAGACCCAGCCAAAAACTCCCAACAGCACCATGATCACCAATGCGATGTCGCTGAACGGCCGATAGGTGAGGAACGATCCCATCGTTCCGCGCAACTCCCATCTGTGCGCCAGTTCGTCCATCAATTCGTCCACGAATCCAGCCAGCAAGAAACCTACGATCGGGAACAGCAGCAGGACAACATCATACTGGCTGAAGAACAACAGGAACGAGCCTACCGCCACCAGCGCACCGATGACGAAGGCCAGGTTGTCCATCTTCTTGGCCACGAACAGGCTGATGAGCATGGCTACGAAGAAGGCGGTGGAGAACGGGCTGTCCGCGGCCATGAGGAAGCCCATGACCACTCCGGCCAGGATCGCGACCATGTTAGCGCTGCGCCGGTCGAAGCTGCGCTCATCGTAGGCCTGGTCGATGAACTTGATCGAACCGCCTAGGAACGCATACGTCACCAGAAGGAATAGCAGCTCCACTGCCTCATCCTCCGCCATGGAGGTCCTGTTCGGACTTCACCTGGATCGTGATCATGATCTTGCCCTTGAGCCCTGACCGCACTAGACATCTACGGCACGCCGCACGGCGATTGCCGTTGGCGCACTCCCTGCCCGATACACGGTGCCGGTTAAAAAGTCTCCTGCTAGTTCTTCTCGGTTGGAGGCTACTGGTGCATAAGACCGCTGGATGCTCCTGGCAAACGACGGTCACCAGGGGCAATTTCATGACCCACCCAATGATGGAAGGGGGATTGACGAAGAAGTCAACGGCGAGCGCACATAGGAATACACCCTGCTCCCATCGAGTCGGTCGATAACATGAGCCGGCGCTCCTTGGCGTGGTCATCAATGGTGGTATGTGCCCTCCTTGTCATGGGTTCGGCGATGGTGCTGGTGAAGGCGCCTGCGTCATCCGACGGCGGAGAGGCTCTTCCCACTTTCTCCAGTTATAGCCAGATGAGCGGCTACGTCTCCAGCTCGAACCCGCGAGGAGGGTATGACGCGGCGCTCACCATGGGCGGGAACGGTCAGGCCGTCGCCTCGGAGTCAATGAAGCACTCCAATACCAATGTCCAGGTGGAAGGCGTGGACGAGGCCGACCTGGTGAAGACCGACGGCCAGTACCTGTTCATCGCCTCCTTCGACCGAGTGCACATCGTCCGTGCCTATCCCCCGGCGCAGATGTCCAACGTCTCGGAGATACTGGTGCGCGATCATCTGGGGACGGATGCGAACTACAGCGTCTGGATCCATGGGATATATCTCTTCGACGGGGAGCTGGCGATAATCGCCTCCGTGGCCGGTCCCTATCCGGTCTACGACCCGCGGGTCATGGCCCCCTGGGTCTGGAGGATGCCCGAGGAACGGACCATGGTCCTGGTGTTCGATCTATCCGACGTGGCGCAGCCTCAGATGCTAGGCCTGTTCGGCATCTCCGGCAATCCCAGCACCACCCGACTGGCCGGTGGCATCGTATATGCGGTGGCGCAGCATTTCATCTGGACGAATGACGATTCCGTGGTCCGCCCCAAGCTTTGGATCAACAGCACAGTCACAGAGCTGGACCCGACCCGGGTGCACTACGATCCCGATTGTAAGGACTCCGCTGCCTTCCTCAACCTGCTAGCGGTGGACCTCAAGCAACTGAAGAGCAACTACACCTCGCTGCTGGTGGGCTACGCCTCCATCGTCTACATGTCGCAAGGCGCCCTCTACCTCACATATCAGAAATGGACGGGAGAGGTGGTATGGTCTGGAACTGGCGCCGGAGGAACGGCAGTCAGCGTCGTCAGCGCCACCACCGATTCTTTCTCCACCACCATCTACAAGATCGGGCTGGAAGGTCTGGTCATTCAGCCCAATGCCCGAGGGTCCGTCCCCGGTTGGCTGCTCAACCAGTTCGCGTTGGACGAGCATGGATCCCAGCTGCGAATCGCGACCACCACCTCCTGGACGAACCAGAGCAACGCCGTCTACATCCTGGACGCCGACCTAAGGCGAGTTGGCCAGCTGGAGAACATCGCCCCGGGGGAGCGCATCTATTCCGCGCGTTTCGTCGGCGAGACGCTCTATCTGGTCACCTTCAGACAGGTGGACCCGCTGTTCGTCATCGATCTGAGCGTGGCCAGCGATCCCAGGATCGTCGGTTCCCTGGAGCTTCCAGGCTTCTCCTCCTACCTGCATCCAGTGAACTCCACACACTTGGTGGGCATCGGCATGTTGAACGGCTCGGTCAAGCTGTCCCTCTTCGATGTCTCCGATCCCCTCCAGCCACGAGAGGACGCCAACCTGACCGTGCCTGGATGGTCGTATTCCCAGGCCCTGTGGGACCACCATGCGGTGCTCTTCGATGCCGAGACTGGCACCTTGATCATCCCCATCACCACCTACAATGTTACCACTTACAACGTAACATCGGCCGCCTTTGTGTTCCATCTGGCCACAGACACGCTATCACTGGCCGGAAAGCTGGCGGTGGATTCGGGAGAGTACATCATTCGCACGCACTACATTGATGACTATCTGTACACGATCACCGACGTGAAGGTGCTCGCGAACTCGTTGCTGGACATGGGCCCCGCGGGAGAGCTGATGTACGCCGAGGGGAGCCAGTTACTCATCCCCTACATGCTGGGCGAGGGAACGATGTCGCCGGTGGCGGCCGTGAGGTGATCTCGCGGAGCCGCAAGAGAGGTTAAGCCTTCCGGCTCCCTTTTCCTTAGGCAAGGGGCAGCAGAAGATGAAGGTGGAGCTGGACAAGAAGGCCCTGTTCGCGTTGGCATCTGACACTCGCATCGAGATATTGAAGGCGCTCCAGCCTTCCCGCCGGACCACAACTCAGCTCGCGGAGGAGCTGAGCATCGACAAGGCTGCCATTCACCGACATCTCAAGAAGCTGGAGGAGGGCGGCTTCGTCACCCGTCAAGAGGACCATGGGTTCGTCTACTACGGACTGTCGTGGAAGGCCAGGGACATCATCTCCCCGGGTGATAACACCAAGATCATCATCATCTTCTCCTCCTCCTGGTTGCTGATACTGGCTTCGGTATCCCTTCTCGTATTGGCTTTGAACTCGACCGCCAACCGCGCCTTCGAAGCGTACGGGGAGACGCAGATGGCGGGAGGCAACCAGCTCAGCGAGGCAACCGGTGGCCTGGGGCTCGAGGTTCTTCTGCCAGCGGTCCTGCTGGTTGTGCTCGCAGTCCTGCTGACCTACATAGGATACAGTAGGCTGCGTCGACCCAGGCAACGACCGGCGGAGAAGGACTCACCCGATGAGGCGACCTCCTGAACGCCGCCTGGTTCAATCTCCTGGCCGCCAGCCAGGTCGATGGCAGTCGTCCTGGCAACAATCAATAAATACCCTGGGTGGGTTGAGCTAATCCTTCTGGTTCAAGTGACGCTGCGCATGCAGGACGACGAAAAGGACGAGAGAGGGGCTCATCGCGGCAACAGCCCCCGGGCGGGGTGAGGGCTGCGATGGGAACGCTGGGCATTTTCGTGGACAGGCAGACATTGAGCCATTCGCGCAAGCTAGGGGCGGTGATGCGCTTCCGCGACGCTGCCGAGGTCCTGGGCCACCGTTCCTACTTCATCTTCCCGGTGGAGATGCGCAAGATCGCCAAGACCAGCGCGCTTCTCATTCGCGGCCGCACCGACCCGCTGAACGCCACCTATGTGGCCGCCCGTTGGGCCAGCCTGCACGGCATCCCGGTCATCGACGATGCCACTTCCATCCGGATATGCTCGGATAAGGTGAACATGTATCTGCACCTACAGAAAGCGGGAGTGCCGATACCTGAGACCTGGTATCTGGGCAGGAGGGACGTCGAGGCCGGTGAGGAAGGGATCATCGACCAGCTGCATCTCCCCCTGGTCCTCAAGGAGCCCTCCACCAGCTTCAGCAACCGGGTGAAGGTGGCGCACAACCGGAGGGAACTGATGCGCATCGCCACCTCTTACCTGAAGCTCAGCCACCTCATCGTGATCCAGGAGCACGTGGAAAGCGAGGAGGACTGGCGCATTGGGATACTGGACGGCGAGGTGTTGTTCGCCTCCCGCTACGTTGAGATCGAGCCGGAAGAGGTTCGCCCGATCGAGGAAGAGGAGGTGCCCTACTATGGCGTGGAGGTGCTGCCCTTGGACCGGGTTCCAGAGCGGGCGTTGCGCTTGGCGGTGAGGGCGGCGTGCGCCATCGGTGAAGGGCTGTACAGCGTGGACATCAAGGAGCGCGGAGGCAAGCTCTTCGTCATCGAGGTCAACGACAACCCCTCCCTGGAGAACGGGGAGGAGGGGCACTATCCCGATGTGTACGAGCGCATCGTGGCTCGCCTGATGAAGGGATGAGGGGATGGAACAATACACTCGGCGTTCAGCCGCAGTTATAGGGGTTCATATGACCATCGGAACGGAGCACGAATACTCGATCAACGACCAGTCTTTCCACCCCCTGCCCATCTCGGACCAGGTAATCAAGGAGCTGGCCGGCGAGCTCAAGAACGAGATCCCCTTCGGCCCGGTGCACCTGTCCAAGGAACTGCAGAAGCATGTGCTGGAGATCACCCCCTCCGTGCCGGCGCACGACATCGTGTCGTTGGAAGCCTCACTGTACTCAGGCCTGCAAGGGTTCTACGCCCGCACCGAAGGCAAGTATCGCCTGCTGGGCTTGGGGATGCATCCGGCGCTGCGGCTTAAGGAGGCGCAGGTGTGGGATCACGAGGACAGCGAGATCTACGAGATCTACGATCGTCTCTTCGACATCCGGCAGCATGGCTGGCTGAACATCCAGGCCCTGCAGGTCAACCTCCCCTTCCGGGATGGCGAAGATATGGTCAGGATGTACAACCGCCTGAGGGCGCTCATCCCTTACCTGGTGGCGGTGTCCGCTTCCTCCCCTTTGGTGGAAGGGAAGGAGACCAGGGCGATGGACAACCGGCTGATTTTCTACCGCGAGAACCAGAGGCGGCTTCCCATGATCACCCATGGCATCATCCCGGAGAAGTTGCGGAGCCCCGAGCATCAGCGCCAGATCCAGGAGGAGATGTATGCCACTCTTCGGGAGCACGGCGGAGAGCGGCTCTGTCACGAGTGGGTGGATTCCCGGGGCGTCATAGTGCGGTTCTCCCGCTGCTGCCTGGAGCTAAAAGCCATCGACGAGCAGGAGTGCCTGCGGGCCGACATGGCCATCGTGGCGTTCATATTGGCGCTGCTGCGTTGCGACGACCTTGGGCTAGAGGAGGACGAGGACGCGCTGAAAGAGATGACGGAGAAGGCCATCCTGGGCGGGGTCTCGCAGTTCCGACCCGAGCTTCGGAAGCTGCACACCGTTGCCAGCAAGAGGGCGAGCGCGGACGAGAGGCGCTATCTTCCTTTGATCAAGACCAAGGTCGAATGTGGAAGCCTGGCCGAGGTGATGCTGCAGGAGCGGCACGAGGGGAAGGGCCTCTTGGTCATGCTGCAGGAGATGGAGAAGGCCCTGCGGACCAACGTTCCGCACCAATGCGGGGCGTGCAAGCGCTCCGATCCGTTCGGCATCTGAGAGCACTTTCAGCCCGCCCCCTCGGCGATTCAAATACTCTCATCCATGTCTCGATTCCGGGATGGGATGAAGTGGCGCAACCACGTTGATGTCACCACGCAGGTGGCGGACGCTCTTGGTCTCTCGGAACACATGACTCGCATCTTGGTAGAGGCATCTCTGGACCCGGATCGGAACGCGGCCAAGAACGCGTCCCGGGAGAAGGGGGGTACGAGACTCCGCCGGATCCCGCACCATTCGGCTGGTAGAAGGGAAATGATGCGGATGGTCTGGAAGGCCAGGACTGCACATCTGGAAGGCAGGGAAGAGGATGCGGTGTGGTGCCTCGGGCGGACGTTGCACTACGTCCAGGATATGCACGTCCGCATCGGCCTGGCCTATTGGAGGCACGACCGAGCGGAGAGGGAGATCGGTCATTTGCACCTCGATCCTCTACCCGCCTCCAAAGGGGTCCAGATGTCCTTGTCCTCGCCACATTTCGTCTGGGACTGCCTGGGGGCCTGCAGACCTCGCCGCGATCCGGCGGACGCTCTCTACTTTGCCTGCCTGTATTCAGGGGCGGTAGCGGGAGCGGTGCTAGGTGATCTGCGGCCGGAGAAGGCATCGATGAGGCGATGGCAGAGCTCGAAGAGAAGGCACTGGATGCTCATCGTCCCGGTCGGAGTGGGCGTGGCATCCGCATTCGTCCTGCTTGCATTCGCCGGCGGCTCCCCTCACCTCAGCGTGCTCGGTCCACCTGCGGCGGCGCTCATCATCGCCTTGGACCGCCGCTACTACTTCGATGCGGAGGAAGCGGAGTGGTTCGGATTGCGCTGATTCGGGCTCCCGAGGCTACCAGGTCTCATCACCCCTCTTGCAGATCCGAGGCTTTTTGATGGCTCAGAGATCGATCGTCGCTCCCTTGCGTGCGGGGACCAGTTCGACCTTCTCGAATCGTCGAAAAGGACCTATGTCTTCGGTGTGGACAGGCATGACCTTCTTCGGCGCGATGACCTCGATAAGGCGTTCCAGGTCCTCCACCGAGGCATGCCCGGACGCATGGTAGTCATGATCGAATCTCGGCACCTCCTCTCCCTTCTTGCCCTCCATCCAGAATCCCTTGATCTTGAAGTGGAACATCTCCAGCCAGTGCCAGAGCCGACGGAAGTCCACCACCTGCTCTTCGCTGTAGGCCTCGCTGCTCGAATAGATATACGTCCCGGCCTCGGGTTTGATGTCCAACAGCTGGCTCATGTCGAAGTACGAGAAGCAAAGGATGTGTTCGCGCGGAGCGGAATGCAGTTCACCAGGGTCCACGAACAAGCCCTCATACCGTTGGTGGACCTTGTCATCGATGCCGGATGTGGTGCCTTTGAGCGGGAGGTAGACCCTCATGCCCCGCATACGATCGATGCCGTCCGCGGTCCGCAGCGCCTCCAGGAAGTAGGCGTCCTTCACCGTCACCACCAAAGTGCGGTCCAGTCTCTGGGCGATGTCCTTGAACGTCTCCAGTCGCTCGAAGTTGCGCGGTCCGAAATCCGCGACGATAAGCTCCTCCTCATGCCTGGCCGCCTCCATGCAGGTCCTGGCCACCTTCTCCTCGGAGCGATCGCCAGCATCTGCGTCCCGGGAGGTTCGCGTTCCCTCGATTATGAGCAGCTCGGGTTGTAGTTCGGCGGCCTTCTCCGCGAACTTCCAGGTCTTGTCCCCGTATCGACCATGGGCTCTGAGGTCCCCGGTGTACACCACCCATCCGCTCGAGGTATCCACGCCATAGGCCGTAGCGCCGTAGATGGAATGATCGACGTCAAATGACTGGAACTCGAAGTCGAGGGATCCGCAGCTGAGCATCCCTCGAGCCTCCAGCTCTTTCTTCTTCGCCGGCGAGGTCGCCCAGAAGACCTCGAGGTCAGCGGAGCACGTACTGGTGGGAATGAAGCTCCGGCCTTGATAGGGGTCGGAGCTTGACGCGACCTTCAGCACTCTTCCGTCAGCCGGAGTCCTGTCGCGGAGCGAACCATAGACGGTCTCGCCCTCGGGTGTGCTGCCGCAATCTCGAAGGGCCTTCATGATGGCCATGGTCGTGGGCGATGCCACGAACGGGATCTCCAGGTCGAACAGGCCGGCGTGTCCGATGTGGTCCATATGCGCATGGGAGATGAGCACCGCGTCCACTTGCACGTCGAGCGCCCGATTCGCGTCCATATCGGCAGGTACCAGGTCTGAACGGTACTGCTTGAGGTGGGGGACCAAACCCATTTTCACGAGATCATGAATGCCCCTCGTAGCTGAACGAGGCTGGAGGAAATCACTGTAGTACTCGCCCAACTGGTGGTAGTTCTGCCCGAAGTCAAAGAACAGACCGTGGCCATCGAAGTCCAGATGGATCTTGTTGCCGCCGATGCAATCGGCGCCATCGAAGACCGTGACCTTGACGCTCATCTTTCATCCCTCGATTCTAATCTCTCGTCGCAGCCATAATCATTCCTGTCCTTCAGCGTTCTCTGCGACCGTATCTCCTTGGTTCAGACCGTTCCTCCGTCGGCGACACGATTATTAGGTCGGGCCTGGTTAGTCGGTAGCGCATGGGAGCGAGGACCTTCGCGGAAAAAGTGCTCTCCCGAGCGTCCGGCAAGGATGTCAAAGCGGGAGAAATAGTCACGGCCAAGATCGACCTGGCCATGTCTCACGAGAACTCCGCCCTGGTGCTCAAGGCCTTCAAAGAGATGGGCGCCAAGCGGATTAAGGAGCAAGAGAAGCTGGTGATTCTATTCGATCATCGCGTGCCCGCCTCCTCGGTCAAGGCAGCCGAATCGCACAAGGGGGTCAGGGAGTTCGTGCGGCAGGAGGGCATCGGCACGTTCTACGATCTCAGGGAGGGAGTGTGCCATGAGGTGCTGCCTGCCAAGGGACATGTACTGCCGGGTATGCTGGCGGTAGGCACGGATTCTCATACGACGACCTATGGAGCGTTGGGCGCATTCGCCACGGGCATAGGGGCTACGGAAATGGCCGCCATCTGGGCCCTGGGTGAGCTCTGGCTGCGGGTACCGGAGACGATGAGGTTGGTCATGGACGGTGGTCTTCCCCCCATGGTGAGCGCGAAGGACGCGATATTGCACGTCATCGGCAAAATGGGAGCCGACGGGGCAGACTACCAATGCGTCGAGTTCACGGGGGATGTGGTGGAGCGTCTATCCATCGCCGGGCGAATGGTCCTCTCGAACATGAGCGTGGAGATGGGGGCCAAGGCGGGCGTCTGTTTTCCGGACGCCAAGACCGAGCAGTTCCTATCCAGTCGCACTCAAATCCCCTGGCATCCGGTGCACACGGACGATGGCGCCAAGGTGAAGGCGATCGAGCATTTCGACTTGAGCGAGCTTGCCCCCCAGGTGGCCAAGCCTCATGCCGTGGACAACGTGGTTTCTGTGGGCCAGGTCCTAGGAATGAGCATCGATCAGGCTTTCATCGGCTCGTGCACCAACGGCCGGTTGGAGGACCTCATGGCCGCGGAGGGCGTCCTTCGGGGGAAGAAAGCATCGGACAAGGTCAGGCTGATAATCGCCCCCGCCTCGAGGGACATCTACCTTGAGGCCATAGAGCGCGGGATCATCGCCTCCCTGGTGCGCTCTGGGGCCATAGTTCTCAACCCGGGATGCGGACCTTGCCTGGGGGCGCACGAAGGCCTTCTTGCTCCCGGGGAAAGATGCATCGCCACCACCAACCGCAACTTCCGCGGGAGGATGGGTTCGCCTGAGGCGGAGATCTATCTGGCCAGTCCGGCCACGGTAGCAGCCAGCGCCATCAAGGGAGAGATAGCGGACCCTAGGGAGGTCGTTCCGTGATACGAGGCAGGGCGTGGCTCTTCGGTGACCACATCAACACCGACCTTATCATTCCCGGCCGACACCTCGACGACTACAGTCCTGAGAATCTGGTGAAGCACGTGATGGAGGACGCCGATCCATCCTTCGCCAAGCAAGTGGCCAAGGGCGATATCATCGTGGCGGGGCGCAACTTCGGTTGCGGCTCGAGCCGG
>Ga0315277_10008070_pt1 | contig 13587 bp, 11 predicted proteins | sample YL17G05_15_MG_FD_203695 | JGI IMG/M metagenome (GOLD analysis project Ga0315277, IMG submission 203695) | Sediment microbial communities from Yellowstone Lake, YNP, Wyoming, USA - YL17G05_15 | ecosystem: Environmental > Aquatic > Freshwater > Lake > Sediment | place: USA: Wyoming | collected...
CCTGAAGGTAGCCGCCGCGGCGGCAGCCGCCGCGGTGGGCCACGTGGCCTACGCCGCCGGCTCCGATACCCTCAAGATCGGCCTGGTGGGCTGCGGCGGCCGCGGCACGGCCAACGCGAAGAATTGCGTCGAGGCGACGCCCGGCGTCGTCCTGTGGGCACTGGGCGACCTCTTCAAGGACCGCCTCGACCCCGTCCGCGCCAACCTCCAGAAGGTTCTTGGCGAGAAGATGCAGGTGCCCGACGACCGGTGCTTCACGGGGCTCGAGAACTGCGAGAAACTGCTCGCATCGGGCGTGGACCTGGTGCTCTTGTGCGAGCCGCCGGGGTTCCGGCCGTCGCACATGAAACTCGTCATCGACGCCGGCAAGCACCTGTTCTTCGAGAAGCCCGTGGCCGTCGACCCGGTCGGCGTGCGGTCGGTCATCGCCACCTCGGAACTGGCGGCCCAGAAGAAACTGGCCGTCGTCGCCGGCACGCAGAGCCGCCACGACGCCCTCTACGTCGAGAGCATGAAACGCATCCAGGACGGCCAGATCGGCAAGGTCGTGTCTGCCAAGTGCTACTTCATGACCGGCACCCTCTGGTACCACAATCCCCAGCCCGGCTGGTCGGAAATGGAGAACCAGTGCCGCAACTGGTACTACTACACCTGGCTCTCCGGCGACCACATCGTCGAGCAGCACGTGCACAACCTGGACCGGATGAACTGGGCGATCGGCTCGCCGCCCGTCAAGTGCATCGGCTCCGGCGGCCGCCAGGCCCGCACCGAGCCCAAGTGGGGCGACATCTACGACCACTTCAGCATCGAGTACGAGTACGCCGACGGCGTCCGCGTGGCCAGTTACTGCTCGCAGTTCGGCGGTAACGCCGCAGGCCGCGTCGCCGACCGCATCGTCGGGACCGACGGCGTCTGCAACTTTGACGGAACCATCACCGGCAAGAAGCCCTGGAAGTTCGAGGGCGAACGCAAGGACCCGAACCTCCAGGAGCACGCCGACCTCATCGCGAGCATCCGCTCCGGCAACCCCCTGAACGAGGGCAAACGTATCGCCGAAAGTTCGCTGGTGGCCATCATGGGCCGCATGGCGGCCTACACCGGCAGGGAACTGTCGTGGAGTTGGTGCCTGAACGCCTCGAAACTCAACCTCTTCCCGGAGAAAGTGGCGTTCGGCCCGCACCCGGTCGACCCCGTCGCCATGCCGGGGACGACCCCCCTGGAGGGCGGCGGCCCGGCCGAGGCCGAGGCCACTCCGGCCCCGGCCAAGGGCAAGGCCGGCGGCAAGAGGGGCAAGAAGTGATGCACACCGGCGCGCGGCCCGTACGGGCCGCGCTGGAGGCTGATCGAGCGCCGCGATAGGTAATCAGGAGGCTGTTTGTTCCGACAACGGTTGCGACTCTGGTTTCGCGTGGGAGGTGACAAGCGGTACCTGAGCCATCACGATACGATGCGTCTGTGGGAGCGGGCGCTGAGGCGGGCGAGGTTGCCCCTGAGGATGAGCGAAGGGTTCAACCCGCGGCCGCGGATGTCGCTCGTGGAACCTCGGAGCGTCGGAATTGCCTCAGAGGCCGAACTCCTGGAGTTCGAACTGGCCGACTGGGTCAATCCGGACGTTGCGCTTGAAGCGCTTCGCCGCCAGGTTCCACCCGGCATCGAGGTCCAAAGCCTCGATCTCGTCCGCCCCGCCGACAAGGCCCGGCCGCAGGCCGTCGTGTACGTCGCCCGGCTCCAGGCGCCCCCTTCGGACCTCCCGCACCGCATTGCGCGCCTCCTGGCGCTCGACGAGGCGCCTATCGTGCGCCATCGCCCCACAGGAGACAAGGCGCTCGACGCCCGCGCGTTCATCCGGACGCTCGAGGCCGGCCCGAGCGAGGTGCGCATGGTCCTCGCGACCGGCCCGTCCGGCACCGTCCGCGCCGACGAGGTGCTCCGGCTGCTGGGCTTTGAGCAGGAGGCGGTCGCCCGCGCCGACATCCGGCGCACCGAGATCCGCCTGGGCTGACGCGACAGCGCAACGTAAGTAATGGCGCGGCGGGTCTCCTGACCCGCCGCGCGGGCAGTGCCGCATGAACGCGCCCGCAGTCGGCCGTTCGCGCGGCGGTTCAGGAGACCCGCCGCGCATGATAGGGAAGTTGCCTCATCGTAAACAACCCCGGGCCGCGGCCCGGGCACGAGAACTCGAAAGGGCGTTATGCCGCGAGAAATGCTGATCAACGTCGTCGAGGGCGAGGAGTGCCGCATCGCCGTCGTCCAGGACGGCGGCCTCGAAGAACTTTACATGGAGCGGGCCAGCATCGAGCGCCACGTCGGCAACATCTACAAGGGCCGCGTCAACAACGTCGAGCCGACCATCCAGGCGGCCTTCGTCGACATCGGCATGGCCAAGAACGGGTTCCTCCACGCCAGCGACGTTCTCCCTTCCGCCTGGCCCCGACGCAAGAAGGCCGGCGAGAAGGACGCCGAAAAGGGCGACGGTGAAGCCGCCGGCGAACCCGCCCCCAAGGGCCGCGAGCGTCGCGGCCACCGCCGCATCCAGGAAATCTTCCGCCCCGGCGACGAGGTCGTCGTCCAGATCACCAAGGAAGGCATCGGCACCAAGGGGCCGAGCCTGACGACCGCCCTCTCGATCCCCGGCCGGTACCTCGTGCTCATGCCCGGCCTGGGACGCCTGGGCGTCTCGAAGAAGATCGAGGACGAGGCCGTGAGGCGGCAACTGCGCGACCTCCTGGCCTCCTGTAACCCGCCGGCGGACATGGGCTTCATCGTCCGCACCGCCGGCCTGGGCCGCTCCAAGCGCGACCTCCAGCGGGACCTCCAGTACCTGGGCCGCCTGTGGAAAGTCGTCCAGGCGCGGGCCCAGGGCGCCAAGGCGCCCGCCGAAATCTTCCGCGAATCCGACCTCGTGCTGCGGACCCTCCGCGACATCTACACCCCCGAGATCGCCACCATCTGGGTCGACTCGGAGGCGGTCCTGAAGCGCGTCCGCGAGTTCATGAAGATCGCCATGCCGCGCCACGTCGGCTCCGCCAAACTCTACGCCGACAAGGTGCCGCTGTTCCACAAGTACCGCGTCGAGGAAGCCATCGAGCGCATCTACAGCCGGACCGTGCCGCTCCCCAAGGGCGGGAGCATCGTCATCGACCAGACCGAGGCGCTGGTGGCCATCGACGTGAACTCCGGCCGCTTCCGCCACGGCCGCGACGCGGAGGAATCGGCCCACCAGTTGAACCTGATGGCGGCCAAGGAGATCGCCCGCCAGATTCGCCTCCGCGACCTCGGGGGCCTCCTCCTCATCGACTTCGTCGACATGCTGAAGGCCGAGAACCGCCGCCACGTCGAACGGGCCTTCCGCGACGCCTTCGCGGGCGACAAGGCCCGCAGCCAGATGCTCCACATCTCCAAGTTCGGCATCATCGAGATGACCCGCCAGCGCGTCCAGCCCAGCCTCGAGCGGTCCACCTTCATGGACTGCCCTTACTGCAAGGGCTCCGGAATCCTCAAGCACCCCGAATCGGTGGCCCTGGAAGTGCTGCGGCACCTGAAATTGCTCGCCGGCCGCGACGGCATCGCCCTGATCGAAGTCTCCGTCCATCCCGAAGTGGCCGACCACATCAACAACGCCAAGCGCGCCAGCCTCGCGCGACTGGAGGCCGACGCCCGCAAACGCATCCGCATCAGGGCCAGCCCTGCGGCCGTCCTGGACCAGGCGACCTATCGGTGCCTGGACGAACGCGCCGCGGAGATGCGGACGGACCTGCCGTCCCCGCCCCCGCCGCCGGCGTCTAAAGAGGAGCCCCCGCGTCCAGATACGCCTGAAGAATGACCGCGGCGGCGGCCTTGTCCAGCCGCTCGCGGCGCCGGCAGGGCCCGACGCCCGCCTCGCGCAGGGCCTGCTCGGCTTCCTGGGTGGAAAACCGCTCGTCCCACTCCACGACCGGCACACTCAGCGATTCCCTGAGCGCCGCCACCACCGCCTCGGCCCGCCGGGCCTGCTCGCCGCGCATCCCGTCCGGCAGGAGGGGGATGCCGGCCAGGACTCGCCCTGCCCCGTGCTCCTCGACCAGGCGGACCACGGCGGCCACCAGGTCGCGCCGGCCGCGCGGCTCCAGTTGCACCAGGGGCTGGGCCATGATACCATCGGGGTCGCTGAGGGCCACCCCGACGCGCCGCTCTCCAAGGTCCAAGGCGAGAATCCGCATGGGTGCTGTTATAGCCGCGGCCCGCGGGAGGTGTCAACGGCCGGCCTTTGGCGCTGAAGGCTGCTGGAGCCCCAAACGCCGGGTGGCATGGTCACGCTGTTGCGTGACCATGTTACCCTGGGACGCCGGGGGCTCGAAAGCCCGAGGCATTGCCTCGGGGGCATTGGCAGGCAATAATCCAAGGCAAGCATCGTTTACTTAGGTGGCAGGCATGAGCACGGGCCCGGGTGACTCCAGCAGCCTCGAGACGCTCTTGGTGTCGTTTTCGCCGCGCGTCTACGGGCTTTTGTTTCGTCTGGTCGGCCGGGCCGACGTGGCCGAAGACCTGATGCAGGAGACCATGCTGAGGGCCTTTCGGAGCCTGAGCGCGTACCGCCCGGAGGGGAAGTTCCGGGCGTGGGTTTTTCGCATTGCGGTGAACCTGGCGCGCGACTGGATCCGCCGCCAGCCTCGCGAGCCGTCGGTCAGCCTCGACGACGGCGAGGACCCGCCCGTGGCAAGGTCGCTGCGGACGATGGCCCCGCCGGACGGCCCGATGGCGCATCGCGAAGGATCGAGGCGCGTTGAACTCGCCCTCGCGCGGCTGTCGGCGGCCGACCGCGAGGTGCTGCTCTTGCGGTACTACGGCGAATTGGCATTCAAGGACATCGCCCAGACGACCGGCGAACCGCTCGGAACCGTCCTGGCGCGGGCGCATCGGGCGCTTAAGAAACTGGGTGAGTTGTTACCCGAGGATGAGTCATGATCTGCCCCAACGAAACCGAATGGGTGCTGTATGCGGCGGGCGAGTTGCCGGCGCCCCGTCGCCCCCAACTCGAAGCGCATCTGGCCGGGTGCGAAGCCTGCCGCCGCCAGGCGGAAACCCTGGCCCGTGGCCTCGCGGCCCTGGCCACCCTGGAGCGCGAGCCTGCCGTCCGGCCGCAGGTCATGGAGACGCTGCGCAGGCGCGCCCGCGAGGTTTCGCGCGCTCAGCCGGCGGTCGTCTCGCTCTGGCGGCGCTATCGCTGGGTGACTGCGGCGGCGGCCGTCGTCGTCCTGGCGGTCGGCATTGCGATCCTGGGGCCGACAAGCAGCCTGCCGGTTGCCAAAGGGCCGGGCACCACGCCGTGGGTCACCGACGTTCACGTCCAGGAGGAGATTGCGGAAATCACGGCAGGCGTGGAAATGCTGGAAACCTGTTCCAACGACAAGGCCCCCGAGCCGGTCCCTGCCGCGACCGACGACCAGACGTACGAGGAACTCGAATTCTTCTTCGAACAACTCCGGGCGGAAGTGGACGCGTGAGCGGGAGGCCCCGATGCGGATGCGAACCATCCTGTGCGCTCTAGCAATCACGATCGGGCCGGCCTTTCTGACGTGCCCGATTCTTGCTAAAGACGACGGCACGGTAGCAGCAGCGGCGACCGGCGCCTCGGCGCGGCCGGCCAAGCCGGCACCGCAAACCGCGGGCGCCGACCGCGAAGGCCAGGCCGGCGACGGCCGCGGCCAGATGCGCGTCGCCCCCATCTTCCGCGACGTTACCGAGGCGGACATCACCGAGATCCTGGCGTTCGTCGACGAGAACATGCCGTGGATGCGGCCGGAACTGGACCGCACACGCGCCGCCAGTCCCGACCAGTTCCGCCAACTCTGCCGGCACCTGCGGTACGAAATCGCTCAGTTGAAGGACCTCAAGGAACGCGACCCGGAGGGGTTCCGCAAGGCCATCGAGGAGAAACAACTGCGGTTCCGCGCCCAGGACCTCGCCAACAAGGCCCGCGCGGCCACCGACCCGGCGGAGCGAGATGCGCTGGTTGAGGAACTCCGCAAGATCATCGACAAACTCTTCGACGTCGAACTCGCGACCCGCGAGGCCCAGGTTGCTCAACTCGAAGGCCGCATGGAAGCCCTCCGGCAGGAACTGAAGACCCGCGCCGCCAACCGCCAGCAGATCGTCAAGACCCGCCTCGATGACATGCTCAAGGGCAAGAAGGAGGGCGACCACAAGTACCGCCCCGATTCGCGGCCGCCCGACAAAGGTGATCGGCACGAGAAGAGCGAAAAGTCCGAATGGAGCGGCGACCGAACCGACAAGGCCGACCACAGGTAGTGTCGTTTAGCCGTCGCCGGCACGGCGACGCAAATGGCCTGCGAGGCCCCGAACGGCCGTCGCCATACCGGCGACGGCTAAACGTTGATAGCGACAGCCGCAGCCGATGACGGCCGCGGTTTTTTCATGCCTTGTTCGCCGCCGACACCTGCCGAACGAGGGCCGCCATTGCCCGGTTGGTCGGCGCGGCCGTGCCGCAGGCCTCCGCCGCGGCGGCGATGGCGCCGCTGAGGTAGTCGATTTCCGTCGGGCGGCCGGCCTCCAGGTCCTGGAGCATCGAGCAGCGGTTGTCGGCGGTCCCGCGAGCGGTCTCCCGCATCGCCCCCAGCGCGCCGGCGTACGGAAGTGCGATGCCGCGCGCCCGCGCAATCGCCTCGCCCTCCCCGGCAATCGCGCCGGCGAGCGCCCGCAGCGCCGGCCGCGCGGCCACCCGGCCGTTCGTCACGCCCGCCAGCGCGGCGACCGGGTTGATGGCGGCGTTGATAATCAGTTTCCCCCATACGATGGGCGTCATGTCGGCCTCGACGCGAGGCGCCAGGCCCGCCCGGTCCAGAAGGTCCGCCACCGCGCGCACGACGTCGTCCGGCCCGCGTCCCTCGTACCCCAGGTGCGTCCGCAGGATGGCGACCTGGTTGACCTCGCCCTCGCGCACGAAGTTCGCCCCCTGGTAGGACACGGCCGTGATGACGTGGGTTTGCGGAATCGCGGCCGCAACCTCCCGGGTGACACCGAGGCCGTTCTGCATGCAAACGATCGGCGCGCGGCCGATCCACGCGGCCGCCGACGCGGCCGCCGCCCGCGCCGCGTACGCCTTGGTCGCCAGAAACACGAGGTCTGCCGGCGTGTCGGGCGCGAGGCGCGCGGGTATCGCCGCTTCCAGGTCGCCGTCGGGAGCGTGGACGAGGATGGGCTGCGCGCTGAGGCGCGCGGCGCGGTCGGGCCGGTAGTCGATAAGTGTGACCTTCGGCCCGCCGGGCGCCAGCGCCAGCCGCACAGCCAGACAACAGCCGATGGCGCCGGGGCCGATGACGGCGACGTGGGTGAACATGCGCGACCTCGCAGGTAGAGCGCGGCGGGGCCGGAGACCCGCCGCGCAAAGGCCCAAGGCGAGTTACAGTGTTACGGATGCGCCTGCATCCGGGCGTCGCCGCCCGCCGCCGAGTGCTTGACGGGCGCCATGATGCGCACGGTCACGTCGCCCAGGACGCGGGCCGTGCAGGCGCAGCGGACGGCGGGCCCCCCTTTCAGTTCCGCCAGCAACTCCCGCTCGCCCTGCGTGACGGGCGAGAGGTTCTCGGCCCCTGCGGCGATCTCGACGCAGCAGTTGCCGCACTCGTGGCGGCCTTCGCAGAGTTCGCCGACGAAGAAATCGTCGGGCACCAGTTCGGCCGCTTCGTCGGCCGCGGCCAGCAGGCTGGTGCCGCGCGGCACTTCCAGGCGGATGTCATAGGGCATGAACGTGACTTGTGGCATAAGGCCTCTCTCCGCTCCCGCACACTTGTCTCGCGGCGGGTCAGAAGACCTGCCGCGCACCCAGCGTGTGGCATGAACCCCTCTACAGGTTGCCCTCCATGATACGGACGTAGGCCCGCTCATACAGGCTCCGGATGTGCCAGCCGACCTGCTCCTTGTACTTCTGCTCGCGCATTTCGTCTTCCAAGTCGGCCTGCACTTCGACAAACGGAGCGGTGCGGGCCTCGTGCCGCTCGATGGCCTTGATGATATAGAAGGCATCGTCCGTCTCGACGATCGGCCCGACCTGCCCCGCCGCAAGCGCAAAGAGGACGTCCTCGACGGCCTTGGTGCGGAACGAGCCGCGCGCCAGGAGGCCCCAGTCGCCGCCCTTGTCGCGCATCGGGTCCTCGCTGTAGCGCGCGGCCAGTTTGGCGAAATCCTCTCCGGCCACGGCCCGCTCGTGGGCGGCCTTGGCGACCGCCCGGGCGCCCTCGACGTTGGCCGACGTGCTCTTGCGGATGACGATCAGCCCCAGGCGCATGCGCTCGGGCTGCTCGTAGCGCTCGGACCTGACGCGGTTGTAGTACTCCAGCAATTCGCTGTGCGTCACGTGGACGGTCGGGGCGACCTTCTCGCGCAGGTACCGCTGCACGGTCAACCGGTCGCGTTCGCGCTGCTTTTCCTTCCCCAGCGACGAGCCCTGACCCGCCAGGCGTTCTTCGAGGGCCTGGATGCTGCCGGCCTCGCTCGTCATGTTCTTGACGGTCCGGTCGATGATCGTCTCGACCTGCTTCCGCTCATCCTCCGTCAGCCGCGCCTTGGCCTCCTGCACCACGAGCCGCGTGCTGATGGCCTCGCGCAACTTCATCTCCACGACGCTGCGGCACTGGCTGTCGAAGGCTTCGCGGGAAAGGGTCTTCCGCCACTGCTCCATCTGGGGCCGAAGCGGCCCGAGGATGTCCTCGCGCGTGATGACCTCGCCGTTGACCTCGGCCAGCACGGTGTTCACCAGCCGCGGTGCGGCCCCCTCCTCGGCAGGCGCAAGGACCGGCGGCCGGCCGGTCGTCGCCGGCAGGTCAACCTCATCGAGCCTCGCCTCGAGCTTGCTGTCGTCGCCCGGCCTCACGGCGGTCGCCGCGGCGACCGCCGGCGCCGGCTCTCTCACGCGGGCGACCGGCGCATCGGCGGCGCGGGCGGGGGTGATCGTGCTGGCCGGCACGTCGCCGCCGGGTTCCGCGGCAGGGGCGGCCATCTGAGGCGACAGCCGCCCGAAGGACGGCCATGGGCCGCTGCACCCCGCGGCCAGCGCCGCTGCCATTGTCGCCACTACGATCAGCCAAGCCTTCACGCCGACACCTTTTGCCCCGGCAACAGCAATACCGGAATCGCACGGCGGGAGATTTCGCGGTGTGCCAACGGGTAAGGGGTCAGTTACGGGCGCCGTTACTAGCCCCCGCCGGTAGGCGGGGGTCGAAGTCACGTGCGGTTCGGCCCCGCCTGCGACCCCCTGCTACTGCAGGGGGCTAGTCACGGCTAGTCACGGCGCCTCGGCGCACGTAACTGACCCCTTACGCCAACGGGGGGGTATTCTATTTCTTCGCCCCAAACGGAGCAAGCGCCTTCTTCAGGAGCGCCAGCGCGTGGGCCGCGCCCCGGTCCTCGTGCAGCCGCCACACCACCGTATGGGGGTCCAGGACGCGCACGACCCCGGCATCGCGCAACTGGGCGTCGGCGGCCTTGCCGAAGAGCGGCCCGAGGACAGCCACGTCTTCCAGCGTGATCGTCAGGTCGGCCCCCCTGCGGTGGATGGACCCGAGGCCCGCCCGGCCGCCCGCCACGCGGACCTCCTCCAGGTCGACCAGCCGCTGCACCTCTTCCGGCAGCGGGCCGTACATGTCGGCGACCTCCGCGGCCACCTCGGCCAGGCGCTGGGCCGTGGCCGCGCGGCGGAGTTGGCGGTAGAGGGCGATCCGCTGCGACTCGGTCGGGACGTACGAGTCGGGGATGTAGGCCGCCACTTCCAGTTGCACGTCGGTGCGGCGGACCTCCTCGACCTTCTCGCCCTTGGCGCGTTTGACGGCCGTCTCCAGGAGTTGGCAGTACATCTCGTAGCCGACGGCGGTGATGTGGCCCGACTGCTCGGCCCCGAGGATGTTGCCGGCGCCGCGGATCTCCAGGTCCCGCATGGCGATCTGGAAGCCCGCTCCGAGTTCGGAGTACTGCTCGATCGCGCGGAGCCGCTTGGCCGCCGCCGGCGTCGCCGGCCGGTCCTCCGGCAACAGGAAGTAGCAGTACGCCCGGTGCTTGTAGCGCCCCACGCGGCCGCGGAGTTGGTGCAGGTCCGCCAGGCCGAAACGGTCGGCGTCGTGGATAAACATCGTGTTGGCGCGCGGCACGTCGAGGCCCGACTCGATGATCGTGGTCGTCACGAGCACGTCGACCTCGCCGGCAAAGAACCGCAGCATCCGGTCCTCCAACTCGTGCTCGTTCATCCGGCCGTGGGCCCACTCGACGCGGGCCTCGGGCACCAGCGACGCGACGCGCGCGGCCACCTCGCGGATCGTGCGGATGCGGTTGTGGACGAAGAACACCTGCCCGTCGCGGGCCAGTTCGCGCCGGATCGCCTGCCGGACCTTTTCATCGTCCCACGGGCAGACCTCGCTGCGTACCGCGCGGCGGTCCTGCGGCGGCGTCGAGAGGCTGGAGATGTCGCGGATGCCCAGCAGCGACATGTGCAGCGTCCGCGGGATGGGCGTGGCCGTCAGCGTCAGCACGTCGACGATCTCGCGCATGCGCTTCAGGCGCTCCTTGTGGGCCACGCCGAACCGCTGCTCCTCGTCCACCACGAGGAGCCCCAGGTCCGCCGGCCGGACGTCCTTCTGGAGCAGCCGGTGCGTGCCGATGAGGATGTCCACCTGCCCGTTCTTGAACCGCCCGACGATCCCGGCCTGCTCGGCCCGCGTCTGGAAGCGGCACAGCATCTCGACCGTCACGGGATAATCCGCCACCCGCTCGCGGAACGTCTTGAGGTGCTGCTCCGTCAGGACCGTCGTCGGCACGAGCACCACGGCCTGCTTGCCGGCCTCGACCGCCTTGAACGCCGCGCGCACCGCCAACTCGGTCTTGCCGTAGCCGACGTCGCCGCAGACCAGCCGGTCCATCGGCCGCTGCGACTGCATGTCGCGCTTGATCTCGTGCATGGCGGCCGTCTGGTCCTCGGTGTCGGGGAACGGGAAGGAGGCCTCGAACTCCTTCTGCCAGAGGCTGTCTTCCGGGCACGTGATGCCCGGGCGCGACTGGCGCAGGGCCTGGACCTTCAGGAGTTCCACGGCGAAGTTCTCGACGGCCGACTCCACGCGCCGCTTCTTCTCGCCCCACGCCTTGCCGCCCACGCGCGACAGGTGCGGCCGCCCCTTAAAGCCCCCGATGTACTTCTGCACGAGGTCGATCTGCGACGCCGGGACGTACACCTTCACGTGGTCCCTGAACTCGATCGTCAGGTAATCCTCGGCCTTCTCAGGCGGCGCGGGCAGTTCCAGGTCCCCCGCTTCGGTGATCGTTTTCTTCGGGCCGCGATGCAGCGTCTTCATGCCGAGGTAGCGGCCGATGCCATGCGCCACGTGCACGACGTAGTCGCCGCGCGCGAGGTCCAGCCACGTGTCGATCGCCCGCGTCTCCGGGCGGCCGCGCAGCCGACGCCGGTCGTGGTAACGGTGGAAGACCTCGTGGTTGGCCAGGACCGTCACCTTTTCGGCGACCAGGCGGAAGCCCGTGCCGAGGCGCCCGACGCCCAGCCTGATGCGGCGGCGCACCTGGGCGTCGCCCGCGTCGAGAATCTCGGCCAGGCGCTGCCGCTCGGCGTCGTTGTCGGAGAAGACCAGCAGCGTGTCCTCGCGCGCCGCCTCGGCGAGTTCCTCGCGGACGGTCTCGGCCTTGCCGCTCAGGGCCGGCGGGGCCTCAGTCCGCAGCAGGAAGGCGTCGCTCGTGCCCGTTGTCGTAAAACTCGAAAGGTCCAGCCGCGTAAAGTCCCGCGCCCGCCGCACGACCGCGTCGAACGCGTACACGCCCACGGGGCTCGCCAGGTGCGCGACGAACGAGCGGCCGACCTCGGCGATCTCCAGCGGATCACGCCACACGACCCATGCATCCGGCGGCAGATAGTCCAGCAGGTTCGCGGTCGTCTGCGGAGCAGTCGGACCGCCCTTGCCGGTGGGCAGAAACGAGATAGCCGCACGCTCGCGGTCGTCCAGGCTCCGTTGCGTGGAAAGGTCGAAGGTACGGAGGCTCTCCAGCGTGTCGCCGAAGAACTCCAGCCGGTACGGCGCGGGCGCCGTCGGGGCAAAGACGTCGATGATGCCGCCGCGGGCCGCATAGTGGCCCGGCTCCAGCACGAGTTCGGCGGGCTTAAAGCCCCGCTCCGCCAGCCACGCCCGCAACTTCGGCAGGCTGTACTCGCGGCCGACCACCAGTTCCAGCGTGTTCTCTTCCAGGTGCCGCGGCGACGGCACAGGCTGCATCAGCGCCTGGATGGTCGTGACGAGGACGCGCGGCAACCCGCCGGGTGGCATACTCTCAGACTGTGCGCGGCGGGTCTCCGCACCCGCCGCGCCGGTGCCGGCCCCGGCGTGTGCCGCCAGCGCCTTCAGGACCTTCAGCCGCTCGGCCAGGATTTCATCCGACACGTCCGATTCAGTTGGCAGCGATTCCCACGCCGGAAAGACCGCCGGGTCAACGCCAGCGAACAGCCGCCAGTCGTCGCAGGCGTCGTCAACGGAATCGATGTGCGGCAGGACGTAAAGAAGCGTGCTGCGGCAATCTTCGAGGAACCCCGCCGCCAGGGCCGGCGCGCTGGATCCCCACAGGCCCTCGACGCTCGCCCTCCCCTCCCCCTTGAGGGTCTCGCGGACGAGTTCGACGACCTCCTGTCGGGCGAAGAGTTTGCGGATCTCCCCGCCCAAGGCCGCGGTGTCCAACGGCTCTTCCGCCATAAGGTCGGCTTGTACCAAGGCCATTGTATCGCGTGGGGGGTGTGGGTCAACCGGCACGTCCGGCGGGTGTGCGCATTTTGCCTTGGCAGCCCGGCGCTGCGGGGGTAGACTCCGCAGGCGGCGATGGTTTGGCATCGTAAAGGAGGCGACAGATGGATCCGGCGCTCCGCGAACTCATGGATTCAGCCCCCGGCAAAGGTGGCGGGCGCGAGTCGCTTGAGGGATTCGAGATCGCCATCGTCGACACAGCCCGCGGCGAGATCGAAATCGAATTGCCTGACGGCCCCAGGCGGTACATCCTGAAACCGCTGCCGGAGTTGTTCGGCCCCGACCGCCCGTCTCCGGGCGCAGACTGGGACGATGACGACCGCATCATGGGCCTGCTTCAGCAAATTGAAGAGAGCATTATGCTGTTCTTTTGCGACGTGGACCCGGACCTCACCGACAGCCACACGGCGCTGGTCCTTTCGAACCTGGCGATGAAGCCGGGCCGCGACCCCGGCGATGATCCGCTGTGCCGCCTCGTTCAGGCGCGCCTGCGCCTGATGCTGAGCCTGAACGACTACTCGCGTCAGGAGGTCCGCTGGGCGCTGAACAAGATCGAGCGGTCCGTCCAGTTGCACCGCAGTCTCGACGGGCCGCAAGGGTACCTGACGTTCATTACCGAGCAGTTGGGCGGGTGATCGTCCCGCCGCAAAACGCTTGATTTCCCCCTGCCGCAGCCTATCTTCTCTGGCAGCGCAGGGCAGCAACTTACGGTTCAGGATGCACCCCAAGGCCGCTCCTCCCGCGCCCGCCAAGGCCGGGTCGGTTAAGGCAGAACCACGCACGGCAAGAGTGCTGCGCCGCCCGCAGG
>Ga0315277_10008071_pt1 | contig 13586 bp, 15 predicted proteins | sample YL17G05_15_MG_FD_203695 | JGI IMG/M metagenome (GOLD analysis project Ga0315277, IMG submission 203695) | Sediment microbial communities from Yellowstone Lake, YNP, Wyoming, USA - YL17G05_15 | ecosystem: Environmental > Aquatic > Freshwater > Lake > Sediment | place: USA: Wyoming | collected...
TTGTTGCTTTTCATTTCAATCCAACTCTGGCCTTTTGGAAAACGCGGTTGGGGTTGGCATAATATTCTCTGATGACGTTGGCCACCTCAGTATGACGTCTAATGCCTTTGTCCACCATCCACTCCAAAACTGTCTTTCTTGCGTGCAACTCGCGTCTAATATCTTCTACATCTATACCGAGCTTCTTCGCATTCTTGTCCAAAATGAAACTGTGACCTGAAAAACTGAACAGATCATCCTTGTAATTCCATCGGAAAACCTCCTCGGATGGGAGCTCTTTCGTTTTCGGATCGAAGCCTAACAGCTCAGCCGTTGTGCTAGCTCTCCTCGCTGGTTTTCCCTGAATCTCGGTTCTGGTTACGACCATGATTACATCGGTCATGGCTATGAGCGGCTTAGGTATATTCATCGGCTCAGATCCCAACCTATTGATTACTGCCTCGACCGATTCAGCATGCAGGGTACTCATTCCCAAGTGCCCGGTGGCCATGGCCTGAAAGAGTGTGTAGGCTTCTTCACCACGAACCTCACCAACGATAATGTAGTCTGGTCTCTGCCTGACAGCCGCTTTCAGAAGATCGAAGAGGGTTATTGAGCCGCCCTTTTTGTCTTCATGTCCGAAGCCTAGTCTTACAACCGACGGAATCCAGTTTTCATGAGGGAGATTGAGCTCTTGTGTATCTTCTACGCTGACTATTTTCATCTCAGGTTTTATGAACATTGACAGGCAGTTCAGCATGGTTGTCTTTCCAGCTGCCACTCCACCAGCCACAATGACCGAAGCTCTGTTTTCTATGATATACCATAAGTAAGCGGCCATTTCTGACGAAATCGTGTTGAACGCAATCAAATCAGAAATGGTCAACGGATCGACTTTGAAGCGTCTAATGGTGAAAGTGGAGCCTCTCCTTGTTATTTCACTCCCATAAGTCAATTGTACCCTGCTACCTTCCGGAAGAGAAGCATCTAGCATAGGAGATGCGATGGAAATGTTCTTTCCAGCCAGATACGCCAGTCTGATTATAAACGAATCCAGTTCCTCTTTTTCCTTGAACAGTATGTTCGTCGGTAACGATTCATACATCCTGTGCCAGACGTAAATTGGAATGTTTACACCATCTGCTGATACGTCTTCGATGAGATGATCCTTCATCAAAGGGTCTATTTTGCCATAGCCCAAGAAATCCCTTATTATGTAATAGACGAGCTTGTCAATAGCTTCCGGCGGGACTTTTATATGATAGCTCTTTACTATCTCCTTCGCCTTGTCTTTCAGGTATTCCTCTGCCTTCTCTCTGGTTTCGATTTCCTTGAGGTTTACGTCAACCTCCTCCATCAGAAACCTCTTGATCTCGCGCAGACGATCTTCCTCTTCTTTTTGGAGTGTGGGTTCTATGATTTCGTAGCGGGTTTTCTGAGTTTCGGGCTCCTTGATTATTGCAGCATATACGTATGGCTCTTGAATCGGGTAGACTTCTTTGAAAACAGTAGATTTCTTGCCTTCCTCTTTTACCAATATGGCTGGCGTCACTTCTGCAGTCTCTAGAGTCTTTGCTGCTTTCTGCCTCGCTTTGTTCATGTTAGTATTGTCCTCCTTGGTTCAGAGGATGGCGTGTCTTTTCACGAATATAGTGTGTCGCGAGTCTTAATAAGCAGTATGCATGTCCAATCTTTAGCACGCTTAAAACAAGCTAACCTTAAAAGACACAAATACTACGTACACGATGAGGCCTCGCCTTGGCTGTAGCAGATGCCCCACGCGCAAGAAAACCCAAACTCCCCAAGAAGAGACTGCTAAAGAAATCATGGAAAAAGAAGACAAAAGGATGAAACACCTTGAATGAGACAAAGGAAGATAAGGCAAAACCCAAACCAAAAGAGCGAACAATCAAGTTCTGCCCCGTATGCGGCTCAACCGACATATTCTTCGCTTCAGGTCTGCCGCAACTTAGGTCTCTTTGGGATTGCCGACGGTGTGGCTACCGAGGAGCAGCGATTCTAGAAGATGGAAAGCTAGCTGGAAAGCTCGAAGAAGAGTACGCAAAGAAAAGAACGACCAAACATTAGGACTACCCGGAAACGATCCTTTCGACTGGTCTATTCTATCGTTGCATGTCTCCGTTTCAGATCAGCTTCGGTTCGTCCCATACGATGCATCAGTTCAACGATTAGGCTGTCAAGGAAAACCATGCTGTTGTTTTCGAAAATGCTTCCCAGAGGAGTCAAGGGCTCGCGTTCACCAATGATCTGCCTAGCCAAATAGTCCTCTTCTCGGGGCATTCCTGCCTTTGTTCTTCCCTTTATTGTTACTGTCAGATCTGCCATTTCGCCTAATGGCGATTCGGGAAATGATGTAATAGCAATAACCCTAGCTCCAATGTCCTTGGCTGCTGAGCTTGCGGTGAGAACCATCTTTGTCGAGCCAGTTCCTGAAATGGCAATCAATATGTCTCCTTTCTCAGCGGCCGGCGTGATGGTTTCGCCCAAGAAATAGACATTAAACCCTAGATTCATTAACCGTAGCGCAAAAGACCGGGCGACGAATCCGCTCCTTCCCATGCCCACAGTGAATATCTTTCTGTCTTTGGCTTCAAGCACAAGACTGATCAACTGCTCAACCTCACTTTCGTTGAGCGACTCCATTGAGCGTCTGATACAATCGATGATTTCCTCCGACGCCGCTTTAAGCCATTTCAAAGTTCTCAGGCTCCGAGACCCCTTACACGAATGTTCGCATTAAAGCCTTGTGGTTTACATGAAGGCGCTTAGAAGGTCGCCTATCGTCGGGATCTTTAAGTACAAACGTACGTAGATCGCAACGGCCACGATGCCTATTGTTATGGCAATCAGCGCCACGTCGCCTCTATGAATCCTGAGCATGTACAAGTTCGTACGCTTCTTAGTGGCTCCCCACGCACGAGATTCCATGGCTTCAGCTAACTCGAGGCTTCTTCGAATCGCGCTCACAATCAATGGTATAAGAATCGGAATATAGTTTCTAATCCTCTTGAGGAAGTTACCACGTTCAAGTTCTAAGCCTCTGGCCTTTTGAGCGTCCATAATTGTCTGGGCTTCTTCAGCCAGAACTGGCACGAAGCGGACGGCTGTCGTGAAAGCAAAAACTAGCTCGAAAGGCACGCGAGTCTGTTCTAGAGCTAGGCCAAGGTGATCGGGCGATGTTGTCAGGAAAAAGACTGAAAAAGACTCAACTAGTACGACGAAGCGCAAGGTCATTGCCGCAGCATTTTCTAGGTTTCTTGTCAGTTCCTGAGTTCCTAGATAGGCAAAGATGAAATTTGTTAGAAAGATTATTGAGGCTAGGAAGGCGGCTCCCCGTAGTGAGCGAAGCCATTCGCGCTTGACGCCGGCTAGCACGACGAAAGGGATCTGTGCAAGAAACAGTAACAGTAATGGAAGTATCTCAACGTAGGCTATTGCCACAGCAAAGATTGCACACACGTAAACGAATTTTATCCTCGGATCCAAATTATGGATGGGTGAGTAGACCTTTCTGAATTTGAGCCCGTCAAAAACGCTCATCTTGCCTCATTCTCCAGGATTTTGAGCAATATTGCTCGGGCTTCATAAATGTCAATGATGTTTTTTGGGAGTTCTAACTGCGGCAGTTGATTGGAAAGCTCTAGGAAAACTTGGGCAATCTGTGGTGGCACAATCGACGCAGCTGCTAGAAGTTCTGAGTTTGTGAGAATTTGTGCAGCCTCTCCGTCTGCGACTATTTTTCCATCCCGCATAAGCAGAACTCTTGGATTACATTCAGCCACGAACTCCACATCATGTGTAACTATGATTATCGTTTTTCCCTGAGTCTTCATTTGCATGATAAACTGGCGAAGCTTCTCCTTCTGCTGATAGTCCTGTCCGATCGTGGGTTCGTCCAAAATCAGCATCTCAGGATTCCAAGCTAGAACTGATGCCAAAGCTACGCGCTTTCTTTCGCCGCCGCTAAGCATGAAAGGAGAAGCCTTCCTATATTGGGTTAGGGCTAGAAGGTTCAGAGCCCACGTTACTCGTGCTTCTACGATCTTTTCTTCAAAGCCAAAATTCTTCAACGCAAACGAGATCTCTTCTTCAACCGTCTCGCTGAAAAGTTGATGATCAGGGTTCTGAAATACAAAGCCCACATTTCTAGCCAAGCTAGCCACAGTCACTTTTTTTACGTCAACCTCGTTGACGAGCACTTGTCCCCTTGTTGGTTTTAGGAGCCCATTGAAGTGTTTGACCAGCGTGGTTTTTCCAGCTCCATTCTGTCCCATTATGGCCACGAATTCGCCGTTTCGAATGGTCACAGATACTCCTTTCAACGCTTCTACGCCGTTTGGATAGGCGAAGTATATGTCTTTGGCTTCAACGGTCAGTGTTCGAGAGCCTCCTTTATCATGGTTGCTATTTCATCTGAAGACAACGGTACAGTGCTGCCCAGATTCTGTCCGTCTTGCTTGAGCATCTGGTACAGGCGTATTGCTTTGGGGATTCCAATGCCTATAAGACGGGCTTCTTCGGAACGCAGAATCTCTCTGGGATCGCCGTCTTGAACAATTTTTCCTTCATCCATTATGATTATGTGATTGGCGTATTTGGCAGTCAGATCAAGCCTATGTTCGACTAGCACTACTGTTATGCCAAGCTTCTTGTTCAGGTCATAGATAACCTCGAATATTTTCTTGGCGCTCAGGGGGTCGAGAAAGCTCGTAGGTTCATCCAACACTATAACCTCTGGCTGCATGGCGAGAACCGAAGCTATAGCGACACGTTGCTGTTGCCCACCGGAGAGTTCATGAGGCGCTCTTTCCCTCAAATCAAATATCCCTGCGAGATTCAGAGCCCAATCCACTCTCTTACGCATCTCTTCTCGGCGCACTCCAAGATTCTCGAGTCCGAATGCTACGTCTTTCTCAACTGACAGCGCAAATAACTGGTTCTCGGGGTTCTGGAAAACCAGCCCTACATGTTTTGCCAGTTCGAATGTTGGGTGCTTGGCAACATTGAGTCCTGCGGTGGCTATCTCGCCTTTGAGTTCGCCTTGGTAGAAATGGGGAATCAATCCGTTGAAGCATCGGCACAGTGTGGTTTTCCCGCATCCGCTTGGACCTGTAATAAGCGTGAACTCACCTTTCTCTATTCTTATAGACACATCTGAGATCGATGGTCTCGATCCGCCCGGATATGTGTAAATGACGCCTTTTGTTTCGATTATCGCCATGCCAATAACGCCTACTCGTTTTCAAGCAATTGGTTGGCTCATTTAAGAGTAGCTACTTGCTATTGATTAGCCAGTTTTCCCTTTAAAAGCAGTAAACAACGTTTAAGCACGCCTTCAAGGTCGCCGACACCGTTTGCCCCGGCTGCTGTGGCGTGTCCACCGCCCATGCCGTGGATGTACTCCCCAAGAGGCTTTGCGACATCCTTGCCTAGGTGGATGCCACTTTGCTTGTTGAATTCTCGCGTGGCGCGGAAGCTGACTTCGATGCTTTCGTTTTTCTGTCCTGCTACTGCTGCAACGTCGGCGCCCAAGTCAATTAGGGCTCTGGCTGCTGAGGCTTGGTAGGCGCTGACGTGGGAAAGGGCAATTATCCAATCGTTGATTTTGAAGAGCTTAACTCTTCTTGAAGCCTTCAGTCTGGCAACGCGTTCCGAGAAATCCATTGGCAGTGAAAGCAACGGCAGCGTCTCCTGTGCAGTCACGCCTGCATCTATAAGTTCTGCGATGTTTTTCAGCGTAGTTGAGTTGGCCAAGACGAAGTGTCGTGTGTCGAAAGCTATGCCTAGAAAGAGAGCCTTGGCTTCGTTCTCGCTAGGCTTGACGTTGGTTTCCTTGTAGAAGCTGTAAACGATTTCGCATGTTGAGGAGGCTTCCTCATTGGTTATACACAGTGTCGCCAAATGTTCAGTGTCTGGGTGGGCGGCATGATGATCAACGACGATTATGGGTGCTTTGCCTGTCTTCACTTTTTCAGCCAAGTTGTCTAGTTGCTGGATCGTGTTAGTGTCGAGCAGCACTATGACGTTAGCGTTTTCGATGTTAGGCTGTTCTCGCATATCGATAGGGATGAATTGAAGAAGATGTTTGGAAAGTCGGCTGATGCCATGAGCTGCTCCTATTTCGACTTCAAGACTCGGTCTTGCTTGCTTCAGCAGGTTTCCGAAGGCGTAAGCGGAGCAGATTGCGTCTGGATCAGCATTGTGATGACACAGTAACAAAACCGTTTTCGCGTTCAACGCGTCTATAATTTTGGTTATTTCGCCGAACGACACGCTATTCCCCTCAGGTAGTCCTCTGCAGCTCTGAAGGCTTCATTCACAGCCTCGTCGGCGAGTGTCTTCACATCAAAACCCTTAACCGACTGCGAAAGTTCGATGTCAACATCCACGGTGAGATTTACGGGTCTTGCGCCCTCCACCTCGGCACACACATCCAGTGCTTCAATATCCTTTTTGGTTATTCTTGAGTGCACGTGTTTTCTGGAAGCTTCTTCAGCAATTGTGCAAAGCTGCTCAATTTGCTCGCTGGTTAGCTCTGGTAAGCCAAAGTCTTCCACGAGGGTCTCACCCAGAAGCGAATCAAGGTGGTGATGATGGTGAGACTGGGTTTAGATCTTGTTGAAGCTTGGTTTGCAGGTCTTTTAGTTGGCTTCTGACACGTTCTTCCTGTTTCGTCAAGATCGTGACTCTTGTATTGAGCAGATCTTTGCGCTCGGCAAGCTCAGCTGTTATCCTTGTCTTCTCGGCTTTTACCATGAGCGAGCCTGTTGCCTTGTATACAACCGCGTCGTCAGCCAGTTTCTGCAACTCGCCTGAGGCTTGATCAATTTCTGAGAGCTCAAGCTCTACTTGTTGTTTCTGAGCCAGAATCGATTGAAGCGATTGTTGGAGCTGTTGTAAACGTAATAAGCGTTCTTGAATTTGAGGTGGGAGTCTGGAGATTTCGTCACTCACCTTGTATCCTTCCGTTCTGCACAGCAATAAGCCAAGCCCTTAATAAAGCATTTTCCTAGAACTCTTTCTTCAGCTGTCCGCATATCAGTAAGAGGATAGACTGTCTTCCGTGTCAGGGGATTTAACCAAAAAGTGTTAATCTCTGCTCGAATCAATAGTAGTATGATGGGAAGGGAAAATGAAGAGAGTTCAGCTTGTGTTGATTGCTCTCCTTTTGCTTTCAACCACTCCAATTGGCAAGTCCAACGCTGCAAACAGCCTTCAGGGCAGCGCTTCCCATGTTATTCGTTTGAATATTGTTTTCGTCGGTTTTGCCCAAGAAGTAGTGAATACCTCTCTTATTGACTCAAATATCCAGAAGAGCTACTCGTTTGACTACCCTAACTATACGATAAGCTACAGTTTTAATGTTAGTTACTGTTTCGCGAACTTCTCGTATTACCTTGCGTTAAGAGCTTTCGTTCTGGCTAACTCCGTGAATGGCTCAGATATAACATCGAGATTGAACGCTACTGCGCTGCAGACCCAGAGAGCAACGGGAACAAAGATGTCGGTTTTCCTGCCGCAATCAGGCAGAGCGATAAATGCCACGGCAGTTGAGGATTGGTTCGAGATCAACCCTTGCATAAGCACGCCAAATCCGTCTTATTGTTTTTACATTTTGAACTTCACAGAGTTTGACAAGGCAGACCATGGTCTGGAGCACTGGTACAACACTACAGAGATGGATTTGGAAGCAAGCAATATGCGGGATTTCTGGAGGTTAGAATGGGACAATGCCCTCAATCCCAACGTGAAGTTCCCATATGCTGCATTCACTTCTCAGAGCAGAGTCCTCTTCATTGATCCGTCGGCATTCCAATGGTATCTCACTTGGGCGAGAATCTGGTGGGGACTGAGTGTCAGCGGACCGAAATATGACTATTACTATGAAGACCTTGACCAATTCCTAGCTACACACGACGTGAACACGCCAATAGGCAAAACAGCGCTCGCGTATTATCTTGCTGGATGGATAGATGACCCACTGAAGAACCTGCTAGAACCAGAACTCTACGCCGAAGCGAGCACGTTCTTTGCCAAATCCATATCAGTACAGGCTCTCATACTGAACAATGCTTCACAGTCTGGTTACTCGAACGAGGTCATGAACTGGATAATCAACTCGACACGCGCTAAAGAATCAATAGAGGATTTGGCACCGTTCATAGATGTGAATGTCACTGTGAGATTTGTCAATCTTGCTGATTACCCAGAACTCGAAGCCATCTTCGATAATGCAGTGTTAAGCCAACAAGATGGGCGGACAGTCTATGATGGAGGACTGGTATTCAATAACCTATACAATGTTCGGGAATCATACTTCAACTTCAGCGCCGCTGATGTGGTTGTAAATGGGTACGTTCTTCTGGAAAGCAATATGAGCATGTTTGTCTACGGCAACGAATATACAGGCTTGGGTGGAGAAGGCCAGATACTTGTGATGAAATCTGTTGAACGATACTTCAAAGAAGACAGCGCCACACGCAAGTCCGGTCTTGGACTTACATTTATCCACGAAGCAGGACACAACTTGGGCTTTCCACACACTTTCGTAAATGGAAAGACCCATGTTGGTGATTTTGCTTTTGACGTGATGGGATACTACCCGTACTCGTATTTCTTCTCTCAATTCAGAAAGGACTGTTTCAGGAGACTGGTGGACGATTACAGAATCCTCAACCTAGAAGACACTCTTGAAGAAGACTTGCTTCTCTACAGCAGCAAACCTCCAACGACGGCTATTGATGCCAAATTTGATGAAACGCATGCCAAGATCGATGAAATCAAACATCTCTATGATCAGATGCAATACCTTGATGCCTATGACAAGTTGACGGAGGCTGAAAACCTAGAACGCGAGCTGGAAGAGATGATCTGGGTCTACATCATTGGAACCGTTCACATTAGAACTGACGGCTCAATTGATCCCTCAACAACATCCATTCAGACTCTGGACAATGCAACATATACATTTACCGGTAATGTCACCAATTTTATTGTCGTAGAGAGGGACAACATCGTGGTAGATGGGGCAAACTATATGCTCCAAGCAAACAGAAGCAGAATCGGCGTAGGAATAGACCTCTCAAGCAGACACAACGTGACAGTCAAAAATATAAGAATCAAGGAGTTCCGATATGGCATTTATCTCAACGATTCTTCAAACAATCGCATCTATCATAATGGCTTCGTGAACAACACAAACCAAGTCTACGTCAACGGATCAGCGAACTTCTGGGACGACGGATATCCTTCAGGAGGCAACTACTGGAACGATTATGCCGGTCTTGACCTGTACGGTGGTCCTTATCAGAATGAGACTGGCGCCGATGAGATAGGTGACGTGCCCTACATTGTAGGCACAAGTGACCAAGATCATTACCCACTCATACGTTCGCTAGGCGAGCTTATTGGCGACGTGAATGGCGATGGCTACGTTGGAATCGATGACATATTCGCAGTCGCCTTGCACTTCGGTCAAGAACAAAGGGACTCGGGTTATTCCCGCATCTTCGACATAATCTGTGACGGATACATAGGTATAGACGACATATTCACCGCAGCCTCGCACTTCGGAGAAGAAAATCCATAGACCATCTTTTTTGATCGAACCCGAAAATGCGGAAAGGCAGCTACCTTCCTATAGGGCTGTCTTGTCCATCATGGTTTTCTATGTGACAGGAAACTCTCCGAAAGTGTTATTTGGAACTTGTATCATATGATATTAGGGGAGAGGAAATTGCTGATGAAGAGTTACTCTGGGCTAGTTTTGGCACTGCTGTTGGTCAGTACGGTTGCTTTGGCATTCAATGTTCAACCTGCAAGAACCGAGCCAACCACAATCACAGTTCCAGATGATTATCCGACAATTCAGGAAGCAATAAACGCTGCGAACCCAGAAGATACAATCTATGTCAGGGCAGGTGCCTACGTCGAAAATGTGATCGTGAACAAGACGGTTTTCATCATTGGAGAAGGGATGGAAAGCACAATCGTCAACGGTACTAGTGCGTCCGTCGGAACTGTGTTCTCAATTCAGAGTGATAACGTAACCTTGTCTGGGTTTCAAATAGGAAAAGCTGAATACGACGTAGTATTGCTGAACTGCAGGTACGCGAACGTTCGTAACAACTGGCTGAAAAGCGCCCGCTACAAAGTTTCCCTGCAGAATTCGACCGACTGCAATATCGAAAGTAACGAGATTGCGGGCGGATGGGAAGGCGTCAAACTGCTGAACTCTGACAACAACAGGATCGCAGACAACTGGATCTACTATTGCAACGCCTACACATTCCCAATTGGACCCTTCTACGGGGTGCTAGTCGAAGGTTCAGAACTCAACCACATAGAGAACAATCTGATCGAAACCTGCGACATAGGAATCGGCCTCACAGAATCTAGAGACAACATCATACAGAATAACACGGTTTCAGGCGATTGGCCCACAAGCTATCCAGCGTACGATGCAGAAAAGGGACTCGTGCTAGACTCCAACTCTAACAGCAACACGATCATCGAAAATAGAATCTCAAACATGACAGCCACCGCAATAACGCTCAGCCAGTCCAGTAGCATCATCTTTCATAATAGTTTCATAAACAACACTCAGCAAGCACAAGTGCTAAATTCGCCGGACAATTCGTGGAATGATGGCTATCCTTCGGGAGGTAACTACTGGAGCGACTACTTTGCGTGGGACATATTCAGTGGGCCCTACCAGAACGAGACTGGAAGTGACGGAATAGGCGACCTGCCCTACATTATTGACGCGGAGAATCAAGATCATTATCCATTTGCACCATTGAGGATTCTTGGCGACGTAAACGGTGATGGTTACGTCGGAATCGATGACATCTTTCTGATTGCGTCACACTTTGGCCGAGAAAGAGGGCAGCCTGATTGGGACCCAATATACGACATAAACTCTGACGGATTCATTGGCATTGACGACATTTTCATGGCGGCATCATGCTTCGGCAAGGAGTCGTTAACGCCTCGCTTGGCCTCGACACCATCGAGATTGTTTGATAAATATGACAACTGGGTTGGAACGACTTTCAACGAGACAATTAGCATATGCGACTTGGGCCCAGGCTGGGGCTTGAGAAGGTGCAATTTTACACTAAGCTTTGACAGCACATTCCTGAAGATCAACGATGTGACGATTAATACGGCTGACTGGGAAGTGACCAACATTCTGACTATTGACAATGCTAATGGAAAGCTGGTGATTTCAGTAAACACCATTGACGACGAAATCGGGGACGTATTGATAGCTACCATCATATTCGAGATAACAGAGCAAGGACACTATCCAACTGTCCATGATTGTACGCTGTCATTTTCAGACGTCGCATTCTGGAGTCCTATCCACGAGATTCCGATAGAATCGTCTGTCGAGGCCACAATACGGGTTGTAGGATACTTATGGTAGCCGTCTAGCTCTTTGGCGAAGGGCACATATAAACTCCCTTTCTTTTTCTAGGCTTTGAGAAGACTACAGTGCAAGTTGCTTTGGACGATTTTTTCCGCGATCGTCATTGTGTTTCTATGACTTCTAGAACGTTCAGCACTGAACCTATCCATCGCAAGTAAGCATTTAGCGCAGCACGCAGAGCAATCGTGTCCTTTGCTTGGATCTTCAAAACTAGAAAGTTACCTTCCTTTTCCAAACTTCCACTCGAACGCACTGTGGTAGGCTTCACGGTTTCAGGTCTCAGAGCTCTCAGAACTATATCCAAATGGTTTTTCGACGGAAACTTCAATCGCACGACTGCTTTTGCCTTCAATAGGCTAGCTCCTAGATCAGACTTCATAGATTCTTAAGAGAGAATATTGGCAGATTATGGTTTGAAGCTGAAACATCGGAAAATGGGGTAGAAGCGCTACTCCGCTTCTTCGCCAGCTCCAGTTTTGAGAGCCTCTTCCGCAGGAGCGCCTTTGGCAACGCGTTTTGCAACAATGCCCAGCTTCGTAGTCGGCACATAGGCTCCACCAGTGAATGTGAAACCGCATTTCCGGCATTTCCAGACGCCGACGCTTTGTCTTCGAACCCGCAGAGCACCACATTGCGGACAAGTGTGAGGCTTCCTCAGTTCCTTGATGACCTTCGCGTAGCGCTTTCTGACAGTTGATCCATAGCGTGGTCCAAGCCCACGCGTTGGTCCAACCTTTTTGGTTCTACTGCCCATTGCTTGGTCACCAGTCTAGTTTCTTGCGTAGTTCCTTGGTTTTTTCTTTGGCCAGCTTTGCGATTTCAAAGACCTGTTCTGGCGTGAAGTATCCTGCGCCGCCTTTCTGTATGGCACGAATGTCGCCGTCGTCGTCGATGGCCATTGATAGTCTAGCATCCATTACGAGTTCTTCGTCTATCCCCGGATCAACGATGAGCTTGTCGCCTATTCTTGCGCAAGTGACTGTTATTGGGTGTTGTTTGATCGGTAGCGGCGTATAGCCTGACTTGAATTTGACTTCTCCGTCTTCAATCTCGTAGTTGGACATCTTCGCGTTAAGCAGCGCGGCCACTGCTGCCAAAGCTGAAGCGTCTATCAGGTTGCCGTCGTGGTTAAGCACGTATATGTCGACGAAAACCACGAAAACCTTCTTTCCCTGTTCGATGCACAGTTTTTCGGTGTCGATCATCTTTGACTCTCTGATTCCTCTGTCCACGATTCTGGCTAGTTCGATGGAGTCCGCGTCTGGCGGGCCTGCTTCAAAGGCTGGCGAGGCTAGCGGTGTGAGTTCAGCGTTGACTGTGAGAACTCCTTCGTTTGGCGTGTCTGGGAATGGTGTACCGTTTTCGATCTTCACTCCAACCACAACTTCTGTGTTGCCAAGGCGCACTCTTGCTGAGCCTTCGGCACGTTCGATTATTCCCTGTTCAATTTTGAGCTCACGATAGTCATTGGGGCTTCTGCCGTCCAAACGTTTTCCTTTCTCAATCAGTTGGGCGATTTGCTTTTGTTTTATTCGCGTGACTACTGATGCCATTATTCTTCAGCCTCCTCTTTGATGCCAACGTATTTGGCTTTCAGTGCTTCCTTCTGCACGTCATAGACTTTCTTGCAGCCTTCTATGGCTAGGTTCACGGCGCTCTCGAACTCTTCATGAGTCAGTTTCCCATCCATCTGCAACAGTGTTATAGCGTTTAGGTTTGGCATGAGCGCAACTGGAACGTCAGCTTTCCCAAGTTTGTCTTCCTCATCCATCAAGTCCAGAACGATCGTGTCGTCTGCCTTTCCTGCTGCACATGCAACAACCAAGTCCCGCATCGGAATTCCCGCATCAGCCAAGGCCAAGGCTGCGGCTGTTATGCTTGCGCATCTTGTTCCCCCGTCAGCCTGCAGGACTTCAATGAACACGTCTATCATTGTTCGAGGGTAGTATTCCATGAAGATTGCGGGCTCAAGCGAGTCTCTGATCACTTTCGAGAGTTCCACTTCCCTTCTTGAGGGTGCTGGTGACTTGCGTTCCTGAACAGAGAACGGAGCCATGTGATATCGGCATTTTAGAACCGTGCGGTCCTGAAGTGCCATGTGTTTCGGATGCACTTCTCTTGGACCGTAAACGCCAGCTACGATTCTGTTCTT
>Ga0315277_10008072_pt1 | contig 13585 bp, 9 predicted proteins | sample YL17G05_15_MG_FD_203695 | JGI IMG/M metagenome (GOLD analysis project Ga0315277, IMG submission 203695) | Sediment microbial communities from Yellowstone Lake, YNP, Wyoming, USA - YL17G05_15 | ecosystem: Environmental > Aquatic > Freshwater > Lake > Sediment | place: USA: Wyoming | collected...
TCGCAGGCCGATATGGCGAGGCGATTGAAGAGCTTAACAAGGCGCTTGAAGTGGACCCTAATCACTCGATAACTTATCTATATCTTGGATCGGCTTATGAGGCGATGGGAAGATACAAGGAGGCCGTAAAGTCTTATTTTCGGGACATCGAGCTTAGTGGAGGCTCTAAAGACGCCGAGGCTGGTATTGCCGGTTGCTATGCGTTTATGGGGAAACAACAGGAGGCACGAAAAATACTTAACAATATGATTGAGTATTCCCAAAGGAACTACTTTCCATCCGAAAGAATTGCGGAGGTTTTTGCGGCTCTTGGAGAAAAGGACCAGGCCTTTGCGTGGCTTGAAAAAGCTTTCCGAGAGCGCGATTATTTCTTGCTGGAGGGTCTAAAAACCTCACACAGATTTGACTCCATACGCTCCGACCCGCGTTTCACCGACCTTTTAAGAAGAATCGGCCTCGAAAAATAAACTATGGAATTCCGTAAATCATAAGGAGTTCCTCGGTCTCTGGAAGGACGCCGACCCCGGCCAGCCCGAAGTCGAGGATACCCAAAAAAGGTTAGTGGCGCTGAAAAGTCCGTAGAAGTCCTGCTTGAATCGACCCTTCTTAAATTAATTATTCAATTTTGCCGGGCTTTAGGATCAAGCCAAGGTCAAGCCTTCGTCCCGCGCCGCCGCCCGGAGCCTGGCGTCAGAGGAAGAAAATGTCACCGGCAGGGAAGTGAGCCTTTTGACCTCCACTGCCGAGGCGAGATGAAGGGCGTCAAATCCCCGCAAAGCATGTTTCTCCGAGAGGTCTCCGGCAGCCTTGACCAAATCGTTGGTTAAGTGAAGGACAAAATAGCGTTCCCAGTCCGCTTCGAGTTCTTTCTTCACTCGATCGTACTCTCTTTGATCTATCCCTTTTTCCCGGAATTTCCGGGAGAGAGCCGACCTGGCCTCAGCATAAGAGAGGATCGAAGTGGTAACAATATCGGCTGCTCGCACTCGGTCCGAGATCATATTCGAATCCGGCTCTTCGGCATAGAGCTTGACGAGGTCGCTTGTCTCGAGGTACAGGATCATCTTCTTTCTTCGATGACGATCTCGGAGACGGGCTTCCCGCACACTTTAGCCGGCCGGGCAGAACCGAGCGGCTTGCCTCCCTTCCAGAAGGCCAAATCTTTCCTTACAAGCTCGACCATTTTTTCGAAGTCGAGGATTTTTTCTGCCGAGGTCAGGTAAGCAATGATTCTTCCTCTTTCCGTGACGGCGAGCTTTTTCCCCTGCTTGACATAGCCAAGATAATGGCTCAGCTTATTCTTCAATTCCCTAATCCCGACGGTTGTGGTGTCTTTCATTGTAGCTACATTATATATTCATATAGCCACAATGTCAATATTCAGGAAGATGAACGTACCCAGATGATGAGGACGTGGACAATCTTCTCGAATTCTCAAGAGCCTCAGGACTTTCATTCATAGGATCTTTAATCCGTTGACATATCCCCCAGTGTCAATTCATAATCTGGAGTGCCGCAGTAGAGCCTAGGAATAGTAATAGCTATCCAACTCTGCGGACGAATTTTAGAAACAACGTGGAGTAAGAGAGGTCGAACGTTGAAAAAAAGGAATCTTTATTGCATTCTCGTGGCATCTTTTCTCGCCTTTTCCTCCTCCGCCTGCCGAAATAAGCAGTCCTCTGCGCAGCAGCCTGCGTCAGAGGCCTTGGCGGCCCGGATCACGGCGCTGGCGGACGAATATATCAAAGAAGCGCTCTCGCGTTTCCCCGAACAGGCCGCCTTCCTGGGTTTGGCCGACGCCCCCCAGGACCGTCTGACCGATAATTCCCTGGACGCCCTCCGCGCCTGGCAGGAGAAAGAGGACCGCTGGGCGGCGGAACTATCCGGCGTTGATGCCTCCTCTCTCTGGGGACGTCCGGAATGGCTGACCTTCGGGTACTTGCGCGAGATGGTCGAGGCTTCGCGGGCGGCCAGGATCGTCCGGGCCGAACTCTGGCCGGTCAACCATATGGCAGGTTGGCAAGCGGGATTCGCCCAGCTGGCCGCCATACAGCCCGTCGGGACGCCGGAGAAACGCGCCCGGGCGCTGGCCCGCTGGCGGATGGTCCCGCGGTATATCGATACCGAGATTTCGAACCTCCGGGAGGGGCTGAGGCTCGGCTATACCGCCCCCAAGCTGACCGTCCGTCTGGTCATCGGCCAGCTCGACGCCCTCCTCGGGGCGCCCATTGAGAGCTCGCCTCTCTCGAGCCCGGCAAAGCGGGACGAAACCCCCGAATTCCGGGAGGCTTGGCGGAAGCTTCTGGCCGATGAGATCAACCCGGCCGTCCGCCGCTATCGTGATTTCCTTGACAAAGAATATCTGCCCGGGGCCCGCGATTCGATCGGAGTTTCCGCCCTGCCCAAAGGAGCCGAAATCTACCGGGTGCTCTTCCGCCAGTCGACAACTCTCGATCGCCCGGCCGAAGAAACGTTCAAACTCGGCCAGGAGGCCGTTCAAAGGTACGAGTCTGAGGCCGCGGCCATCGGCCGGGAGGGCGCCGGGAGCTCCGACTTGGCCGTCATCCGGGCTAAGATCAAATCCGACCCGGCCAATTATTTCAAGGACCGCCAAGACCTTCTGGCTTTCTCCCGGGAGGCCGTCGAGCGGGCCCGCCTGGCCATGCCCCAGTGGTTCCTGACTATTCCCAAAGCGGATGTCATCATAGAGCCCATACCGGAGTATCTGGAAAAGACGGCTTCGAGCGGCTATGAACCTGCCGCAGCCGACGGCAGCCGGCCGGGAACATACCTCATCAACCTATATCAGCCGGAGAAACAGATGCGCTCCGCGATGGAGATAACAGCCTTCCACGAGACCTACCCCGGCCACCATTTCCAGATTTCCGTCGCCATGGAGATGCCCGCCGGACACCTGATCACCCGAATCCCCATGAGCGGCGGATACATCGAGGGCTGGGCGCGCTATTCAGAAGCGCTGGCTGAGGAGATGGGGCTTTATTCGTCGGCCTATGCCCGGATCGCGCGGCGGCTCTGGCCGGCCCACGGCCTGGTCGTCGACCCGGGAATCCACGTCATGGGCTGGACGAGGCGGCAGGCCATCGACTTCGTCTTCGCGACAGGGCGCTTCTCCGAGCATGAGGCCGAGTCGCTCATCGACCGCGTCATCGCCACGCCGGGCCAACTCACGAGCTACGACACCGGCGCGCTCGAGTTCTTCGCCCTCCGGAAGAAAGCCGAAGAAGCTCTGGGTCCGAAGTTCGATATCAAGGCCTTCCACGACGAGCTCCTTAGGTACGGATCGGTGACGCTGCCGATGCTCCGGGAGATCATCGAGCGCTGGATAGCGAACACGGGAAGCGGCCGTTGAAGCGCTGGAACGGCTGGGGAAGCGATGATGTCGGTTATCCGGTGCCTTCGTCCGCCCTGGCCTATCTCGCCGAAGCCCTTGGCCCCGCTCAACCCGGACCATCGGCGCCGCTCGAGACGATCATTAAGCGGATCCCGCCTTCCCGCTTGCCCGATCATCCTCTCATAAACCGCGATCCGGAAACAAGGCTCCGCCAGGCCCGCGGACATTCGCTTCCCGATTGGGTCGCTCTCCGGTTCGGCACGCTCGACCGTTTTCCCGACGGCGTGGCCCTTCCCGCGTCCGAACAGGACGTGGAGAGAATCCTCGCGTTTGCCAAGGAAACCGGAACCTGGCTGATCCCATACGGCGGGGGGACGAGTGTGGTCGGACACATCAATCCTCCTCCCGTGGATCATCCCTACCTGACCGTCAGCCTGGGTAGGATGCGGCGGATGTCCAAGCTGGATGAAGCGAGCCGCATCGCCGCCTTCGAAGCCGGAGTGACCGGCCCCCATCTCGAAGCTCAACTTCGGGCCCGTAGCTACACTCTCGGCCACTTCCCCCAATCCTTCGAATTCTCAACCCTGGGCGGGTGGGTCGCTACCCGCTCCAGCGGGCAGCAGTCCCTCTACTACGGCCGCATCGAGGACCTGTTTGCCGGCGGACGGATGATCACCCCCGCCGGCAGCCTCGAAATGCCGCCCTTCCCGGCGAGCGCCGCCGGCCCGGACCTTCGCCAGGTAGTTCTCGGCTCCGAGGGGCGGCTGGGCATTATCACCAAGGCCTTTGTGCGGGTGAGTCCTCTCCCCCAGTTCGAGCGATTCCACGGCATCTTTTTCCCCAGCTTCGACCAAGGGGTCGCCGCCGTCAAGGAGATGATCCAATCGAGGCTCCAGCTTTCTATGCTCCGCCTGAGCAACAGCCTCGAAACAAACACCAGCCTGGTCCTGACCGGGAACGAACGGACGATCCGGCTGCTCAACGGCCTGCTGCGGGTCCGCGGTCTCAAGGAGAGGGACGAGAAATGCATGCTTCTCCTGGGTCTCACCCGGGCGCGCGGCCTGGCCCGAAAGTCCCGCCGGATCGCCTTGGATATCGTCCGCGAGAACGGCGGCGTTCATATCGGCCGCAAGATGGGGAGCGAGTGGCGAAAGAGCCGGTTCAAGACGCCGTACCTAAGGAATACGCTCTGGGATAACGGCTACGCCGTCGATACGCTGGAAACGGCCCTGACTTGGGCCGATCTGCCGTCCGCCACCGAAGCCATATTGAAAGCGTTGCGCTCGGGCCTCGAAGACAGGGGGGAGCGTGTTCTCGCTTTCAGCCATGTCTCCCACGTCTACGCGACGGGCGCCAGCATCTACGTGACTTTCCTGTTCCGTATTGCGGCGAGCGCCGAGGAGACGCTCCTCCGCTGGCACACGCTCAAGACGGCGGCCAGCCAGGCGATCGTCGCCCACGGAGGCACCATCTCCCATCAGCATGGGGTCGGCCTTGACCATCAGCCTTGGCTCGAAGCCGAAAAGGGGCAACTGGGCCTGCAGTCACTGGCGGCGCTGGCCAAAGTGTTTGATCCGGGCGGGATCATGAACCCGGGAAAACTCATAGGGAGTTCCCGTCCAAAGTAACCATGGTTAGTCAAGAATACCGGTCACCCTGGGAGCCGGGCTGGCGGGAAGAGGCCTGGTCGCGGCTCAAAGATCCCTGGGATCTGATCATCATCGGCGGAGGCATCACCGGGGCGGGTATCCTGGCGCTTGCGGCACGAAGCGGCCTCCGGATACTTCTCCTCGAAAAAGCGGATTTTGCCTCGGGCACATCCAGCCGCTCCTCGAAAATGGTTCACGGCGGGCTCCGCTACCTGAAAAACATGCATATCAAACTGACCTGGGAAAGTGTCAGAGAACGCCAGCGGCTTCTGGCGGCGGCTCCCGGGCTCATCGACCCGCTCGGGTTTATCTATCCCATTTATGAAGGAGGACACCCCAGTCCCTGGGTGATGGGCATCGGGCTCGGCATCTACACCCGCCTCTCTCCGGACGCCGGTGATTACCAGCGACTCGACGAGGTCGATATCGGCCTGCTGGCGCCCGGGCTCAAGACGCACGACCTGGAGCGTGGTTATCGCTATCTGGATGCCCAGACGGACGACGCGCGTCTGGTCCTGCGGGTGTTGCACGACGGGCTGAGGGCAGGAGAAGGAAGGGTCGTCGCCCTGAATTATGCGGCCGGCATCGGCCTGTTGAAGGATGGAGGCAAAGTTGCCGGGGTGGCGGCGCGGAATGAGGAGACTGGCGAGACGGCCGAAGCGCGGGCCCGTCTGGTGATCAACGCCGCCGGGGCCTGGGCCGACGAACTGCGCGGTGAGGTCGGCGGCACAAAGCGGCTGCGGCCTCTCCGCGGGAGCCATCTCTACTTCAGCCTCGACCGGTTTCCCGTTTACCAGGCTATCGCCTTCAGCCATCCGGATGACGGCCGGCCGGTCTTTGTCTATCCGTGGGAAGGCGTGGCGCTGGTCGGGACGACCGACGTGGACCACAGCCGGCCGCTCGACGAGGAAGCGGCTGTCTCGGCCGAAGAGGCCGACTACCTCATCCGGGCCGTCGAGTCTCATTTTCCCGGGCTGGAGCTCGGGAGACGAGACGTCCTCACCACCCAGGCCGGGGTGAGGCCGGTCGTCGACACGGGGAGAATCGATCCCTCAGCCGAAAGCCGCGATCACGTGGTTTGGCCGGAAGACGGACTTTTGACTGTGACCGGCGGAAAGCTTACCACCTTTCGACTGATCGCCGTCGACGCCCTCAGGGAAGCGCATCGGATGCAGCCGGATATCCCGGAGCCGGATACCGAAGCTCAAGTGCTGGAGACATTCGATCCCGGGCAGGCGATCCCCGGTGTTGAGGCGGAGACGGCGAGGCGTCTTTGGGGACGGTATGGCGCGGCGGCACCCCGTCTGGCCGCCCTCTTCCCGGACCTGCTCCGGCTCGTCCCCGGGACGCCCTATCTCTGGGCTGAACTGGCCTGGGCGGCGGGCCATGAGCCGGTCCGCCATCTGGATGACCTGCTCCTGCGGAATTTCCGGTTCGGGATTCTGCTTCCTGACGGAGGTCAGAGCCTGCTCGCCGCGCTGGGGCCGCTGCTCAAGGAGCAGCTGGGGTGGACAGAGGAACGCTGGAATGAGGAGGCCGGACGCTATCGCCGCATCCGGGCAGCCGCGCACGGCCTGCCGAAGGAATGGCAAGATGAAAACTCTGATCATTGTTAACGCCAACGCTTGCGGCGGGAGGGCCGTCGCCGTCTTCAAGAGCATTGAAGGCCGGATAGCGGAGTTTTTTGGCGATCTGAGCGTCGCTGTCAGCGAGAAGACGGAGGATGTGGGCAGGCACATCGACGCGGCGGCCGCGGCCGGAGTCGATCTCGTGATCGCCGTCGGGGGCGACGGGACCAACCACGGCGTGGTCAATGCCCTGGCCGAGCGGCCCGGCCTATCCGCCTCTTTCGGCAGCCTTCCCGTGGGCACGGGGACCGACTGGGCCCGGGCGTTGGGGATCCCTTCAGACCCCGCGGCCGCCGTGGACTGGCTGATGAGGGCGCAGCCGGTCCTTTGCGACCTGGGAAAAATCGAGTACAAAGATGCCCAAAACGGGGACCGCCCGGCCCGGCGGTTCTTCCTGAACATATCAAGCGCCGGGGTGAGCGGAGAGATCGTGGCCCGAGTGAATCGCCTGCGCCGGCGCACGGCTCTGAGTTTTCTCCGCTCTACCGTCGCCGCCTTGTTCAAATACAGCCCCCAGCGAATCACTGTGGAATGTGACGGAAGCAAATTCTATGAGGGGCCGAGCTATCTCTTGGCTGTGGCCAACGGCCGCTTTTTCGGAAGAGGGATGTGGGTAGCACCCAACGCCCTGATCGATGATGGTCTTTTTGATGTCGTTCTTGTGGAAGGCATGCCCCGGCTTCGCATCCTGCTGGCCCTGCGCACCGTTTTCAGCGGCCGTCATCTCCGGCGGAATGATGTCCACCACAGGCGGGCCGCATCGGTCCGGGTTCACTCAGAGGACGGGCCTCTCAGCCTGGAATTCGACGGGGAGGAAGCCCAGGGTCAGGACCTGCTGTATACCGTTTCACCCGGCGCTTTAAGAGTCCTCATGGAACCTTCGTCTGCTAAAATCCTGAAAACGCCGCTCGCTCCCTGAGCGGCCCATCACAACCGCCAGAGGTAGGAAGCTTTAAAGAAAATCCCCCTCTGCGTCTCCAGGAAGCGGTCCGCATTCACATAGGCGCCATCCTCCCAGCGAATCCTATTAAAGAGCGACCCGTAGCCCAGCTGGATGACGGTCCCCGGAATATACAGAAACGAGGCCAGGAAGTCGGTCAGGAGCTGTCTGTGATAATAGTTATACTCGACGATCGCCCGGAAAAAAAGGTACTTGTTCACCTGGTAGATGAGCCGGTTCCGGACAATAGTATAATCGTAGATCTTTTCCCCTGAGGATTCCCGGAAGAGGTCGGAATAGGTGAGGTTAAGGGTCCAGTTGAAATTCTCGGAGGGTTGATAGCCGAGGGTGGCCAGCGCCTGCTGCCCGTTCCCCTGGAAAGGCTGATCCGAGTAGCGGATAGACTTGCCGTCGCGGTACGTCATATGGATAAAGAACTCCTTGGTGAGCTGGCTGCTCACTTGAGCCCTCCAGCCGCTGGTGTTGAATTTCTGCCCGAGGAAGATCTCCGTGGAATAGGAACCAGCCAGCACGATCCGGGTGGTCCTGACCATGACGGAACTGAGGGAGAACGTGTTTTCCGTCTCCCAGAGACCGCTGAATTTGTCCCGGAGCTGAGAGGTAAACAAGCCGGGTATCAATTGAAGCACGACCTTTGAGCGGGGGTGGAACTTGGGAGCGATCGACGCCCTGGCCCGAGTCAGTCCGTTGCGGATGAGAAAGCCCGCGTCCGTTTCAAAATCCGGCGACAGGTCCTGGCCGCCGAGCCGGATATTCCAGTCGCGGGTATCGTAGAGATAGTCGAGGTTGAAGGCATGACCGTCCTGACCCGGCGATTCGTTCAAAGTCCGGGTAAAAGATCCCAGGGCATAAAAGCTCAGCATGCTTGACTGGCTAAGCCGGATCTGCCCGTCCGGACCGCCGACCCGGTTCGTCCGGCCCTCATGTTCTCGGTCGGTGAAGAAGAGACCGAGGGAGCTGTCCTGGCTCAGGGCGTGTTTATAGCGCACGATGGAAAAATAGGCATACCCCCCGGCCGCCTCAGAGGAGGCGAAGGAAACCGGGGACTCATCGGCCGCGAAGATCGTGGCGATGGTATCGTTCCTGGCCACCTTTCCTGTAATCTTCACTCCGCCTTTGGGGTCGACGATATTCCGGGTGTGAACGGCCTCCAGAAGGAAATCCCGCTCGGTCATCCCCGCCAGGTTGAAGTTCTCGCTCCCCTCCAGAAAAAACGGCCGCTTCTCCGGGAAGTAGAGGTCGTAGCGGAGGTTGACGTCCACCTGTCCGGCGTCGGCCTCAACTTGGCTGAAGTCCGGGTTTACGGTCGCATCGAGGATAAGGCTCGGCGTGATCCCGTACTTCCCGGTCAGGCTCAGGCCACGGGCCGCCTCCTCCCGGGCGAGTCGGCCTTCGTCCTGGATATACCCTTGGGAGTAGGTGAATGCGGGGAGGAGCTCCAGAAGGGTGTATTTCTTGAGACCGAACAACTCCAGGGGCGCCATTTCGGTCAGAAAGGCGAATCCCTTGGCCGGGTCGAGAGCCGGATAGGACCCATGCTCGGTGCGGCGCCCGATCGAGCGCTCGAAAAAGATCCCCATCTCGATGCGCTGGCCGGAGGAATAGCGGATGCTCTTCAAGGGGATGCGGAGCTCAACGGCATAGCCTTTTTCGTGGAGCTTGCCGGCGCTGTACCAGACCACGTCCACGGTATAGTCTTCTTTGTTGTTGGCATAACGGCTGTCCATCTGGATGCCGAGCGGGTTGACGTAGAAAGCGTAGAGAGACTGTTGGTCATTGAACGAATCCAGGTTGATGCAGATGAAATCGTCGGTCCGGAAGTCGTCCCTCTTGGAAAGGGTCGCCCTGATCTTGTCCGGCTCCCGGTCGTAGCACCGGAACGCAAAATAGAGGTTCTCGTTGTCGTAGGCATAATAGGCCCTGGTTTCTTCGGACAAGTCGCGGCCGAAGTCGGGGATGAAGGTCTTGAAATCCGTGACGAAGGGGGCTTCCTTCCAGACGGGGTCGTCCAGCACACCGTCGACGACCGGCGCCTTATCGGTCTTGAGCGGCTTGAGCATGGCCGGGGGGGATGTGGCGGCGGACGTAATACAGAGGAAAAGGCCAAAGAATGCTGGAAGGATGAAGGAAACGTATCTCTTTTTAGTGCTCATGATCTCATGAGAACCTTGATTATATTCAGGGGCAGGATACAAGTACATTTCTCTTTATGGATATTCGATTGGGCGGCCAATTTGTTGCCGAGTGGGAGCGCAGCCATTCCCCAATCGCTGACCATCGACGATTGAAGAGATCGAGAACTTGTGATATAAAAAGGGCCGGAGAGCCGGCTGATCCGGCCGCCGGTCCGCCGGGAAAGGAGGATGGAGGGATGGCTGAAGGCAAGCGAGAAAAGCCCAAGGCGGTCATCGTCCTGGCGATGCACGGATCGCCTCCCCTGGATTTTCCCCGCGGCGAGTTGAATGAGTTCATGGGGCTCCACGCGGGCCTCGAGCCCGCCTCCGGGCCGGCGGCAGGTGCTCAAAGGCTTCGCTACAATCAGCTGGAGGCCAAGATGCGGGCCTGGCCCCGGACAGGCCAGAACGATCCCTTCTACTCCGGGTCGCAGGAATTGGCCAGGCACCTCCGGCAGGAGTCGGGGCTCGAGGTGATCGTCGGGTTCAACGAGTTCTGCGGCCCGACCCTGGACGAAGCTCTTGAGCAGGCGGTCGCCCGGAAGGCCGGCAAGGTCATCGTCGTCACCCCAATGATGACACGCGGCGGAGAGCACTCAGCTGTCGACATCCCCGAGGCCATCCGCCGGACCCAGAAAAAATTCCCCGGGACGAAGATCGTCTACGCCTGGCCCTTCGCCACGGAGGATATCGCCCGCTTCCTCTCCTCTGAGGTCACCCGCTTCCTCTGAAATTTACCAGTTTCTGGCTTTTTCAGGCTCCATCCGCCGCAAATCCAAACCCTGTTCGAAGGCGGCGATACGATAGAGGCAGATCTCGCGCAGTGAGGACGGATGGTGGAGCGCCTCGGACAGCGATTGAGCGCCCACCGCCCAAACGCCCCCGCCCCTGACGACAACCACTTTATAGTCATGGAGGAGGCGCACGAGCCCGGCCAGATCCGTCTTGGGAGGGACGACCGGGATCGCGAGATGGATGAAGCTCCCCTCGGCATCGATCGGCACGATGCGGTCGAGCGGCTCCCGGTCACCCGGGTAAACAAAGTGCGCCTGCGCCTCCGCCTCCGGCAGATAGCAGTGCATGATCGTCTGGAAGTCACTCGCCGCGTAAATCTGCTTGTGCATCTTCAGTTCCGTCGAATCGTTTTCCGCATCCTCGAGCGAAACCTGCCGGAGAGGGCCGCCGATCTCGCGGGGCATCGACGCCTTGGGCGCATAGAGCATGCTGCCGACCCCGCGGACGGACATCGAGCCGGAGTGAAAAGGAGAAAGGCGGGACTCGAATACCCTCGCGCCCGCCTTGGCGAATTCCCGGAGGATCTCGGTTTCCTCGGGAAAATCGCAGATGTCATCGTCGTTGACCGTGTAGTCGGGCGGAGGATAGGAGAAAAAAGCCTGGGGCGCACTCCGGACTTCTTCCCGCAATTCCCCGACCTCGATCTTGAGCCGTTTCAACAGGCAGACAATATACCCGGAGTTATTGGCGACGCAGGCCCGGAACAAGGCTTCCTTGAGCGTCCTTCCTTTGGCGAAAGTCCCGTGGGCCTGGATGATCGTGGCCGGATGTCCGGCCAGGCGCTCGGGGATCGTCCGGGCCATCTCGAGCGATCCGCTCGGGACAGCCACCCAGTCAACCGGAACAACGCCGCCCAGATGGTAATAGCCGAGCGGGTCAACGGGAATAAAAGCGACGGGCCGGTTGGGCTTGTCCTCATCGTCCAGGGTGACGGAGGTGATCTCCTTGGTATGGGCGTGGATGGATGCGGCGACGCCCTCCAGGGCGAGGATGCGGGCGTGGATATCCGTCTCCGAGGAAGCCTTGTAGTAGCCAAAATCCGTTTCGTCGGGAGAGAGGAAGCAGATATGGCTGGGCTCAAGGTCGCCTTTCTGGGAGCCGGTGGCGGTGATGACTATCCAGTCGTTTCCCTCTTCATCCCGGTGCCGGATGGCCATATTTCCGCTGTGGCTGTCCTGGATATCGTAGAGGAGAGAGGCCCGGCCGACAGTCTGAAACAATCGCAGGACGTCTTCGCTCGCTTTCCAGGTCTTTTTTTTCATGAGGATTTCCGCTCTTCGAGCCCCAAAGATTCGAGCAACGAAAGGGTCGGACTCCCCTTTTCGTCCCAGCCTCGGGCCCGGTAGTAATCCCTCCTCATCCTGGCAATAGCGTCAGCCGAGACCACGCGTTCCTCGCCCGCAACCTGGATCGGCTCGGTACTGAACCTGGCGGGGAGGGTGTCATCCGCCGCGGTCAAACCGGCCGAGAGGTTGAGAAGCCTCTCCACCGCGGCGATCCGGTTGGCGATCTCCTCGAGGCGGGCGGTCGAAAAGTCCAGCCCGGTGAGGCCGCTCATCATCCGCGCCCAGGGATCATAGGAAAAGGCGTAACCCGTGAAACGGCAGACACCCAGGCTGTCCTGGATGATGCCGAGGTTGTGCATGTTGCGGATGCCGATGGGCGATTGAAGCAGACTGAAGCGGGGGATTTCCTTGGGGCCCCCAAAAAAGGCCAGCGAGACGGCATACCCGCCCCGCAGATGGCAAGCCCCGGACGGAGAAGTCATGTATCCCAGGGCCTGGGTGAAAGAGGCCCGCGGGTCGTAGGCCGGGATCTCCTGCTTCTTGATCGTCATGGAGAATTCAGGGTGTCCACAGGATTCGGCCAGACGATAGGAGCCCTCGGCCAGGCGGTCGCCGATCCCCTGCCGGAAGGCGATGCGGCGGGCCAGTCCATCCAGCAGGTCGGCCCGGCCGAAGCGGAGGTCCAGCCCGTCTGTGTCTTTGGCCGACAGGAGGCCCTGCTCACGAAGCTCCATGGCGCAGGCCAGCGTGCCGCCGAATGAAATCGTGTCCATCCCCAACTCGTTGCAGAGGTAGTTCACCCGGGTGATCGCTTCAAGGTCATAGATGTCGCAGTCGGGACCGATCATGACCATTGTTTCGTACTCGGGGCCTTCGCCTCTCTTATCTCCGACCCGGGTGTGGCGTTGACAACCCATGGGACAAAGGAAGCAGCCGGCCGCCCGCTGGAGGATCTTCTTGGCCAAGGTCTCGCCCGATACTCTTTCCACATCTTCGTCCCGGTGAATGTTATCCCGGAAATTCCGGTGAGGGAGCATATGGATCAGGTTGATGAGCTCGACCAGGCCGGCTGTTCCCAACTCCCGGAGCAGACGCTTGGTGGCCGGCGCTTGCTTCAGGAGATAGAAGCTTTGGTCCAGTCCGGACTGGTATCTCTCTTTGTCTTTGATCCTGATCTTCTTGTCTCCGCTGACACGGACGGCCTTGAGGTTCTTGCTTCCCCAGACAGCGCCCGGCCCTCCGCGGCCATAAGCCCTGTTGCGATCGTTCATGACGGCAGCGAACCGGACCCTGTTCTCCCCCGCCGGGCCGATGCAGAGGACGCGGGAGCGCCGGTCGACATCTCCGCCCTGCAGCGCTTCGATCGTCTGATGAACATCCTTCCCCCAGACGGGACCGGCCGGAAGGATTTCCGCTTTCCCAGGCCGGATATCCAGGAGCACGGGAGAAGCGGCCTTCCCCCGTATAACCAAGGCATCATACCCGGAGGATTTAAAGGCCGGAGCCCAGGTTCCACCGCAGTTGGAACTGCCGATCCCTCCGCTCAAGGCCGATTTAAAAACCATGTGACCGCGTCCGGCGGTGGGCGCGTTGGTCCCGATGAGGGGAGCCGCGGCGATGACGATGATGTTGTCCGGGCTCAAGGCATCGCAACCCGGGTCGATACGGCTGTAGAGAAGGCGCGCTCCCAGGCCGCGTCCGCCGATGTAGTCCCCAATAAAATCAGGATCGAGAGGGAGA
>Ga0315277_10008073_pt1 | contig 13584 bp, 2 predicted proteins | sample YL17G05_15_MG_FD_203695 | JGI IMG/M metagenome (GOLD analysis project Ga0315277, IMG submission 203695) | Sediment microbial communities from Yellowstone Lake, YNP, Wyoming, USA - YL17G05_15 | ecosystem: Environmental > Aquatic > Freshwater > Lake > Sediment | place: USA: Wyoming | collected...
AAAACCTCAAGCCTTGAAGGTAAAGGTTTTGCATTCAGCGGTGCGAGGAATATAATCATTGATGGTATAAATGATTTAACAACAAGCCTCACACTCGAATATGCGGCGGGTTTTCCGTTCCCATCGGGTGATGCATTCGCGGCAACAATTTACGTCACGGGTGGTTCCGAAAACATTACCGTGCAGAATACAAATATCAAGGGAAATATCAACGATCCGGTATGGGAAAACCAAACTGATGGTCGTCCGGCATTTTTCTCATGGTACGGTGATTCTGATCCCGCGGGCAACAGCAACATAACCATCACCGGTTGCACTATTACCAACGCAACGTTTGGAATCAAAGCCCTGAATGGAACATTTGGAAATATTCAAGGTCCAATATCCTACACATACAATAAAGTTGGCGGTGCATTCGGCGGAAAAGTGTTACATGGAGGAATTGTAGACCAAGTATTTGGGATGCATTACGATCACAACGTGATCGATGGTATTGATTTCGTCATATACTACTTTGACAATGGACCGACGGAATGGGATATCGTAACGACTTTTGCTGCGCCAAATTCCTTCCTCTACGATTTCGGCCAGCACAGCGGCGGCCATTTCTATAATTTCGATGCCGCATCAACATTCTCGTACAACATTGTCCAAAATATCACACAGAATATTGGGGATTATCCTGGTTTTTCCTTCATAGTCTATGGAATGGTAATGAGAGTTCCCAATGGCGCTCCGGTTATTCATGATAATAGAATAACCCACATTTACAGTTCGGACTTGAATGGTACTATTGTTGGTATTCGTCACGAAATTCCAGCATATCATAACTCCATTCTGTTGAATGATGCTCTTGGTGCGATGACTGCAGGTCAGGTATCTTACTGCGATAGACCTGTAGGTTCTGCCCCAATAAAGAACAATGCGTTTTCAAATGAGATGAGCGGCGGTACAGTGGCAAATATCCGTGCTCTCATTGGTGCTCCACCAAACCTTTCCGATGGTAATGCTCTCTACGCTCCGAATGGGCGTGCCGTCGGTGGTTATGCAGATTTCACAACATATAATAGGGCAATTGGGAAAGATAATCACAGTGTTTACGGACCTGTGAATTTCTCAGGCGATATGCACATCACAGCTGGTCCGTCGTCTGCCGAAGATATCGGCGTAACGGGTCTTCCTGTGTATGCTGACATCGACGCTGAGGTCCGCAGCTTACTAACTCCCGATGCGGGCGCCGACGAATTCGGAGATTTAGGCGCTCCGATGGCTGTCGATGTATTCCCGGGTACAATTCCTGTTCCTCTTGCTTCTGGCATTCCCGCCGGAGTACCCCAAGTACCGCAATTATGGGTGAAAAACAATTCATCCGCCGCAACCATTGCGTTTGATGTGGACTTGGCTATAACCGGATCAGGCGATCTATATGGAACCAAAACGGTCCTCGGCGTTACACTTGCTAAAGGCGAAGGTAAATTAATCAGCTTCCCGGCGTGGATACCTGTCGGCGCTGGAGCTCGAATTTTAACGGCGACGACGAAATTAGTTGATGTAAATCCGGCTAATGACGTTTATACTCGGCCACAACCGGTTGCCGCAGCTGAAATAGTTCCCGATCCAAAAATCTATACATTTGATGCAAGTGCGGAGAATTGGGTTGGTACAACTGGTCCATCGGCTACAACCGACTGGAAGCGATCGAATAGCTTTACGAAACTCGGCGGTGTATATGGCGCGGCAGGATTCTCGTGGGTAACCGAGGCTCCATTACTTCCGGCTCAGTACACGGAAGGCGCGTATGCAAGCTCGCAGGGTTATACGGCTACATACCCTGGTCCAAACCTCCTTACAACTCCTTGGCTCGATTTGTCAACCATGGGCGGGACGGACTTATATATCTCGTTCTCCCACAGCATCGCTCTCGAACCGGAGTGGGATAGAAGCTGGTTGGAGTATACCACAGATGGTACCAATTGGCATTGGATTGGTAAGCTCAATGATCCGAAGGGTATCAACTGGTACTCTGAATCCGTTTATGAGTTTGCTCACTCCGATGATGCAACTGGGAACATCGATGAAGCAACATTGATCCAATATGGATTGATCCCCAATGCGGATGCTCTGCCGATCGACACATGGGCGAGTAATGGTGGCGCATCGCCGACAGGTCCGCTTGGATGGGTATTCGTACAGTTAAGAATTTCACCCCTAGATTACACACCGGAAATCGTTAAAGCACCGGTTATTAAATTCCGATATGTTGCATTCTCCGATGCGGCAACCGCATTCGACGGATGGGCATTTGATAACTTCCGGCTAGCAAGTACGGGTGCATCGTTTATCGGCGGAACAATCAGTGGTACCGTGTTCCATGATGTGAATGGAAACGGTGTGAACGACGCTGAACCGCTTGAACCTGGTTTGACGGTAAACTTATTCTATTTCGGCGTTCCGAAAGGCACCACGACAACTAGTGATCCCGGTGGTACCTACACGTTCAACACTGCCACTCTCAACAACGGTTTACCCGGTGTTTACAATGTACAAGTTGTAAAACCAGGGTTTGTAACAACGTTGCCAATTAGCGCCTATTTGATTGCTAATGTTCCGCATCCAGGGACTGGTGAAGCGCTCATACAGGACTTTGGTACATACGAAGGTTCTGTTAGTGGTGTAGTACTCAGCGAGGCTGATGGTGGATTCAATTTCAAAACTAGACGTATCCAAGCTGGTACTCCACTCGCTGGATGGACGGTCCAACTTCATAAGGACACTCCGGCTGGTACTCTTGTATATTCGGCAGTCTCTGATGAAGATGGTGTATATAAACTTCTCGCACCACCTTATCCAACTTATGTTGTTACCGAGGTTGTACAAACGGCCTCAGGACGACAAAACTTCCCAGTTGGCGGATCACACAGCGTCAGTGTGTCCGGTAACAGCGGTGGTACTTTAGCGAACATTTCTGGTTTCGATTTTGGTAATTTCATCTGGGGTAAATGGACTATCGAAGTTACAGTTGATCGCAACGGAAACGGTGTTCGTGAACCTGCAGACTTCGTCCCATTACCCTTCGGTACCGATATGGATTACTATGTGTATAAGGACAATGTTCGGATCGATACCGTAACACTCGGATCAGGTAATTCACTGAATATTCGGTCAACACTCGATGTAGGTCAATACGCAGTTGTACGTGTAACACCTATACCGACCGGATGGATACAAACAACACATGTTGATTCGGTTGTTTTCGATCTTGCAGCGAGCGGTTTCAACGACACAACCAACTACCTATACTTCAAACTGTTACAAGTTAGCGGTGTGAAGTTTGAGGATACGAACGGCAACGGCACGAAAGATGGTGTTGAACCCGGTTTCGCAGGCTGGACGATTAACGTCAGCGGTAACGGCGGCGGAAGTCAGGTTACTGGTGTTGGCGGTACATACCTCTTCACCGGTGTCGGACCTGGTGTCCACAACGTAACCGAAACAGCCCAGACGGGTTGGGTCGCGACAAGTGGACCGTTCAACTTCACAGCGGCGAGCGCTGATCTACCCGCAAACAACAAAGTCTTTGACTTTGGCAACTTTAAACAGATATGTGTGAGCGGTGTGAAATTCCGTGACCGCAACAACAACGGAGTTAAGGATGCAGGCGAAGAAGGCTTAGCAGGATGGCACATCAATATGACTGGCCAAACACCGGTTATAACAGGTGATAATGGTTCATTCCAATTCTGCGGCATCGGCGCCGGTTCTTACACGTTGACTGAAGATGCACAAGACGGATGGCTACTCACTGTGCCGGTTAGCGGACAGTATGTTATCGTTACCGTCAGCGGTGTTGATGTGACCGGTCTCAACTTTGGTAACTTCAACGAAGCAGACACAGCATTGTATCGTACATTCACGTACGAGCAATTGAGTGCCGACCTGAAGAAGAACAAGACTCCGAAGCAGACCAAGCCTGGGAAGGCTGCGATACCGATTCTTACTGCTCCGAATATGGCGAACCTTGAGGAACAGCTCATGCTCGAGCTCGCATCTCCACAGGTTGGTCTGGCAGCCGTCACAGATCCAGTTTCCGGCAAGATTAAACCGTATCTCAAGCCGCCGAAGTATGGTGACATAATCAAGACCTTAAATGCCAAGGGCACGTTCCATGACGGAACACCCAAGGGATTCGATGTTGACAACAAGGGCAAGATTATGACAAAGCTGCAGAAGAGTATGCCTCCAACCAAATTCAACAACATGCTCACTGCACAGCTCCTCACTCTCCAGGTTAACCTCTATGCGAGCCAATTGGGTCATACACCCGGTGGTTTAGGCTCACTCATGTATATATGGCCCGGTATTCTCAACGGTTTAACGATCGATGAGATTGCGGACTATGGTGATGAGATCATGACCAACTATGCATATGTACCGAAGGCAAACTATGATTCGTTGTATGCAGGTGTGAAGCGCATCAACGAAGCATTCTCCAACACGGTTGTCAACGATACAGTGTTAGGTTGGTTCCCGCTCATTACGACAAAACCGTATAGCAAGTCAACCTGGGCATCCTACAAGACGGTATATGAAGTTCCGTGCCTAGGGGCAAATCCGGGTGTTGCACCGCGCGTTAGACCGCAGGGCGATCCCGAATCAATGCCGGTGGTATACGAACTGGGTCAGAACTATCCGAACCCGTTCAATCCAACCACCACAGTAGAATTCAGCATACCGGTTGATGCATTCGTGACCCTGAAGGTTTACAACCTCCTTGGTCAGGAAGTTGCAACCCTCGTCAATCATGAAGCGTTCTTCAGCGGTACCGAAGAAGTAGACTTTGATGCAAGTCAGCTTGCGTCGGGCGTCTATCTCTATCGAATCGTTGCAGAGTCGATTAATGATGATGATGTCGCAACTGGTGAAGTCTTCACGCAAGTGAAGAAGATGGTGCTGGTGAAGTAAGCACATTTTCTCCCGTCCCGCGAGAGCGGGACGGGGGAACTAATAATAATTCACGTTTTAATTCATATTCATAACAATCATAAATACCTTCGGAGGGTAGAAATGAAATTGTACATGAAACAACTGTTGAGCGTCTCTGTTGTTCTTCTCTTGTGCAGCGCTGCGGCTCTCGCGCAACCACCAAATGCGTCGATCCTGACAATCAATGTGGGAGACGATCAGGGCAGTGCGACGTATGTGATGGCTTTCGGAAGCCATATTAAAGCAACGTGGGGTATGGGTTCGCCGGCGGCAAGAGATTCACTTGATCTAACCTATATTGAGAAAGAAAGTCCGCCGCTTCCGCCGGGTCTCGGTGTCGTTTGGAGGCCGAGCCGGAGTAGTGCCAATTGGGGTATCGGTTTTTTAAAATATGATATTAAAGATTGGACAGATGCTGCCAGAATTGATACCTTCAAACTGTATTTCAATAATCAGAGTGAAGGCGGAGCAGATATCACTCTAACATGGCCTGATGCAGCAACCCTCGGTGCACATTGCACAGCAGCGAGCATAAAGATAGGTACTGATGTCATTGATATGTTTACCCAGACATCATTTACGATTCCTGATGCAGGCGATAACGGAATACTCCAGGCGTTCATTTATAAAACCGGCGCAATACTTGTCGAAACGATAGGTACCGCAGTAAAACAAGAAAAGACAGTCATACCGGAAGAATTCAGACTGTACCACAATTTTCCGAATCCGTTTAATCCGACAACAACGATTACTTTCGATATTCTGAAATCTTCGAATGTCGATGTTTCAATTTACAATATTCTTGGTCAAAAGGTTACAACACTCGTTTCCCAGGAGCTTGCCCCCGGAACGTACTCCACAACATGGGATGCAACGAGTTCTCTGAACGTGACAGTAAGCAGCGGCGTATACTATGTGCGTATGATTGCGCGCGATCGCGGTGTTGAACAGTACTCCGCTCTGCATAAACTGCTGTTCGTGAAGTAACAAACGCTCTATACTATGTATAATGCGGAAGTTCAACTCGGAGGGGCTTCCGCATTTGTATCTTAAGACGGGGAATTACCATGAAAACCATATCGTACTTCAATCGCCTGATTCTGATTAATGCTGTTCTTCTTCTCGTCCCGGGACTTTTAATAAGTCAGGTACCGCAGTTCCGTGTTCCGGTAACCGTTGTCGATACGGTATTCCAGGGGGGGAATGTAAAAACAGTAAAACAGTTTACCGTAATGTTCGGAGTCCATCCCAATGCCAGGTTTTGCATCGATAATGTGGACACTCTGAAAAACTTCCAGGATCACTGGTTTTATACGCTTCGGACGACTGCCGGTATCGTCATCGACAACCAGACTATTCTCGAGAAAGAGCTTCCTCCAGCGCCTCCCGGATTCGATATCCGAATAAGAAATTCCCGCACTTCATGTCCAGCCGGTGAAACGAGTCTCGGTCTTGGAACACAGTTCAATATTCATCCCTTTACTGATGTTGCTCAAAAGGACACATTCAGACTTGTTTTCAAGGGTGAGGTGACGGGAGATTCTGACCATGTATGGTTTTATTGGCCTTCGGTTCTCAGTTCTTATTGCAATGGTTTGCGGTTGGTTTATACATCGGCCGGGGTTGATCTCAATATGTTAACACAGACATCATATAAAGTCACTCATCTTATCGAATACGATACCCCCTATTCTTATACTTTATACATGTCGGAGCCGAAAGTCCCCCCGGGTCCGCCCGGACCGGTCGTACTCGTCTCTCCACCCAATGGCGCGACAGGCCAGGAACTCAGCGTAACTCTGCAGTGGAATTCTATTGCCAATGCGTACTACTACAGATTTCAGGTTGCTGAAGATTCGCTCTTCACAAATATGGCATTCGACGATTCCGTTTCCGGTACATCAGTACTTATTTCAGGATTGCAGCAGAAAACGAAATATTACTGGCGTGTGTACACTCAGAACCAATACGGATTCAGCCTCTTTCAGAGTCCGCCATTTCGGTTTGAGACGAAAGAATTAACTCCCAATCCCCCGACATTACTTTTTCCACCTAATAATTCAACTGATGCTTCCATCTACCCGATTCTTCGGTGGAATACGGTTGAATCATCAAGTCTGGTTACGTATCAGGTACAAGCTGCCACCGATGCAGGTTTCACCACAATTGTAAAAGACTCTTCAACCCTTGACACAGCCTGGCAGATAGGTCCTCTCAATAATTGCCGTCAGTACTTCTGGCGTGCCCGGTCGAGTAATATTAACGGTGCGAGCAATTGGTCGAATGTATTCAATTTTAAAACCGTCCTTGCCGTACCGGTACTGCCAACACTCACAAGTCCTGCAAATAACGCAACAGGAGTTTCGGTTACCCCGACTCTCACGTGGGCATCATCAGGTTTTTGTGCCGAACGGTACCGTATTCAGATTTCAACGGTCAACGATTTTTCTATCATCACAGCTGATGTATACGCGACTCAGGCGACCTATCAGCCACCAACTCTCGTGCAGAGTACCGACTATTATTGGCGGGTAAAAGCGTTAAACACATTGGATTCCAGTGCCTTTACAACAGCGTGGAAATTCACAACCCAGATCCTGCCGCCGCCTGCGCCTCAGCTCGTTTCACCCGCAAACGGTGATTCGCTCCGTGAACAGATCGATATGCTCCGCTGGAGAACAAATCCTTTTACGCAGATTTATTATGTTGAGATTGGATACGAACCGACATTCACGTACCTAACAGTTGATTCCACTTCAGATACATCCTACACTACACCGGCGTTGCAAAACTGCGTCAAGTACTTCTGGCGTGTCAGAGGAAGGAATGAGGCAGGTTTCGGTAATTATTCAAACGCATGGTCGTTTAAAATTAAAAAAACTTCACCGGCTCAACCGACATTGCTTCAACCGCCTGATAATGCAATCGATCAGCCATTGACATTGACGCTTAGCTGGTTCAGCGCTGACTTGTGTGCTGAAATGTTTCGTGTTGAAATCGCAAAAGATACGGGGTTCACTACGATAGTCGCAAATGCCAATGTAATAAATTCGATACAACGGGAGTACACTGTTTCCGGATTGGAGCTGGAAACTTATTATTACTGGCGAGTGAAAGCGTGGAATGTTTTCGATTCGAGTTCGTTTTCTCCATATTGGACTTTCAAAACAGTTTTACAACCTCCTCCTGCACCGGTTCTTATCTCACCGGCAGACGGAGATACTACTCAGGATCCCGTCGGCACACTCCGCTGGAGCGGTTCGCCCTTAGCTGATTCGTATCACATCCAGATCGCTTACGACCAGAATTTTAACAACCGCATTGTTAACGATTCAACGTTAACCGACACGACATATGATACGCCTCCTCTCAATAACTGCATGAAGTACTATTGGCGGGTGAGTGCGAAAAACGGAGCGGGGTCGAGTCCGTATACGGCAACAAGGAATTTCAAAGTAAAAACCGCATTACCCGGTCCTCCGGCTCTTCTTTCTCCGTTTAATAATCAGGATAGTTTGAGCGAACGTGTACGACTGATATGGATGCGGGGCGATGCTTGTACTCAGGGTTATTTCTACCAGGTATCCAGAAATTTGTTATTTACGGATATTGTAACGAGCGGACCGACGAACGACTCGACCGTACAGGTCGGACCTCTTGCGGGTAATGTGTACTATTACTGGCGTGTTCAGGGAATAAACTTCCTGGGAAGCGGTACATATTCTGAAGTATGGCAGTTCCGGACAACCCGCGCACGACCGGTCGCTCCCGTTCTGCTTGATCCGGCAGACGGAGTTGGCGATGTGCCAAGCTCTATTACATTACGGTGGGATTCTGCACAGTTTGCGAATTCATACCGGGTACAGGTAGCGCTCGACCAGAATTTTACAAATCTTAAGGTAAACGATTCAACGATTTTGCGGATTACAGGTATCCAGCCTTCCTATCTTGTCACCGGATTGCTGAGCAGTACTGTATATCACTGGCGTGTGAACGCAAAGAACGAAATTGGCACAAGTGACTGGTCTCAGGTACGCGGATTCACAACTCTCTACCCGCCGCCGGCACCAATTCTCAATCAACCTCCCGACGGAGCTTACGGTATTCCTATAACTCCGAGATTTGACTGGAGTATTTCGCAGACTGCTGAAAAGTATCACCTACAGGTTTCGCGCGATGAAGCATTTACATCTCTCGTCTTCGATAATCAGAACATCAGCATCCTGAGCTGGCAGCTTCTAACTCCGCTGAACAGCATAACCAAGTATTACTGGCGCGTTCGCGCAATGAACTCCATAGGCTGGGGTGATTGGTCTCCTGTATATGAGTTCACAACAACGCGGAGCGGTGTTGCTAACTGGTTAATACCGCTGACAATCGCAGAGACGGGTCCTGCGCGTGAAACGATTTACTTCGGTCTTCATCCAGATGCAACTTCAGGGATTGACCGGGCTCTGGGTGAGTACGAATTACCGCCTATACTCTATGGATTTTTCGATGCCCGGTTCGTCTCGCCGTTTATAGGCGAAGGACTTATGGTTGATATTGTCAGGTTCCGTAATTATTCGCAGGTTGATACGTTTCAATTTACATTCCAACTTGGTATCGGCAACTACCCCGTAAAGGTATCGTGGCCCAAAACATTCATCCGGTCTATCTGTGACAGCATGGTGATCGTGGATAATCTTCTCCTACCATCCGTACGCGCCCGAATGGATATAGATACAAGTGTTACAGTGGCAAGTAATTCAATCAGGGCGCTGTACATCATAAAGTATGGCGCATTTCCGGTCCCGGAAGATGTCCGTCCCTTCCAGCCCGATGTGCCGCGCGGATTTGCTCTATATCAAAATTACCCGAATCCCTTCAATCCATCTACAAAGATCCAATTTTCAAGCGATCTCTCCGCGCATGTGAAACTGGTTATATATGATATTCTCGGGAAAGAGATAATGACGCTCATCGATGCCTCTTTCTTCCCCGGTCAGTATGCATTTGAGTGGAACGGCGTGAACGCAGACGGTGCCCAGATGCCGAGCGGCGTCTACTACGTCCGTATGACGGCGCAGAGATTGAGTGAAGAAGGTAAGCCGGGCGGACAGTTCACTGCAACACAGAAGATGCTGATGATAAAATAGTATCAAACTGAAATCACGGATATGTAATCCCGACTCACTTATCAGCAGTCGGGATTTTTTTTGTACTCGCTGGTTAAACCTCCGACATTTTACTTGTTTGAGCTGAGATAAATGTCGGAGGTTTTACTAGTCGCTCTCTGCTCCTTACTATTAGATATTTAATTATTTTTTTGTATATTCAAAAAGGATTCCATTATATGGAATCCTCATTTTATATACGCGGGGAGGGATCGCCATAAAATGTTATTATTGATGTTTATATTGATAGTGTGCCATAACGATAACAAAATGCTGTGATTCCTTAATTCTCTTCAGACCGATGCTCGCAATTTACAGAGTAATAATCCCCATCCTTCTTGCCGGTGCAGTTACACTCGGCTATCCTCAAGTGAAAGATTCCGCACGAAAAATAAAAAACGATGTGTCTCAGGATTCCAAAATCCTCGGAAAACCCCGATCGACGATTCTCAATATCAATAATATTACGATGTGGGCGAACAGCGACGGACTTATGGAAAAGAATCCCGAACTGCAGAGTGCCGGTGTCATTTTTCCGAGAGGTAAAACAACCATCATAAATGCAGGCGGGATACTCTGGGGCGGCAGGGTTCAGGATGGGCGATCACCCATCATTCGCGTAGGCGGCAGTACTTATAAAAGCGGTATGGTTCCGGGAAGGATCATCAGAGCCGGCATCGCCGAAAATCCGGAGAATACAGATATCAGGATATTCAGGGTTCGCCGGGATTGGGCTACCGCTGATCTGGTTTCCGATGCCTCAGAGTATTATAACATCCCCTCCATTGATATCAGACAATCCGACATCGACAGATTGCGGGCACAGTATAAAAAGGACTGGCTCGAATGGTCCTGGCAGAAAGGTGCACCGTACTATGAACGGAACGGGATTCCCGGTTACCAGCCAAACGCGTCAGGCAGTACCGACAGCGTCACCGATGAACCGGGTCTCGGGGATGCCGATCAGGTTTTATGGTTTGTGTGCAATGATCTCGACTACGCCACAGCACAGGAGTTATACGGATCTCCGCCCATCGGATTGGAACTGCAGGTAACGTGCTGGGCTTACAATAACATTGAAAATCTGGAGAATGTGATATTCCAGCGATATAGGATGATATACAAAGGTACGGCATATACTCCGTCGAATGCCACAATCGAAAAGATGTACATCGGGAAATGGGCGGATGCCGATGTCGGTAATTTCGATGATGATTACGTAGGATGCGATGTCGGGCGGAATCTCGCTTATGCCTATAATTCACAGCCGGAGGACGAAGAGTTTTCCAAGTTTAAACTAGTTCCTGCAGTCGTGGGGTACGATCTCCTCCAGGGTCCGCGGGAACCGGCCGGCTCATCATCCACGGCGAGATGGAACTTTCAGACGATTCCCGGTTACCGCAATATGCCCGTGAGCGCATTTACCTATTTCACAAATTCTACAAGAACACCTGATTATGATATCGGCGGTTACGAAGGTTCACAGGAATTATGGAATTCACTCAGAGGGTATCTGCCCAAACCGCTTTCTCCTCCGTCATGTCTTGTTGATCCGTTCACGCTGGATTGTACAAAGTTTGAGCTTACCGGCGATCCTCTCTACTATCAGGGGTGGAATGACGGTCTCACGGATCCTGCGGGAGAGAGGAGATTCCTCCTTTCCACCGGATCTTTTGAGCTTGCCTTCGGTGATACGCAGGAAGTGGTATTCGGGTTAATCGCTGCCATCGGTGCAAACAATCGGGACGGGATTGGCGTCCTCAGGGAGATCGACGATGCCGTGCAGGATGTCTACAATCTGAACTTTCAGTCGGTTGCCAGCTTACCAGCGCCGAATGTCCGTATTATTGAACTTGACCGGGAAATTATCCTTGATTGGGAATCTGATACGACACACATGAAGGTCATCGAATCGTACAATTCATTCGGTTATCATTTTGAGTCGTATGCGTTGTACCAGTTCCCCCTGTTGACATCTCCGGTTGAAGAAGCGGTAAGAGTGCAGTACTTCGATCCTGCATCTCCGCGGTACATATACATCACGGAGGACAAGATCAGGAACCGTCCGTTAGTCAACGGCCAGAAATACTATTTTGCCGTCGCTGCCACATATTACAATCCGGATCCGTCGTTTGCGAAGCAGCGTTTGGAATCAGCTTTAATAATACGTGAAACAATTCCGCACAGTCCCAATCCCGGAGTCGTATATCCGTACGATATCGGAGAGGAGGTTCGTGATATTCAGAATGTGGTGGGCTTCAATGATGCACCTGTCCGCATACAGTATTACGACCCTGCAAAACCGGACGGCCATTCGTACAAAATTCTTTTTCACCAGAGTTCCGATCAGTGGACATTTCTTACTCAAAATCCGCAGTGGACGCTCATCGATACCACGGTCAATGACACGCTCATCCGGAGACTTAGCGTAGGTGCACCATCCCAGCGTATAACTACACGCGGATTTTCTCTGCGGGTTGAGATGCCACTTATGGGGTTGAAGGGTGTGTATGAGGTAATGACAAATAATAATCCGACCCGTTCTCAGGTCTTTGATAATGCAAATCCCGGTGGAAACTACATGGTCGTCGCCCCCAAGCTGTCAGTTATTGATACATTAATGGGCTGGCATCCGTCTGATTATGATGTGGAACTCCACTTCCTCGGCGATTCAAGCTGGACATTGTCCTGGGTTTCAACGGCATTGAGGTCGAAATGGGTGAGAGTTCCTTTTACCGCGTGGGAACGGCGGATTGTAGGGGAGGATACACTTTTCCGTCAATTGTATACTACTGTGATTCAGGAAGGGCCCGAAACCACATGGGCGCCGTGGGTAACATTTGATCGGGAATACAACGGCAAACCTATGAAAGCATTCTATCCGATAGTAATTCTTATCGACAGCATCCGTTATAATTACGGATGGGTTTGTACGAAGTACGATGATAACCTGCCGTACAGAAGCGATATGCCGACGATCCGATCGATTCTATGGCAAATGGGGCAGTACAATTCAGTTAAAGTAACCGTGAGCAGGGCGTATTTTGTAGACCTTGACGACGATGGTGAAGCCGTACCGCAGGGCACCATTGTTCGCTTTGAAAGGTACAAGCAAGTGCGCAATGCCGACGAGAGAGTATTTACCTCGGTCGCGGTTGTGACGGATGACCTTGAAGCTGCAAAAAAGGAGATTGAACGGATAAATGTTTTCCCGAATCCATACTACGGCATGAATCGTGCGGAAATTTATAGGAATCAAAAATTTGTGACATTCAATCACCTTCCTTATGATGCGACGGTAAGGATTTTCAACCTCGCAGGTACACTCGTCAGGACAATAAGGAAGTACGATCCGTCGCAATTTGCCACATGGGATTTAAACAATGAAAACGGGCTCCAAGCCGCTGCAGGATTGTATATTGCTCATCTAGGACTCAAAGACGGA
>Ga0315277_10008075_pt1 | contig 13581 bp, 12 predicted proteins | sample YL17G05_15_MG_FD_203695 | JGI IMG/M metagenome (GOLD analysis project Ga0315277, IMG submission 203695) | Sediment microbial communities from Yellowstone Lake, YNP, Wyoming, USA - YL17G05_15 | ecosystem: Environmental > Aquatic > Freshwater > Lake > Sediment | place: USA: Wyoming | collected...
ATCGCGAACACTTTCCCGACTACCCGCCGGAACGCAGGGCACTGGTGCCCGGGTTGTGGTAGGGGATAGTGATCGGGGATCGGGGATCAGGGATCAGGGGTACTGGATGCGTTCACGGATTCTGGGTAGTGTCCACGAACTCTCGGAAGTTCAGTTCTGAAGCATCGTTGAACAGGAGCAAACCGGCAATAAAGCCTCGTAGCGCCGAACGTTGATCTATCCGGACGCTGACTAGCGCCGCCTCGCCTGCCGAGGCAGCAGCATTCAGGACATTCTCGATCTCCCGCGCGTATTCAGGGAAGCTGGTAACGGGCATGTTCCAACTCCGCCAGCTCAGCTCTCAGACTCCTCAATAACTTCGCTTCCCCGGCCCATTCTACGTATTCCAGGTCGCCATTCTCTAGGTCTTCGGCTGCCATCTCTTGCATAAAGTGCGCAGTGTCCACGCCATAGCGTTGTTCAAACTGAGCCAGACGACGTTGGCCGCGCTCGATGCTGGCCCTCAGGCGAGCCTTGTAGGATTCAATGGCCTGAAGAATCGGTTGAGCCCCCTGTTTTTCCCTGAGTTTGATCACCATCTGAACACCCATAGATCTCCCCCTCTGTTCTATTGTCCGATCTCTTGGCAAGTGACGCCTCTGTTCATTATACCCTGCTTCCCAATTTCCTCAACACTCGTTCCGGCGTCAGCGGCAGTGCGTCGAACCACACGCCGGTGGCGTCGTGGACGGCGGCGACGAGCGCCGGGGCCAGCGGGATGAAGGGCATCTCGCCCATGCCCCGCGCCCCCCACGGCCCACGCGGGTCTGCTTGCTCGACGATGATCGGCTCGACTCGCTCCGGTACGTCGGCGACGGTGGGGATCAGGTAGGTGCTGAGGTGGGGCGTCAGTACCTGCCCGCCCGCGATGATCAGGTTCTCGCACGTCGCCCAGCCCACCGCCTGCACGATGCCCCCCTCGATCTGCCCTTCGACCTGCTGCGGGTTGATCGCCTGGCCTACGTCGTCGGCGCACACCACGCGCAGGATGCGCAGTTGGCCGGTCTCGGTGTCCACCTCCACCTCCACCGCCTGGGCGACGTAGCCGTAAGCAAAGTTGGGGAGGCCGTAGCCGGTCTGCGGGTCGAACGGGGTAGTCTTGGGGGCCAGGTAGGTGTACTCGCCGATGGCGGGCCGTTCCTCGGCGTGCCAGGCTTTCAGCGCCGCCTGCGCTGCGCCCTGCACGGCGTTGCCGGCCATAAACGTCGTGCGCGAGGCGGAGGCGGAGCCGGGACTGCCAGGGCTGGTGGAGGTGTCGGAGGGGACCAGGTGTACCCGCTCCGGCGGCAAACTTAGCGCCTCGGCCGCCATCTGCCAGATGGCGGTGTGGCTGCCCTGCCCCACGTCGGCGCTGCCGACGTAGACCACCGCTTCTTCGATCTCCGTCTCACCCCGCAGTTCGACCTTCGCCCAGCAGTTCTCCTGGTAGCCGAAGGAGAAGCCGACGTTTTTGAACGCTACAGCAAGGCCAACGCCACGTTGCGTGTTGCGTGCTGCGTGTTGCGTGTCGTCATTTGCGATTTGCGATTTGCGATTTGCGGATTTGCCGATTTGCTGATTTGCAGCCTTCTGCCAGCCGTGGGCAGTATGGGTCCAGCCGGCGGCGCGGGCGCACTGTTCGGTCACCTCCACCAGGCTCACGCCGCCGGGCAGGGGGGTGCCCATGGTGGTCAGGCTGCCCTCGCGCAGCACATTCTTGAGCCGGATCTCTACCGGGTCCATCCCCAACGCCTGGGCCAGTTTGTTCATCTGCATCTCGGCGGCGAAAATGCCCTGCGGCGCACCAAAGCCCCGGAAGGCCCCGCTGGGCGGGTTGTTGGTGTAGACACCGTCCACGTCCACCTCGACGTTGGGAATCTCGTAGGGGCCGGTGCAGGTGATGGTGGTGTTGCCGAGCACTTTGTTGGTCGTGTAGCAGTAGGCTCCGCCGTCGGCCACGACCCGCACCTGGGCCGCCACCAGTTTGCCCGCGCGGGTCGCACCCCACTTACAGTGCATCCACATCGGGTGGCGCTTGCAGTGGCCAACGATGGATTCCTCCCGGCTCCACACGGTCTTGACCGGGCGGTGCAGTTTCCAGGTCGCCAGCGCCAGCACGATCTGTACCGATACATCCTCCCGCCCGCCAAAGGCCCCGCCGATCGCCGGGTAGACCACCCGCACTTGTTCAGGCGGAAGCCCTAAGGCGTGGGCGATCTCTTGTTGGTCTTCCCACACCCACTGCCCCGCCACGACCACCGTCACCCGGCCCCCGTCGTCTATGTACGAGAGGCCCGCTTCCGGTTGGAGGTAGGCGTGCTCCTGGGCCGGCGTGTGATAGTCGCCTTCGACGATCACGTCGGCCTCTGCCCAGGCCGCCTCGACGTCCCCCTTGCGGATCTGGTGATGGCAGATGCGGTTGCCCTCCACGTGGTTGAGTTCCGGGTGGAACTGGCTGGGGACGCGGTAGGGGTGCAACTGGGGGGCGTCGGGCTTGAGTGCCTCGAAGGGATCGGTCACCACCGGTAGGTCCTGGTACTCGACGCGAATCAGGTCGCGGGCGTGAGAAGCGGCCCGTTCTGTCTCGGCCACGACGAGCGCCACCTGGTCGCCGGCGAAGCGCACCACGTCGGCGCTGGGCCTGGTCGAGCCGGGGCCACAGAGAACCGGCTGGTCGGGCGTCTGCAGGCCATATTCGTTCACCGGTACGTCTTTGGCAGTGAAGATGGCGACGACGCCCGGCACCGCCTCTGCCTGGGTCGTGTCTATGCTCAGAACGCGGGCGTGGGGTCGCCCGGCGAAGAGGATCTTGGCATGGAGCATGCCCGGCATGGTGAAATCGGCGGGGTACCTGGCCTCGCCGGTGACCTTGGCGTGGGCGTCCACGCGGGCGATGGATTGGCCGACAATGTGAGCCATAGTTCCTCCTAAACGGTTGCGCTTAGCGGTAATGGTCCGCTACCAACCACCAACGTGTTGACTATAATCAACACTTATCTTTCAGTTATTCTGTACATTATACTTGACAGATTTCTGTACTTGCGCTACAATATGCCCAGGGGGTACAGAAATGGCGCTCAAGGTTGCACTGGATCGAGTAATCCCATTGACCCAGGCGCGGGCGCGCCTGAGCGAACTCGTGGAACAGACCAGCGAGGACAACTTCTGGGTACTCACCCAGCACGGCAGGCCGCGAGTGGCCCTAGTGGACGTCAAGTACTTGGATCGGCTGATCCAGGGGGTCTGGTTCAATAATTTGCTCTCACGCTCGCAGGCTGGCTTTGACGAATATCTGCGGAAGCGGGGCCTGGATCCAGCAACAGTGACGGAAGAGGAAGTCGAAAAGATCCTGCAAGGCTAATCCCCGATGTCCTCTGCTCTCGTCGTCGTACTCGATACCAGCGTATGGATCAGTGGGGTATTCTTCCGACGCGGTATCCCTGCTCGTATCCTGTGTGCCTGGCGGGACCGCCGCTTTGAGATCGTCGTCACCTCTGAGACTTTGGCCGAGTTAGAGCGCAAGTTGCAGGAGAAGACGATTGAGTTCGGCGCAGATCGTGGTCTGGCTGAGGAGTGGGTGACCTACATCAGGACCTTTGCCCACGTTGTTTCAGCCACTGTTACTATAAGCGGTGTCTGTCGTGATCCTGACGACGACAAGTTCCTGGATGCTGCTTTGAGTGGTCAGGCAGGAACCATTGTCTCAAGTGACCACGATCTACAAGTGCTGGGCGAGTATCAGGATGTCAAAGTGCTGTCGCCGAGGGAGTTTGCTGAGCTGCTGGGAATGGTCCCGCCTCTCACTCCGCTCAGCGAAGTTTGAGTTCGCTCGTACTCTGCACGATTTTCACGTTCCCTTCTCGTCTCCCCGCGTGCTTTCCAGTGTCAGAATCCGCCGCAGCGTGGCGACGGTGACCGCGTACGTGGCATCCATGCCAAAGTAGGACAGGTGCTGCGCCCCCAGGCTCAGCCCCTTGCTGATGGGAGTGTCGGAGGCATAGTGGGCGATGCCGATGTCGAACGGGATCGGGTAGAGGTTGACGATCTCTTCCGTCGGGTAGCGGCGCGGGCGCATGGCCTCGTACACTGCCGAAAGGTACGGTCCGGCCTCCATCTCGATGTCGGTGTATCCCTCGCGATAAAAGACGTCCATGTACTGCCGGTTCTGCAAGAAGGTGCCGTGGACGCTGATGGCCTTCTGGTTGTCGAGCACCGTCCCGTACACCAGGTGGGGGCGCACGTCAGTGGCGGTGAACACATTGTTGAACAGGTAGGTATTGAGAGAGTGCTCGTCGTGAACGACGTTGGGGATCATCACGTCGCCGGTACGCCCGTTGAGTGTGGCTGCTTTGCCCAGGATGTAGACCCCGCGGAATGAGTCCACGCTCGCAGCGACCTGGGACAGAATGTGGTAGGCCCCCATCCCCAGCGGGTAGTCAATGTTGAGGATGACCGCGTCGCTTTCGGCAATGCGCTCGATGCCGGGGACGCACAGGCGGGGGTCGAGCCAGTCGGGGCGTAGCGCGCACAGTTCGACGATCTGCGCGGCGACGTCGAACACGTGGTGACTGTCAATGTGCCGGATGCCGCACAGTGGTTCTTCCTCTTCCCGCTCCTCCCACGTCCTCCGGCCCTGAGGCGTTTCGAGGTACTTTTTGAGCACATGGTACAGAAAGTTCTCGCGGCTGCTGGGCACCTGCTGGTCCTGGATGTCGGCGTACTCGGCCTGCAAACCGGCGTCGCCTCCCTCGCGCAAAAAGTGGACCAGTTCCTCCTCCCGCCGCAGCGCGAAGCCAGAGAGCATGTTGACCACGCTGTGGGTGTTGCTAGAGATGAAGTAGATGGGCCGCTCGCCCAGGTCGAACGTGGCTCGGTCAGGAGACCGGCCACAGCAGTTTGCGGCGATGTTCTCCCACCAACGCTGCGTCGCCTTGCGATACTCGACCTGGGAGCCGGCCAAGAGGCGGATGGCTATCCGCTTGCGACGCTGGCCGGCGTCGAGGAGGAAGGCGGGGAAATCGTCCCTCCAAATCGCCTCCAGCCGGCCCAGGCCGTCGGCGGGGAGGCCCAGTCTCTCGCACAGCCGGGTGCGGACGTCGTCGTCCAGCGGCTGTCCCCCGGTGACGCACGCTTCCAGGTCCGCCAGCACCGGGGCAGCGTGCAGCCGCATGTGTACCTTGTTCCATTCGATCTGGAAGGCGGTCAACATCGGCACCAGGTCGTCAATGTCGGAAAGGCTGGCGATGTAGACGGCCAGCGTCTCCTGGCCGTCGAAGAAGGCGCGGCGGCGGCGGCCGGGTGCGGTGACCGGCTGCCACTGCTCGACGTGGGGGTAGCCACGCCGGGCGAAGACCCGCTCCGACTGGCCCATCACGACCAGCCGCACCTGGCGGATGCAAGGGGGCAGCCGCAGGGAGGAGTAGACGAGGGCCGAAACGTCGGGGGCATCGTCACGGGCCTGGATGTGCAGGAGCGAGTCCATCCCCATGTGCGTCTCGACCAGCGTCTGGAGCTGCACCTCGTCGGTCGTGCGCAAGAGCGAGTAGTAGGTGCGCATATAGAGTTGGATTTCTTCGCTGCCGGTGGTGGGTATGGTACGTTCCATACTGCACTCCTGCTAAATGCTCACTCGTGGGAACTCGTGGGAACTCGTGGGAACTTCACGCCGGTACACCTCTTCCACGTCCTGGCCGGTCACCCGCGTCCGCCTTTCCGCCAGCAACCGGTTGACCGCCTCCAGGCACAGGCGCTGGATGCGCCAGGGCTTGCGTTCGCTGTAGCGCAGGATTAGGTCTACTGCCTCGCTATCGTAGTCGTAAATGCCCTTGACCGGTTCGATGATGAGCCGCCGGGCTTCTTGCTCCTCCAGCGGGTCGAGGTGAATCTCGACGAACAGGTTGCGGAAGGGGCTCTCTTGCCGCGACCACTCCTGGAAGACGTGGACGCCGCTGGCGACGATGCCCACCTGGCGGGCAAACTGCTTCATCAGGATGCGGCGGAACTGCTGCTGCACCAGTTGGTCGTAGCCGTTCATCGCGTCCACTTCGTCCAAGAGGAGGGTGAGGCGAATGGTCTTCTGGCTTGCTGCCTGCAGTGCTTCCAAGAGAGACTGGAGGTCGTGCAGAAAGTCACGGTAGTTGTAGTCAGTGGCTGCTTTCTGGGTGAAACGGAGGGCAGGGATGGTGTGGCCTGCGGCCTGGCAGCCAGCAGCGATTTCTTCCATCAGCAGGTGGAAAAACTCGGCCTGAGGGACACCCTCGACGTCCACGTAGACGGGGATGAACGGGTAGTCGGGGTCGTCCATCGTGCGCAGGTGGTCTTCTAGTTGGCGCAGGAGCGAGGTCTTGCCGATGCGCCGCTCGCCGTGGATGAGCACGTCGTTCTGGTGAATGGTGTTAAGGACGCGGGCGATGAGTTCCTCCCGGCCAAAGAAGTGCTGCGGGTCGAGGATGGGTCGCCCGGCCTCGTAGGGGTTGAAGCCCCGGCGGAGGACACGGGCACGGCGTGTAGGTGGAGCAGATATGGCTATGAATCTCGACGCTTTAGAAGCTGTACCATTCTCGCTCATAATTTCTTCGTAACCGTCTCAGAATTCGTACCTTACAAGGACTTCAGGTGGGTGACGTTGAAGATTAGAGAGTTTTGATCTCTTCGTGTACATCCTCCCAGGAAATGTCAGGGCGCAGTTGTCTGCCAACTTCTACGAGTTTTGGGATTTGCCCATGGCGGACACAATACGCGACCAATTCTCGGGCCAGCGCTTCTCTCGTATCGCCTGGCAGGTTCTCGGATTCTATGCCCAGGTCGAAGCACAGCGTGCGTAGTTCACTCTCGTTGAAACGGTCCGCAAGCACCCGGCGCAATTGGACAGCTTGTTCTTGCGTCTCTATTAGCGCCGTCCCCGGCTCGAACTGGGTGTAGACGGCTAGCGTGCCTTCCGCCGAGATCTCGGGCTTGACCGCCCAATCGGCCTGTTCGCGCAGCCAGCGGGCGAAGAAGTCGTTGCCGATGGCGTAACTGTCCCCCTCGCGGCGCAGGACGCCCAGCGCGGTGAGGCCGTGGAGGTAGGTAGGGTTGGTGCCATGCGGGAGAGGTTGGCCCGAGGAGAGCATGCGGAGGATGGCCCGTTCTGGGTCGGACAATGCGGCGAAGTCGTTGGGCAAGACGCCAGTAATATTGACCACTTGATCCAGAACACCGACCAGGTCGCCCTCCGTAGGGGAACGCAGTTGCCCATCCTCGTAGAGCCTCTCGCCCAGGAGTTGCAGCAGCAACGGGTGTCCGCCAGCCAGACTCAGCAGATGGGAAAGCAATCCATTCTCCACTGCTACCGGTGTAGGACTCTGATCCTGGCGCAGCAGCGCTGCTCCGTCTCGCTGGCTTAGCGGCCCCAGGTAGCGCACGGCAAAGCCGCTCAGGAAAGGGGATCCCGTCTTGCCGGTCAGCGTATTGGCCTCGCTGAGCCGCTTGGCTGCGACCAGGACAACCCGTAGGGCAGAACAGTTCTGGACAGTCCCTCGTAGCCGGTGCAGGACTTCTGGATTGGTGCGGGCGAAATGCACCCAGATCTCCGCTTCATCCATCAACACCCACAGCCGCTGACCAGCCTCGAGGACTTGCTTGTCGAGTGTTGTCAGCAAGTCAAATAGATCGCCGGTGGGGAGGTCTTCTTCCGGCGGCAGCCATGGCCAGTTCTGCCGCTTATGGTGCACTTCCCGCCTTGCCCAACCAATCAGCTCCTCCAACCGTTCGCTGGCTAACTGCAGGTCCAGGAAGATTGCCGGGACCTGCATCTCCACCTGGCGCAGGAGCGAGGTCTTGCCCACCTGGCGGGTGCCCAATATGTAGGTTCCGCAATACCGGCCAGCGGTGATCTCACCGAGGAGATCCCGCCGCCCGTAGAAGTCAGCACCGGTGACATACCCACTGATGACGTAAGGGCTGATCACGCTTCACCCTCCTTGCCGGTGTGGTATTTCGTACCTTTTTCGGCGATTGCCCACGCTGGGCGGGACGACTGGTAGGTCAGGTCGGTGGCACCTTCCGCTGTCCGGCGGACATCCTCTGCCTGCATGTCCTGCCAGGCTGCCTCTACGTCGTCGGCCGTGACCCGAAAATGGTTCTTCTTCCCCGACAGCCGCCGGACGCAGAAGGAGCACAGGCGCTGGATGGGATATGGCTCGCGGCCGGTGAGTTCCAGGATGTGCCGGACCGCTTCGTCCTCGTAGGTAAAAATGCCGCCCACCGGTTCCCGGATCAGGCGCGCGGCGGCCTCTTCCTCCAGGCCGCCCAGGTGGATCTCCTGCTTGAAGAGATTGTACCACGGGCTGCTCTCCAGATGCCACTCGCGGTTCATGGCCTGGCCGGACCAGACCAGTTTGACGCGGCGGCCGACGGGCATCATCAGCAGGCCACGCAGCGCCCCTTGGGTGTGGGGAGCGTACCCGTTCATCTCGTCCGCCTCGTCCAGCAGGAGGACGATGCGAGGGGACTGGCCGATGGCCTTCTGCAACACCTCCACGATCACCTCCAGGTCGTCGGCCAGGTCCCTACTGTCGTATCCCTCGCGGCGGTTGTCTACCTGGAGGGTGGGTAGGCTTTGCTTGTGCTGTTCCAACTCCCGCCGGGCGGCTTTGGCGATGGCCTCGGCCAGAGCGGAGAAGAAGCGCGGTTCGGATACCATCTGAAGGTTGGCGAAGACCGGCAGGAAGTGAACACTGGATTGAGGCAGGTTACGGAGGCGGTAAGCCAGTTGGTGGAGGAGCGACGTCTTGCCGATGCGCCGCTCGCCGTACAGGGCGACGTGGTTGCCGGCCTCGAGCGCACGGAGCAACTCGGTCAGGGCTTCCTCTCGCCCGTAGAACCGTTCCGGCTCCTCGATCACGTCGCCAACGACGTAGGGGTCGGCCCCCTTGCGCCAGGCAGCCAGGCGGCGGGCGCGGCGGACTTGCCGCCCAATCACCACGCCGAGCACAGCGGCGATGACCAGCCCTCCCAGGCCACCGATAATGGGAATGACTGTCTCCCTGGGTAGCCCGGGCACCATGCGCTCGACCTCAATGATGTGGGGAGTGGGGGTGGGAGCCGGGGTCGGAGTGAGTGTAGGCAGGGCAGTGGAGATGAGCGTGATGGTGGCGGTGGCGGGCTCGGAGGACATCAGGTCCTCGTCTAGCGCGCGGACGTGGAAGGTGTAGGTGCCAGGAGGGAGGGCTGGATAGCGAACCGGGGAGACACAGGGAACCTCCTTCTCGTCGTATCCTATCAGCTGGCATCGGAAGAGAAGCCGGTCAGGGTCACTCTCTGCGTCAATGCCGGCGAAGCCTATTTCTAGTGAAGAGCGAGGGCTGGGGAAAGTGAAGGTGAGGGCACTGGTGGTCCGAAGGGAGGCGGTCTGTCCAGCGGGTGGGCCGGCGTAGCGCAGGAAAGCATAGGACCGATCGCCCGGACGGCGTATGCAGAGACCACCTAGAGTACCGACCCACATGCGGCCTTGGGAATCCTCCATAAGTCGCCAGGCCATGCCTAGAGCCAGGGGGGAGTTCTCGGCGGTGAAGGTCTGCCAGGCCCCCTCCTGGTAGACACTGAGGCCCTCAGTGGTTCTGATCCAGATACGGCCCTGCGAGTCCTCGAGCAATGCGGTGATCAGCCCCGGGGCCAGGGAGGAATTCTCCGATGTGAAGGTCTGCCAACCGTGTGCCTGGTAAAGGCTCACGCCACCCCAGAGGGCTCCGACCCAGATGCGGCCCTGAGAATCTTCCAGCAGCACATTGACCCTGCCCGGCGCTACGGGAGAGTTGTCCGACGTGAAGATCTGCCAATCGTCTGCCTGGTAGAGGCTCACGCCGCCCTCGTCAGCCTGTTCATTGGTGGTTCCAATCCAGATGCGACCCTGGGAATCCTCCAGGAGCGCGCTGATCGAATCCGCAGCCAGGGGGGAGTTCTCGGTGGTGAAGGTCTGCCAGGCCCCTGCCTGATAGAGGCTGACGCCGCCCCAGGTTCCGACCCAGATGCGGCCCTGAAAGTCCTCCAAGAGTTCGGTGACCCCGCCCGGGGCCAGGGGGGAGTTGTCGGCGGTAAAGGTTTGCCAATCGTCCGCCTGGTAGAGGCTGAGGCCGCTCTTGTAAGCCTGCGCATCCCTGTCATAGTCACTGGTTCCGATCCAGATACGACCCTGGGAGTCCTCCAGGAGTTCAGTGACCCCGCCTGGGGCCAGAGGGGAGTTGTCGGCGGTAAAGGTTTGCCAATCGTCCGCCTGGTAGAGGCTGAGGCCACCCTTGTAAGTTTGCGCATCCCTGTCATAGTCACTGGTTCCGATCCAGATACGACCCTGGGAGTCCTCTAGGAGCACAGTGACACCACCTGGAGTCAAGGGGGAGTTGTCCGACGTGAAGATCTGCCACACTCCCGCCTGGTAGAGGCTTAGGCTGCTCTTGTAAGCCCGCGCATCCCTGTCATAGTAACTGGTTCCGACCCAGATACGACCCTGGGAGTCCTCCAGGAGTTCGGTGACCCTACCTGGAGCCAGGGAGGAGTTGTCCGACGTGAATCTCTGCCAGGCCCTTGCCTGGTACACGCTGAGACCAACAGTGGTTCCGACCCATATGCGGCCCTGGGAGTCCTCCACCAGCGCGGTGATCTCGCCCGCGGCCAGTTGGGAATTGTCGGCGGTGAAGGTTTGCCAAGCTCCCGCCTGGCAGAGGCCGACGCCGTCTCGGGTGCCGATCCACATGCGGCCCTCGGAGTCCTCCAAGAGTCCGGTGACCCTACCTGGAGCCAGGGAGGAGTTGTCCGACGTGAAGGTCCGCCAGACGCCTGCCTGATAGAAGCTCACCCCACCAACATCAGGCATTGACCCGCCGGTTCCGACCCATATGCGCCCCTGGGAGTCCTCCGAGAGCACACTGATCCAACCTGGAGTCAGGGGGGAGTTGTTGGCGGTGAAGGTCTGCCAGGCCCCCGCCTGATAGAGGCTGAGGCCACCCTCGGTCCCAGCCCATATACGGCCCTGAGAGTCCTCTAGAAGTTCGGTAACCCCGCCTGGGGCCAGAGGGGAGTTGTCGGCGGTGAAGGTCTGCCAACCACCTGCCTGGTACAGGCTAAGGCCACCCTTGTATGTTTGTGCATCCCTGTCATAGTAACTGGTTCCGATCCAGATACGACCCTGGGAGTCCTCCGAGAGTTCGGTGATCCCGCCCGGGGCCAGGGGGGAGTTGTTGGCGTTGAAGGTCTGCCAGGCCCCCGCCTGGTAGAAGCTGACACCACTGCCTCCACCGACCCAGATACGACCCTGGGAGTCCTCCAAGAGTTCGGCGATCCCGCCCGGGGCCTGGGGGGAGTTGTCGGCGGTGAAGGTCTGCCAGGCCCCCGCTTGGTAGAGGCTGACACCACCGCCAGTTCCGACCCATATGCGGTCCTGGGAGTCCTCCGCTAGCACGGTGACCTGGCCGGCGGCCAGTTGGGAATTGTCGGCGGTGAAGGTTTGCCAGGTTCCTGCCTGATAAAGACTCACGCCACTGACTTCGGGGTCCAGCGAGCCGGTTCCGACCCAGATGCGCCCCTGGGAGTCTTCTAGGAGTTTGGTGACATAGCCCATGGCCAGGGAGGAGTTCTCAGTGGTGAAGGTCTGCCAGGCCCCCTCATGGTAGAGGCTGACACCGTCGTAGGTTCCAATCCAGATGCGGCTTTGGGAGTCCTCCAGGAGTTGGTCAACCCCGCCAGGGGCGAGGGGGGAGTTGTCGGCGGTAAAAGTGCGCCATTCCCAGGCTGTGGGACCGGGCTCCTGGGCGTGGGCAGGAATGGGGACAAACAGGCCCAGGAGAGCACAAAGCAGCAGGAGGCACCAGGGCAGCAACAAACGCTCGCACCTGGGAATGCGATACTTACTGTCTGCTCTTCGTTTCCTGATTCTCCTCATACCTGCTGAACCTACATTATCCCTGGGTGTCGGACGACTCCGTGGGCCTGGTCTCGTAGTCAGGATGAGGCTCGCGGACCGCCGGGACGGATTGAGGCTGAACGGTCTCTGCTTGTGCAAACGTGATGGCCGGCCAGCATGCCGGGTCGAAGACGCGGCTGCCGTCGTGCTCACGGATGCCCACGATCTCGTGGCTAAAGTTCGCCAGCATCGCCAGCAGCAGGTCTTTCCACGGCCCGCTCATCCCACGTTGCCGTAGCGTATACCGCGCCTCGTCAGGTCGCGTGAACTCGACCACTGGCTCTGCGACCAAATCGCCCCCAAACTGCTGAGAGAAATGGACAGTGTAGTAAAAACCTTGAATCATCTGCGTGAACAGACGTCTCTCTCTTTCCGTGAGGGGGCGGGCAAAGACGACAGCGTGGGTGTGAACCGTGATATCCCCATTGATATGCCGTTCCCCTGATCGGATAGTCAGGTCATCCGTGGTATACCCTGACATTGCTACGCCTCACAAGTTGGCAGTCGGCTGCGGGTAGTTCATCGTTCCTCGTAACGCACTGCAATGATTTCAGCGGATAAGCAATCGTCATAGGGGATCTGCTGTCCCAACAGCTCACGGATCTCGGCCACGGAAGGGATTGCATCTGCACCGTCAGCAATTTCCTGAAGCAATTCGTCAATCAGCGCGCGCTGTTGGCTTAGCCTCTGTTCGTGGCTGGCCCACAAGGCCTGGCGTTCAATATCTGCTTTAACCTTCATCGCATCCATCGTCGACCTCTTAGACGCAAGCAATCCTCTCTTGCCGGTAGCGCAGAGTGTACATTGCGCGCGCCTTAAGCACGTTCATCTGATCCACCTGCTCCAGCAGCCGGTCGAGTTCCTGTTTTGTGTCGTTGTCAAGGACACACTCTCGATTCAGCTGCAACAGATGATCCAGGCGTTCCTGCAAACGCGGTGCCAGCACGCTATCAGCTAGTACCTCCAATTCTGCGTCGCTCAGCCCTACCAGCAGCTTTGGATCGCAAGACTGGATGGTACATATCTGGGCACCAGGTGGCGGTTCCAAGAGCCCTGTTTCATAGTCGGTACCAGGCTCATGGACAGCCAAACCACGGCCTTTATCCGCGGTGTCCAAAAGTAAGCGCACATGGATCTCAATCCGGGCCAATCTCTCCTGATGCCCTTGTACCTCGTCAGCAGTGAATGAGGCCACCTCGTAGCGAGCCCGCATGCTCTCGTCCTTCAAGCATCGGTAGTCCAGCCAGATGGACTTGAGTCCCCTCGCCCGCCATAAGTAGGCGTCACGGGTGGTATGATCGGCAGGGTGGAGCCCTTTGTGAGCCAGATACTGCTCAATGATGTGCAGAGCGGTGTAAAAGATCACCGTGACCATCCAGTCCAAATAGGGGGTGGAGTCCCGGCCGAAGGAGCCCAGGAACTCCTTGTTGTGCAGTGCCTGACGAGCGTGCTCTTGTTCAGAAGGCATCGTTAGCCCCCCGCCGTATAAAAAAGTCCATAGCCGTCACCGTAACCAAAGTTTCCAGCGGTCGGCCGCGCCGCTCTAGAAGGTGAAAATCGAAATCGGACTCAGGATATTGCTCCATCAATGCCCACTCTTGCCAGTATATGGTCTCTCTGGTTTGATC
>Ga0315277_10008078_pt1 | contig 13580 bp, 14 predicted proteins | sample YL17G05_15_MG_FD_203695 | JGI IMG/M metagenome (GOLD analysis project Ga0315277, IMG submission 203695) | Sediment microbial communities from Yellowstone Lake, YNP, Wyoming, USA - YL17G05_15 | ecosystem: Environmental > Aquatic > Freshwater > Lake > Sediment | place: USA: Wyoming | collected...
TATTCGACATTTGCCAGTGGTGGAAGGCGATAAAATGGTCGGGATTGTGTCCATTGGCGATGCGGTAAAGCTATTTGTCACCGATCGAGAATCATTCATTCGCCAGCTTGAGGACTACATCAGCGGCTGCTGGTAAATTCCTTCATTGCCGGATTCTCAACCTTACAGATCTATTATTGCGTCCCCTGATAGAGTCAAATAATTTCCCCCAACTGTCCTCAAGAAATCCAAAAACTTGAATAGTTCAATTGATGATTCATATTCTCCAGTTATACTTACGAGGTTTAAATAGACGCTGAAGGTATAACTAATCATTGAATTCATCCAAAACTCTCACCGCCCAATTAAAACTGGTTGCCGCTATAGCTGTTTGGGGCGGTTCGTTTATTGCCACCAAGATCGCGGTTGGACAGATATCGCCCGTAACAGTGGTCTGGTCGCGCTTCCTGATCGGCCTGCTTATCCTGGGCTGGTTTGCCTGGCGGCACGGCCAGCTGGCCATCCCGACCTGGAAGGACGGTCTGGAGTTCGCCTTCCTGGGGTTCATGGGCATCACCCTGCACCAGTTTTTGCAGAGCAGCGGCCTGGTGACATCCGAAGCCGCTACCACCGCCTGGATCGTCTCAACCACACCGGTTTTCATGGCCGTGCTTGGCTGACTTTTCCTCAAGGAACATCTTGGGCTTACCGGGGTAGCCGGTATCGCATTGGCAGCGCTGGGCGTGCTGCTGGTGGTCAGCAAAGGCAGTTTTAATGACATGTTCAGTGGCAGTTTTGGCAAGCCAGGCGATATCCTCATCCTCATCAGCGCTCCCAACTGGGCAATCTTTTCGGTGCTGTCGCGCCCCGCGCTGCAGAAGCATTCCTCGATCAAGGTCACGTTCTATATGCTGCTCTTTGGCTGGCTGCTGACCAGTCTGCAATTTTTAGCAGGAAGGCATTGGGTGGAATACAGCCAGCTTTCCGTAGGCGGCTGGGTCTGCACCGCGTTTCTGGGTATTTTCTGTTCCGCGCTGGCCTACATCTTCTACAATGACGGACTGAAGGCGCTGCCCGCATCGCAGGTGGGTGCGTTCCTGTATCTTGAGCCGTTGGTTGCCACCCTGGTAGCGGCCGCGGTGCTTTCCGAACCGATCGTCCTGGCTACATTGGCTGGTGGTACGCAGATTCTGTTGGGTGTGTGGATGGTTAACCGCATCCCGCGCTAATTTCCTGATTAAGGCAGATTCCGCAATCATGGCAAACTGGCTGGGCTTGTTCCAAATATCATTTTTAGAATGATGAAAGTCGCGCATGCATCGAGTGAAGCGTTGTGAGACATCTCGATCGCCCCTTGTGTCATGTTGAGCGCAACGAAACGTCTGTTTAATGAAATACTCTAACAATTCATGTACGCTTCGCAGTCGCTTTACTTACACGAAATGTTCTCTTCAAGAAGAAAGGTAGTGTGATTCTCAGCCAGCTAATTTTTGTTACAATAAGTAAATATAAAGTAAAGCGGAGAGACTTATGGAAAACGCACAGGTCAAGAAAGAAATGCTCAATTTGTTCAAATCTATGCGCAGTGAGCTGGCAGGGATCGTGGACGGATTGTCTGAAGCCCAGAAGCAGGAACGCGGTTCGCTGCAGAAGTGGGGTGTCAAGGATTTGCTCGTGCATTTAGCTTTCTGGGGTGACCATTTCAACCGCCAAATTGAAGCGGCGAGGGAAGGCAAGCAAGTGCCTGAGGCGGGTGAGTATTACGAAATCCTCAATGACGGCGTGCTGCTGCGCAATATGGACAAACCCTTCGAGGACGCGCGCCGGGAAGAAGAAGTGGTCTTCAACAAGTCCATCGCCTTGCTGGAAGCCGAGAGCCCGGACGATCTGGTGGACGCCAAAAAGTACGCATATATGAACGGGTGCACCCTGCTTGATCGCGCCCTGGGTACCGAGTGTTATCACGTAGCCGCGCACATTTCTGATCATTACCTCAAAAAAGGACAATATGACAAAGCCGCCCAACTTCAGGAAGAATACACAGCCAAACTGCTGGCCTTTCTCACCTGGAAAGCTAATGCATATTACAACCTGGCTTGTTTCTATTCCCTGAATGGTAAAAAGGATAAGGCGCTTAAGAACCTGGAACTCGCCTTTAAAGAAAAACCTGACCTGAAAGAATGGTCCAAAAAAGACCGGGATATTAAACCGATTTGCGAGGAAGCGGAATATAAGTTACTAATTAATCATTAATTAACTGGTATTACTAGTCTAAACAGAACTATGTCACTCTGAGCGTAGTGAAGAGTCTTTACATTAATTTTTTTAGGAGATGTTTACCCTTCGGGTATGGTTCCCAATCGCTGCGCTCACACGAAGTGTGCTCTTCGAGCAACATGACAGAGTAGCCTTTTACGCAGTTTACATCAATGCAGTTGACAATTAATTATTAACCTCAACCGCTGTATGTAAATATTTCCTTATCTTCTCCCCCATCTCATCCGTTAATTTCTCAACCCGGATATGCCGCGCCTTCTTGCCTGTGCCGCTCAGGATCCCGTCAGGGTGAGGCATGCTCGCCCCGCGGCTGAACATCAGATTGACATACTTTGGGTAAGGCGCGATGGCGCACACCAGGTCAGCGTATTTCGCGCTCGTGCTGTAAGCGACAATCTTCGACGGTGCGTCAACCAGCTCCATCATCCCGGGTAGTTCAGAAAGGATGATCTCCCGAAGTTGTTTTGCGATTAGTTGGGTTGATTCCGGATAGTTTTTTAAAAAAAGATCAAATACAGTTTGCAAAATATTGCTCCACCGGTTTCTGAAGATATTATTCGTCAACCTCCGGTTTATTCCTCATTTGCTTCACATTTCCCCGCTTCTTCTTCCCCTCTACCCTGCGTTGAACTGATGCTCTAGTTGGCCGTGTTTGCCGGCGCGCCCTGGGTTTTTCTGTTGCCCTTCGTATCAAAGCAACCAACCGCTCGCGCGCGTCTGCGCGGTTTTTCTCCTGCTCGCGGTAACGTTTGGCTTCGATCACGATCACCCCATCAGCGGTCATGCGCCTGCCCGCCAGCCGCTTAAGACGTACTTTTACTTCCTCATCCAAAACAGACGATTTTCCGGCGTCAAAGCGCAGCTGCACAGCCGTGGCAACCTTGTTGACGTTCTGGCCGCCGGGACCTGACGAGCGGATAAAGCTTTCCTGAAGGTCCTCTTCAGAGATTTGGATGGAACGGGTAACGTATAACATATTCCTAATATTATCGCAGCAATTTTGGTTTGAACAAAGATGAGGTTGCTATTATAAAAGGGAGGGCATGACGCCCTCTCTTTTACTTTTACAGCATTTACTGCACTACAGGTAAATTTAACTAGGTCGATAACTGGGACTTGGCCCGCGCCTGGTTTTGGCGGTTGATCCACCACAACCCTGAACCCAATACAGCCAGAAACAAGAGGAGGAAAAGAAGGATTACTCCCAGGCTGGTCCCGTCCACCCAGGCACCGTAGATCAATCCGGCCAGCGTGCTGAACAGCGCTACCCAACCTACATAGACCCAGGCTTTCAGCCGCCCGATGATCGTGGCGGTGATCAGAATACTCTGCAGGCTCAGTTCCGGGTCAGCCATTAGATAGGCCAGAAGCGGACCGCGGTGCATCCCCAAGCTGAGGAACATCTTTGCGATGGGTACTTCCACCAGGGTAGGAAAGTACATAAAGACACCAAATATGACGCCTGCCAGGTTGCCTGGCAGGGAATTCTTTCCGGCCAGGGTTTCAATCCACTCGGGGTGGATGATCTCGCGCATTACGCCTACGGTAAAAACGCCCACCACCAGCAGGGGAAAGATCTGTTTCACAAAATGCCACGATTCCCACAGGAAATCGCGTTGCTCATTTTCTGTCAGGCTTTTGCGCAGCATCCAGCCCAAAATGGTCAACGCCAGACCCACGCTAAAGAACTTGCCCGTTAAGAGAATATCCAGTCCGCCGGCATGCGGGCGCATACCCACCGCCGCGGTTAAGAGGGTTAGCCCCACGATACTCATCGCGATCCAGGTCCAGCGGTTGAGCCCTTCGTGGATATGGTCTATGCCTTTCCAGGAGGAGATTCCAACAAGCGCCAGCAGACCGATCAAAATGGCGCCCTGGGCGGTAACGCCCTCCTCGCCCCTGGTTGGATCATAAGGTACCAGCCGGTACAGGAAATCCTGGAAGCGGTCAATTCCCTGGATCGGCAGCGTTACCTGTCCGTAGGAATTGGTCAACAGCCCAATTTTGAACGTCCCGGCTAAAAGCAGCGCCACCAGGACTAAAAGAAAGATCAGAGCAGCGCGACGCATGCCTTGCTTGCTCTGGCCGGCGAACAGCACGTCGGTTGCCTGGTCATGTTCCTGATCGGAGCGGCTGAAGATCAAAGCCATGATCAAGCCGATGCCAATGCCGAAGGCCAGTGAAAGGAACAGGCGGGCAAAAGCCAGGTCAACCCCGATCACGCCGCCGGTGTAAACCAGCGCCAGGATATTGGCTGCCGGGGCAATGAACAGGAAGGTAATTGCCGGTCCCAGCCCGGCGCCTTTCTTGTAGATACCGGCAAACAGCGGCACAATGGTGCATGAGCACACCGCTAAAAGGGAACCTGCCAGGGCGGCGGCTGTATAAGATATATATTTGGGAGTGTTGCGGCCCAGGAAACGCGTCACCGATGCTTTTGGGATCAGCGCGGTCATTGCTCCGGCAATATAGAAGGCGGGTACCAGGCATAACAGCACATGGGCTGCCAGATAAGCCGCCAGGTTGCCAAGACCGCCGTAAAAGAGATTGATTAAGAAGCTGCCAATATTCATGTTTTTTCCTTAAATAATATTCAATGGTTTGAATGAGATTATGTCGAAATAATGGGCGGAAACGCGCAGCTTCCGCCCGATGAATTACTCTTTCAGCCAGTCTATGATTTCGGCTTCGCTGGGGATGCGACCCGTGGATACCAGTTTCTCGTTGATCACCAGTCCGGGTGTGGAAAGGATCGGGTATTTCATAATCTCACCATAATCGGTGACTTTCTCAATTTCCGCTTCAATTCCAAGGGTTTCCACCGCATTGTGGGTAATTGCTTCCAGGCGTTTGCAGTTGGCGCAGCCTGGTCCCAGAACTTTGATATTTATCATTTTGATACTCCTTTTAATAAAATTAAAAATTACACTGACTGGATTAATAAATTTATCCTGTCTTTTCACCTGCCGCTTTGGCGCATTGTGGGCAGGCGCAGGTGGCAGCAGGTTTTCTCACTTCCGTTGTTTTCGGTCCTGTCATGCGTCCCACCAGATCGAGCGCTTCATAGATGCGTGCATTGGCAATCCGGTAATAAATGTTCCAGCCGTCGCGCCGGTCGCGGATCAATCCCGCCTGCCGAAGGACTGACAACTGTTGAGAAATGTACGCCTGCCGAAGCCCCAGCCAGGCTTCCATGTGACAGACACAGTGCTCGCCATCGCGGAGAATATCCAAAATAGCCAGTCGGGTGGGGTGCGTCAGTACCTTGAAAATTTCTGCCTGCCGGGTATAGGGTTGGTTCTTATTGGTTGTATCCATTTTCATATTCAATCTATTGAATGTTATTATATGACCATGCCTGTACCTTGTCAAGGATTGGGTGGATTTTCAACGGGGGCTTACTTGTCATCGCGAACCCGTCGAAGAGAGGGAAGAAATTTCATCCTTTAGACATTTAGCATCCTGCCGGCATGGGTATAATACAGACAATCACACCTTGGAGTTTGTTATGCAGCTATTACCGGATTCCATCATCATTGAAGAAGCCCATCAGGCTGCGCTGCACGATTTTAACCAGACCGGCATCGGTCTTTTGAATAACTCACACAGGGAGTCAGCATGAAGGTACTCATCACCGGCGGGGCGGGGTATATCGGCTCCACCATCGCTTCCGCGCTTGAAGATGCCGGCCATACGCCGGTCATCCTCGATTCGCTGGTCACGGGAAGGCAGGAATTCACCCGAGGACGTGCCTTTTACCACGGCGATATCGCTGACCGCATACTGGTCAAAAAAGTCTTCAATGACCATTCCGATATCTTCGCGGTCATCCACTGTGCCGCGCTGATTGTTGTTCCGGAGTCCATGGAGAAACCTTATGAGTATTACCGCGAGAATGTGGACAAGTCGCTGGAGTTGTTTAATACCCTGAAAGAGGTCGGCTCTAAGCGCCTGGTATTCAGCTCCTCCGCTTCCATCTACGATGTGGTGCCTGGCTTCATGGTTACCGAGGACGCACCGCTCAAACCTACCAGTCCCTACGCGCGCACCAAATTCATGATGGAAATAATCCTGCGCGACTTCTGCACCGCCTACGGCTCGCGCGGCATAGCGTTGCGCTACTTCAATCCCATCGGCGCAGACCCGCAGATGCGCTCCGGCCTGCAACTGGAAACCCCCAGCCATGCCCTTGGGCGGCTGGTGGATGTGCAGCTTGGCAAGATCCCCGAGTTCACCATCACAGGCACTGATTATCCCACGCGCGATGGTACCGGCATCCGCGATTACATCCACGTCTGGGACCTGGCGCGGGCACATGTGCGCGCAGTGGAGGGATTTGAGGCCGCGTTTGAAAAGGCAGGCAGCCCGGCAGATAATTACCTGGTCATCAATCTGGGTACCGGTCGCGGCGTGACCGTTCGTGAGCTGGTAACCGCTTTCGAAAAGGTAATAGGCCATCCTATTAACAAATCCGACGGTCCTCGCCGTCCCGGTGATACCGCCGGGTCGTTCTGCAGCGCGGATACTGCCAAAAGTCTGCTCAGCTGGCAGGCGGAGCTTTCCATTGAACAGGGAATTTCCGACGCGCTTAAATGGGGCGGGATGCGCGGTCGGGTTCTTGTAGATTAGGTTCGCTTGTTCTCTTCGAGTAAGGTTGATGTTTTTAAGTACAGATTGCTTTACTTAAAAAACGGGTTCGCATTGACATACCCAAGATTCTAAAAATCTGTGTTTACCGAAAGCCTGTACTGAGCAAAGCATAGTGTCCTTGAAGGGGATATTGAGGTTAATGATCACCTGCACAACTCTGAAACCAGCGTCTCCAATTCCACATCCAGCGTCGCGTTGCCGGTTTTGGAAGATTCATCCATACAGTCCAGCCGCTTAAAAATTAACTCAAGGTCAGGCATGCTGAAGCGGCGGCTTTGATCCATCAATTTCCTGGCGATGAATGGCGCGGTGCCACATGCCGAAATGACATCCTTTTCACCTCCGCCCTCATCCGTCACTTCCCGCACCATGATCAGCAGGCGCGCCTGGCGAACCAGCATGGTGAAGATATACTGAATGGGCTGGTCCTGCATCAGCACGCGCAGCAAACCCAGCGCTTTGCGCGCGTCGCGCTGGCCGACAGCGTCCACCATGTCGAAAATATCTTCCTCGCGTGACTGGCTGCATAGAAGGCGCACCACATCGCGGGTGATGGGTTCATCCTTGCCGCAGTAACTGAGCGCTTTGCCGATCTCCTGGCGTGCCTGAAAAAGGTCATTACCAACCAGATTAGCCAATTCCGCTGATGCGCTTTTCTCAAATTTAGCGCCCTGCGACAGGGCTTCATTCATGATCCATTGTGGCATTTCGCGCAGGGAAGGGAGCGGTTTTCCAATCCATTCCACGGATTTTCCGGAATCCTGCAGCGCTTTTCGCAGCCAATGCCCCTTTCCCGCGGTCTGCCAGACCATCTCTCCGCCCTTGAACTTTTGAGAATCAGGGACCACCATCACGAGCACGGTGGTTTCTGGCATGGATTTCACAGTTTCCGTTAGCCATTCCTGGTCTGCCTTGGCTTTCAGCGCTTCCAGGGCGTAATCCATTACCACCAGACGCTTGGATCCTCCCAATGGCAGCATATTGATGGGATTGGACATTTCACTGCGCTGTGCCATGCGTCCGTCCAGGCGGACGGAGTTCATCCCTGCAAATGCACCGCTGTCAATATCTTCAACCAGGCTGTGGATAATTTCCTGAATCGAAAGCTCGTTATCCCCCTGCAATACATAAATATCTGCCTGGGGAAGGGAGGCTTTTTCCGGATCAATCATAGACCTATCTTGCCATACGCGTGTTGACGCGGTGGACAACCACGCCGCTGGTAACATCATGCCGCAGAACCTGTGCTACTTCCATCCCGCTGACATCCGCATTGGTAGTGATCTGCTCCTGAATCATGGGACCCAGCGGTTTAGCCATCTGGTAGCCGATAATGCCCATCAGGACTGCGATCGGAAGCCTCGCCAGACGCCTGGCTGTTTTGCCTTTAGTACCCCACATTCCCATCCAGGCCAGCCCGCCGGCCGCCAAAGCCCCCACGGCGAGGTTGGTGCCACAATTGGGGTGCACCGCAAGCGCGCTTTCACCATTAGCCAACCTTTTTAATCCTTCCTGCGCTGCCAACAGCAAGGTCTCGGTTGACACTTCTCCGTAAATCCAGAAACCGCCCGCGTCCGAAATTCCGCCCAACCGGCCGGTAATGCCTTTTTCCTGCAAAACATGCAGGGTGGCATGTTCCAGCGCGTGATTGCTGCGCACCCGGTTGGGAAAATCCTGATTAAGAAACTCCTGAATGACTGGCATATTTACCTCTCGTTTATTTGGTCACTAATGCTAATTTTATCGCCTGCCCCAAAGAACGGGCTTCCAAAATTTCAAATCCATCCGGAACGCTGAATTTGCCTTTCAGGCGGTGTGGAATAACTGCACCCTTAAATCCCAGTTTGGCGGCTTCCCGCAGGCGCACGTCCATATGCGCCACCCAGCGCAGTTCACCGGAGAGACCCACCTCGCCGATGAGCGCCAAGTCAGCTCGAACCGGCTGGTCGTTTAGCGATGAAGCAATGGCAACCGAGGCAGCCAGGTCAGCAGCCGGCTCTTCGATCGTCAGCCCGCCGACTACATTTAAAAAGACATCCTGCTCTGCCAACCGCAGCCCCACGCGGCGAGTTAATACCGCCGTTATCAGCAGCAGTCGGTTGAAATCCATCCCGTTGGTAGTGCGGCGCGGGTTGCCAAAATTGGTCGGACTGGTCAGCCCCTGCAGTTCCACCAGGATCGGCCGGGTGCCTTCCATGGTAACAGCGATGGAGGATCCCGGCGCATCGCTCATGCGCTCGGCCAGAAACGCCTCGGAGGGGTTGGTCACTTCAGCCATGCCCTGTTCAAGCATCTCAAAGACGCCCACTTCAGAGGTTGGTCCAAATCGGTTTTTCATTGAACGCAGTAGACGGTAAGACTGAAATCGATCGCCTTCAAGCTGAAGCACTGTATCCACAATATGCTCCAAAACACGCGGACCGGCGATCATACCTTCTTTGGTGACATGCCCGATCAGGAAAATTGCAATGCCGCTGGTTTTGGCCAGCTCTCGCAGGCGCGAAGCGCATTCGCGTACCTGCGAGACAGAGCCCGCGCTGGAGGAAAGCCCGTCCAAAAACACGGTCTGGATGGAATCAACCACCAGCAGAGTGGGTTTTACCTGTTCCACATGTGCCAGAATGGCGTCCAGGTTGGTTTCGGTAACCAGGTAGAGATGCTCGGGGAAGGCGGGCTTGCCAGCTACGCAGCCATTTTGGAGCCGCTCGGCGCGCATTTTAATCTGCCGCGCGGATTCCTCGCCGGAAACATACAGCACCGTTTTTTCCGCGGCGAGCTCGACCGCTACTTGCAGCATCAGCGTTGATTTGCCGATACCCGGGTCGCCCCCCAAAAGGACAATAGAACCCGGCACCATACCGCCGCCCAGCACGCGCGCGAATTCCGCCATGCCCAGCGGCCAGCGATCCTGGGTTTCACCCTCGATTTCGTTCAGGCGTACCGGTTTGGATTGGGGCGGGGTATACACCCGACCTTTGGCATCTTCTTGGGCAGGTGCGATAATTTCTTCGACCATCGAATCCCAGGCACCGCACGATGGGCAGCGTCCCATCGGCTGGATAGTGGTGCGCCCGCATTCCTGGCAAACATATTGGGTGTGTGATTTCGGCATGAATAAGTCCTTGAGGTAATTTTAATACATTAGCCAACTATATAACCCAACCCTAATTGACTTCGGGAGAAAGATTTTAACTCCTCTCCCCACATGTGGGGAGAGGACAGGAGTGAGGGGACCAAATAAGAAGAGTTAAGGGTCTCTGTTTGGATAATAAAAACCTTTTGTGATCAGGCCGAGGTCCTTCAGTCGCTGCGCTCCTTCAGGATGACATGCAAAAAGGAACTATTATGTCATCCCAGTATGATATAAAAATAAAAACCGGGTGTTGCCACCCGGTCTCAATTTCTTTCAACCTTACATCCCCACGCCCATCGGTTCTGACACTTCGAGATGTTTTTCATCTGCTTTTCTGAGGAAGAAGTGGCCTTCACCATCCACATCCACCACAATAACATCGCCGTCCTTGAACTTGCCTCTCAGCAGGTCATCCGATAACTGGTCTTCAATCTCAAGCTGGATGATGCGCCGTAACGGACGGGCGCCCATATCCGGGTCATACCCCTTCTCGGACAGTTTTTCAAGCGCTGCCTCGGAGGCGGTCAAGGTGATCTCGCGATCCTTCAGGCGTTCAGACACCTTGTTCAGCTCCAGTGTGGCGATACAGCGAATATGCTCGGCGCTCAGCGCGTGGAACACAATAACGCTGTCCAGGCGGTTGATGAACTCCGGCCGGAAAGATTTTTTGAGCGCGTCCAGCAGTTTCCTGCGCATATCATCATAGGCAAAGGCTTCATCTGCGCCCTCGTCGCGCTGCAGTTTAAAGCCAAAGCCGCCTTCGCGCTTGATCATATCCGCGCCAATGTTGGAGGTCATGACAATGATGCTATTACGGAAGTCCACCTTGCGCCCTTTGGCATCTGAAAGCTGGCCTTCCTCCATTATCTGCAGCAACATATTGTGCGCTTCAGGATGGGCTTTCTCGACCTCATCGAAGACGATGATGGAGTAAGGGTGGCGCCTTACGGCTTCCGTCAATTGGCCGGCATCCTCATAGCCCACATATCCGGGCGGCGCGCCCACCAGGCGGCTGACACTGTGACGTTCCATAAACTCAGACATATCCAGCTGCACCAGCGCGTCTTCGCTTCCGAACAGGAAGCGTGCCAACGCCTTGGTCAGTTCAGTCTTGCCCACGCCGGTGGGTCCCAGAAACATGAATGAACCGATCGGCCGGCGGGGATCTTTGAGCCCGGCACGCCCGCGCCTTACTGCCTTGGCGATGCGTTCAATGGCTTCCTGCTGGCCAATAATGGCTTTGTGCATTTCTTCTTCCATGTTCAGCAGGCGTACGGATTCTTCCTGCGCAAGCTGCATGACCGGCACGCCGGTCCACATGGATACAAGTTCAGCGATATCATCAGCTGTTACCACCGGGCTGGTATCGCGGTCCCATTCTTCTCTAATCTTGGCGAGCTTTTTCTCCAGGCTGGCAACCTTCGCCTGCTGTTGTTCAACCTGATCCTGAAGTTTCTGCTCCACTAACTGGTTTAGCTGTTTGCGCGCTTCGCGCAGGTCAGCCATCACTTTTTTGCTGGTTTTGGCAGTGTCGCTTTTATACATGCGTACGCGTGAGGAGGTCTCATCGATCAGGTCTATGGCTTTGTCGGGGAGAAACCGGTCGGTGATATAGCGTGCGGACATACTGACTGCCGCTTCCAGCGCCTCATCGGATATGACCAGCCGGTGATGCTCCTCATAGTTCTTGCGAACGCCGCGCAGTATCTCCAGCGCTTCTTCCTTGCTGGGTTCTTCCACCACAATAGGTTGGAAGCGCCGCTCCAGCGCCGCGTCACTTTCAATATTCTTGCGGTATTCATCCAGTGTGGTTGCGCCAATTACCTGCAGCTCACCGCGTGACAGGGCGGGTTTTAGAATGTTGGCGGCATCAACGGAAGAACCCGCTGAACCCGCGCCAACAAGCATGTGCACTTCATCAATAAACAGAATGGCTTTAGAAGCCTTCAGCTCGTCAATAACTCGCTTCAATCGTTCTTCAAACTGGCCGCGGTACATGGTTCCCGCCACCAGTGATCCAACATCCAGGCGTAGCACGCGCTTGTCAAGCAGGGGTGTTGGCACATCACCTTCGATGATGCGCGAGGCTAGCCCTTCCACAATGGCAGTTTTGCCGACGCCCGGCTCACCGATCAGCGCGGGATTATTCTTCGTGCGGCGTGCCAGGATCTGGATAACACGTTCAATTTCTTTTTCTCGCCCGATGACCGGGTCAAGCTTGCCGTCTTCCGCATAAGCGGTCAGGTCCACAGCAAGCTGGTCTACCAGGGGGGTTTTCCCTTCGGCTTTCCTGTCTTTTTCTTTTGAGAGTTTTTCCTGGACGTTATCCAAAGCGTTGCGGTTTTCGGTCAGAACACGCTTGACCTGGCGGCGGATCTGCGCGGGTGTGATGCCCAATTTGGAGATCACATCTTTGGCAAAACCCAGCTCTGATTGCACCAACGCCAGGAGCAGGTGTTCGGTGGAAATGTAATTGCTGTTTAACTGCTGGGCTTCTTCTATTGCCAGATCAAGTATCTTTTGGGCGTCACCTGACAGGTCTATCCTGTCGGGGTGGCTACTGCCAACGCCGCTGACGCGCAGCACCATTTCTCTCGCGCGGTCGAGTTCTACCCCCAGCTCGCGCAGAACACGGCCGGCTACGCCGGATTCTTCCTGGATTAAAGCCAGCAGGATATGCTCGGAGCCAATTGCGCTCTGCTGCATGCGTTCCGCTTCCAGATGCGCCAGGCTTAAGACTCGGCGGGCACTTTGGGTGAATTTTTCCAAACCAGACAAATCAGTACCTCCGGGTTAATGACAATAAACAGAGAAACTTGCACTGGTTATTTTACCAAACATATCTCTATTCACAGATCTCTGAAAGTTTTTATATGCAACATTAATAATACAAAGTGTTGGATTGGATTTTTACATCCCCGTCTTTTTATCTGCAGTAATATAATTCAGTTCGTGCTAACAACATGAAAGGCGGATTATTTAATAAATATTCCGGGAAGAAACAGACAATGGATTTGATCAAACGTGAAGACTTGAAAAAAGATCACCTGCCCGGGCGGGTGATCCAGAAAGCGGTGGGTAAAGACGCATCCTCAGTCAGCGGGAAAATGACAATGGGCTTTGCCCGCTACTCTGATGAAAGCGGTCCGATGGAGCCGCATCACCACGCGGAAGAAATTGTCTATATCCTGAGCACCAAAGACGGCTGGGCGCGCAAAGGGGGTGCGCCCGACAAGCTCGGCGATCCTGTTACACTTGAAGCGGGTATGACCTTGCACTTTCCCGTGCTGGAATGGCATGTGTTTGAATTCAAGCCCGGCGGGCATGTAGATATTATTTTCTTTTATGGGCAGGTGGAACAGATCCGCCCGGAAGAGATGAAGCAGTAATTAAAGTAAAAGTTTTCAGGTTCTGAACCCGGTAAGGAGAAGCAAATATGGCTGATCACTATTTTCAACGCGTGCATGCGCTGACCCCCACCAAATTCTGGATCAACAACCCCACCCGTCAGGAAGCGGATTGGGCGCTGGCTGAAGGCGCG
>Ga0315277_10008079_pt1 | contig 13580 bp, 8 predicted proteins | sample YL17G05_15_MG_FD_203695 | JGI IMG/M metagenome (GOLD analysis project Ga0315277, IMG submission 203695) | Sediment microbial communities from Yellowstone Lake, YNP, Wyoming, USA - YL17G05_15 | ecosystem: Environmental > Aquatic > Freshwater > Lake > Sediment | place: USA: Wyoming | collected...
AAGTTCTACTTCCAGAGCTGGACGTTCTGGTCGATTGCCGGGACCTATGCGATGGTTCATCTGTGGCGAGCCGCCCGTCTCGACCCGTCGCGGCCAGAGGCGAACTCCAGAAAACTGGGGTCGCAGGCGGTCGCGCTTGTCCGGCCGGTAATGGGCGGCCTGGCAGCACTTTTGCTCGTCGCGGGTTTCGTCTATACGCCGCTCGCCGTGTGGACCAAGACTGCAGGCTTTCATCCGTATGGAGGCGCCACGCTCGATGCGTCGGCGCATCTGCAATCCGAGTCGCCCGAGGACGCCGCGGCCATCGCCTGGGTTGATGCCAACATCCATGAGGGCCCGCTGGCGGAGGCCGTGGGCGGTCAGTATTCAAACTACGCGCGCGTCTCGACCGCGACCGGAATCCCAACGGTTCTCGGATGGCCCGGCCACGAGGGTCAGTGGCGCGGAGGCTATGCGGAGGTCGGTTCGCGCGAGGCGGATATCGAGCAGCTGTACCGCACAACCAACTGGGATGCGGCGCGGGCCATCCTTGAGCGCTACGGCATTCGCTACGTTTACTATGGCGACCTCGAGCGCATGACGTACGAGACTGCGGGGTTGGCCAAGTTCCAAGAGTATTTGCGGGAGATTTATCACAGTGAGGGCGTGAGCGTGTTTGCGGTTGACCTCGGCGAGGTGCAGGGGGGTGCGCAGCCGGTTCTGCCGCTGCCGGAGGTGAGCCCATGACGTTGGCCGAACGGTTGGATCGGGTGGTCCATGCGAACTTCCCGTGGCTGTTTGCCGTGGTCATCGCCATTGCCATTGCCTTGCGTTTGCCGGCTCTCAACACCCCGCTGCTCGACGACCTCGAGGCCCGCCACGGGTTTGCCGCGGTCGAACTTGCCGCACGCCGGCCTGCGCCGTCGGGGCTGGCCGACAGCGCGGCCTATGCCGCGCTGTCAGCCATGGTCTTCTCGATCGCGGGTGCGTCGACAGCCAGCGCGCGGTTTGTGCCCGCGATTGCGGGTGTGCTGCTGGCCGGTTCGGCGCTCATCCTGCGCCAGAGGCTCGGGTCGACGCTGACCCTGGGGACCGCTTTGTTGCTAGCCCTCTCGCCGGCCTCGGCCGCTCTTTCGCGAACGGCCGACGGCGCGATCTTGGGCGGTCTCGGATTTGGGCTGCTGGTTGTGCTGCTGTATGGCCAGCACGTGGGCCAGCGTTCGTGGTTGGCCGGAGGCGTGATGGGGTGGATGGTCGCCGCCGGCCCGGTCGGGCTGGGCGGAATTCTGGTCGTGCTGGCAACCTCGGCGGCAGAGCACGTGCTGGCCGGGCGCTGGCGGGGTGCGGCCAGTCGCTCGCATGCCTGGCAGCAATTGGGGCAGGCGGCTCGCACTCCGGGTTTTTGGGTGGGCAGCGTGGTGGTTGGGATCACGGCTTCGACGGCTCTCATCTTTCCAGGCGGCGTGGGAACGCTGGGGCAAGGGCTGGCTGCCTGGGGCCGGTCGTTCGCGTTCGCCGGATCAACCGACCTGGGGCAGGCGCTGCTGCTCGTGATCGGCTACGAAACGCTGGCGCTTGCATTTGCCATCGCCGCGTCGCGTGTCTTGCTCAAATCGCCCGACCTTGGGCTGTTCATTCCGCTGCTCGCGGTAACGGCACTGGTGTACTTCTTTGCCCGGCCCGGCCGTCTTGCGGGTGATGCACTGCTGGTCGTCATCCCGCTCGTCATCATGGCGGCGGTCGGCGTGCGCGAAGTGCTGACGTTGCTCTCGCCCGAAACGTTGAACGGCGTCATCGCGCTGGAGATGGCGCTGATCCTCGGCCTGGGAGTGTTTGCCTATCAGAGCCTCACCGCCTACGCCGTGCAGCCGGACCTGCCGACCTACGGCACGTTGCGCCTGGCGTTGGGTGGCGTCGCTATTCTAGGCATCTTCCTGGTTGCGGGGCTGTTCGCCACGGGCTGGTCGGGAAACGTGGCCGGGGCGGTTGGTGGGTTGGGCGTTGGGCTGGCCGCCATGCTGCTCGTCGGCGAACTCTCGGCGGTGTGGGGTGTGAGCTTCTCGCGCCGGACGAATGGCAACGAGCTGTGGTGGGAGTCCAGCTCCCCGCGTGAGCTCAACCTGCTGGTCGCATCCGTCGAGGAGATCTCGACGCACGTCACCGGCACGCCCAATGAGGTGGCGGTGATCCTTCAAGGAGAGCGCCACACCGCACTCGGCTGGGCTTTCAAGGACTTCATCCACCTCCAATTTGTGGATCAGCCATCGCGCCTGTCGGACCCGATGGTGTATATCGCACCACTCCTCGGCGATGCGGGAAGTGAGGCCATGCCGGAGTTGGCCGCCAACTATGCGGGTCAGGGGCTGACCGTGCGCGAACGACGCGCGTGGCACGGGCTGCCGCCCGAGCCCATCGGCTGGTGGCTGTACCGCATGGGCCCGGTGACGCGCGACCGGGTAATCCTTTGGGCGCGCGAGGATGTGCAATTCCCTCCTGCGCAACCGTAATATCGGAGAGAGGTGCAGGAGGGTGGATCCGCCAGGGTGTAGCGCCAAAAGAGTGAGGGGACCCACGCGCTTTTCGAATCGATGTTGGAACTCGTATTCGCCGGCCCCAAGGGGGCACGGTCTATTGCGCGGTTGATCTCCGCTGTTGGATCCTTGGCTCTCACCCGGCGACTGCCCTGCAAGAGAAAGGCCTCGACCTCCGTGCATGATCATCGCGATTGATGGGACCTCTGCCTCGGGCAAGACGACTCTCGCCCGCCGGATGGCTGCACGCCTGGGCTACCTGTATTTTGACACCGGCGTGATGTACCGCGCCCTCACCCTGGCTGCTCTTCGCCAAGGGCTGAGCATGAGCGACGAGTCCGCACTGTCGTCCCTGGCCGCCGGCATTACCATCGATGTCACGTCGCCGACGGCCTCGGACGGGCGGCCCTGTACGGTCTTGCTGGACGGGGAAGACGTCACCTGGACCATTCGCTCTCCCGAGGTGGACGACAGCGTTTCGCAAGCCTCGATCTACCCCGGGGTGCGCTCGGCGCTCAGCCTGCAGCAACGGCGCATCGGCCTGCGCGGCCGTGTGGTCATGGTGGGACGCGATATCGGTACCGTGGTCTTGCCCGAAGCCGAGTTGAAGTTTTTTATGACCGCCTCCCTCGAAGAGCGCGCACGGCGGCGGCTTGCAGAATTGAACCTCCTTGGGGAGATCGTTGGGCTTGCGGAGGTCGAACGCTCGCTCGCGGAGCGCGATCGCATCGACAGCCAGCGCGCCGTGGCACCCTTGCGAGCCGCGCCGGATGCCGTCGTCGTTGACACGACCCAACTTTCGGCTGAGTCGGTTCTGGATTTAGCTCTGGATCTGGTCGCCCAGCGGGAACGGGCGGCTCGGACCAAGGACGCGCGTGGACCTGCGGGTCGGGGAGAAGGCGGCGGAGTTGAGGAAAAAGAATGAAGCCTGACTGGATCCCGCCCGCTCGCGAGCGTCACGCGTGGGGCCGGCGGCCGTATCGCCACGCGGATTACGCTGCGGTGCGCCGCGCCATGCGCTTCTTCCTGCGCGCGGTTGCCTGGCGCATCCTGGTGCGAATTGAATCGGTCGTGGGGCTCGAGAATATCCCTCCCACCGGTGCTGCCATCATTGCCATCAACCATATCGCCCTGGTCGACCCAATTCTGGTCCTGGGCCTCGTACCGCGCGTGATCGTGCCGCTGGCCAAGATCGAAGTGTATTCATACCCTGTCGTGGGCATTCTGCCGCGCATGTACGGCGTCATCCCGGTGCGGCGCGGCGAGTTCGACCGTCGGGCGCTGGACATGGCGCAGGAGGTCCTGCGCTCCGGAGAGATCGTCCTGGTCGCTCCGGAAGGCACACGCAGCACGGCGATGCAGCCCGGCAAGGAGGGGCTGGCGTTCCTCGCTGCACGGACCCAGGCGCCGATCATTCCGGTGGGTGTGGATGGCACGGTAGGATACCCCTCGGTCAATCCGCGCCGATGGCGGCAGGGCGGGGCGCGGATCACGGTTGGCGCTCCGTTCCGCTATCGGCCGGGGGAGGGCCGCATGACTCGCGAGCGCCTGCGGCTGATGACCGATGAGGCCATGTACCGCATTGCCGAACTGCTGCCGCCCAATCGGCGCGGGGTGTACGCCGACCTGACCCGCGCCAGCACCGAGACGATCGAGCCCCTGCCGCGCGTCTGGCTTCAGGCGCCGAGCCCTCGCGAGGCTCCGCCGGCGAACGCCGGATGAACGGTTTCGCGAACGCCACAATCATCACACGTCCTTCTTCATCCCCAATTCCGAAGGACCTCCTTGCGCCGCCGGAGCCGACGAATGAGTGAGACTTCCCGGCCGGCGGAGAAGGGAGGCCGGGTCGCCGTGGTCGAGCCCGGCAGCCTGGGAGCCCGTTTAGGGCTGCGCCCGGGTGATCGGATCCTGCGCGTCAATGCCCAGGGGGTCGAGGATGTGATCGACGTGCAGTTCTATGCGGCCGAAGACCGGGTCGAGATGGATTGGTTGCGCGGCGAGGTCGAGAGGCAGGCGGGCGCGGTGCGCCGGGCAGGAGAGGCACTGGGGATCGAATTCGAGCATCCCACGTTCGATACCGACATCCGCCGCTGTAACAATCTATGTCCCTTCTGCTTCGTCTTGCAGACCCCGCCGCGTATGCGACGTACCTTGTACATCAAGGATGACGATTACCGCTATTCATTCCTGTATGGCCATTTCGTCACGCTGACCAATTTGTCACTCCATGATTGGGAGCGCATCCTTGAGCAGCGCTTGTCCCCGCTCTACGTCTCCGTGCATGCCACCGAGTTGGCTGTGCGCCGTGCGTGCCTCTCGAACCCGGCCGCACCCGACGTGCTCGACCAGCTGAAGCGGCTGGCGGAGGCGCACATCGAAACGCACACGCAGATCGTGCTGACGCCCGAGCTCAACGACGGCCCGCATCTCGATCGGTCGCTGGATGACCTGGCCGGGCTCTTTCCGTGGGTGCGATCGTGCAGCGTGGTGCCGGTGGGGCTCACGCGCCACCACAAGTACGGGCGGCGGGTTTTCAGCGCCGCCGAATGCATACAGGTTGTGCATCAGGTCGAGGCCTGGCAGAGCCGCTTCCGCGAGCGGTTCGGCTCGCGCTTCGCCTTTCTCACGGATGAGTGGTACCTGGCCACTGGGCTGACGGTGCCCGCCGCCACGGAGTACGAGGACCTCGACCTGCGCGAAAACGGCCTGGGCATGGTGCGCGCCGTGCTCGACGAGTGGGCCGGAGTGCGCGAGACTCTGGCGGCGCAGGCGGCCGGGTTGCGTGGGCGACGCGCCATGCTGGTGACCGCGCCTCTTTTTGCTCCGACGCTGCAGCGCATGGCGGACGAGTTCAACGAGCGGGCTGGGACACAGCTCGAGGTGGTGGTCGTGGCCAACGAACGCATGGGTCCATCGGTCACCGTAGCCGGTTTGATGATGGGCGAAGAGGTCCTAGGCGCGCTTCGCGTGAAAGAGTTGGGCGAAGCCGTCATTCTGCCTCGCCTGATGTTCGATCATCCGCTGGTTGTGAGCCTGGATGATGTCTCCCCGTTGCGCGTCGCCCGCGAACTCGGCGTGCCGGTCGTGCTCGTCGACGGCATGGGCGATGTGCTCGACGCGCTGCGAGGTGAGAGCCCCTTGCTCATCCGCCCCGAGTACGAGACGGTTCCGCCGGCCGTGCTGCGTGCGGGGGGCTGGGCGGTCGAGAAGTACCTGCCTCCGGAGATCGAATCCTGATTGAAGCGGCCCCCGGGGGCGGGGGCCGCCTTGCCAAGCGTGGAAGGTCGCATCGAATGCGCGCTGCTCAACCGGGCAGGCGGCCGGCGACGTTCGCCAGCGGAAGAACCACTCTGAACTCCGATCCTTGGCCCGGGCGGCTTTCGACTTCAATCCGCCCGCGGTGGCTTTCCACGATGTGCCGGGCGATGTACAGCCCCAGTCCGGTCCCCTGAGCGCGTTGTTCGCCTTCCTTCGCCCGGTAGAACCTCTCAAAAATGTGCGGCAAGCTCTCGGAGGCGATTCCCGGTCCGCTGTCGGCCACTTCGATAGAGCAACTCTCGCCATCGCCTTGAGGTGCGCCCGCGTTGCGCCGGGCGCGCAGGGTCACGTGCCCGCCTGGCGAGTTGTACTTCACAGCGTTGCTCAGCAAGTTGAGTATGACTTGCTTGATACGCACGCGGTCGGCGTACAGGTCCAATCCTTCTGGGTCGAATTGGCGAACGAACTTGAGCCCGTTGCCGTGCATGAGAGGCATGACGATTTCTGCGCACTCGGCCAGGAGCGGGGTGAGCGAGAACCGGATGGGTTGAAAGCGCGCGCGTCCCGCTTCCAAGCGGGCCAGGTCGAGGAATTCATCGGCCAACTCGTTGAGCCGCGCGATTTCCTGGCGCAGGCTGCTCAACACCGAGTGGCGCTGGATTTCGGCCAGGTCGGATCGGTCGAGCAGGGCGGCCGCGGTTCCCAGGGCGGTGAGCGGTGTGCGAATCTCGTGCACCAGCTCGGCGATCAGGTCACTCTGCTCGAACAAGCGCATGTTCTCGACTGCCACCGCGGCCTGCCCGGCCAGGGCCTCGAGTGTGGCCATATCCTCCGGGCTGAACTGGCCTCCCGAACGGTTGATGGCCTCCAACACGCCGATGCACACGTCCTTGCTCACCAACGGCAGCGCGGCGAAGGATTGCGGGTAGGCGGGAGCCAGAAGCGCCACTTCGTAGTAACGCAGGGAACTCTGCGTCGTGGGGCGCTGGAGCGCCTCACTCGATAGAACGATCGGCTCGCCGCGCGCAAGCACCTGTCCTGCCAGGCTGCTTTCCACAGGGAATTCGCGTACGCGCAAACGGGCCAAACCGGGGTGGGTGGTTGCGCCCACCTGCAACTCGCCCGAAAGCGGATCGCGCAAGAGGACCACGGCACCTTCGCATTCGACCAGGCGAGTGGCGGCCAACGCCACGCGTTCGAGCAGGTCGTTGAGATGCAGGGCCGAGGTCAGATCGCGCACCAGGTCCAGCAACTGGGCGTAGCGCCGCACGAGCACCTGATAGTTGCGGATGGCGGTGTCGTGCCCGACGGAAGAGGCATCAAGCGTTGTCATGGAGGGCCAGGCGGACCAGTGTGGGCAAAGCAAGGGCAACGTCCTCGTGAAGGACAACATCTGCCCGCTCGTCCAGGTAGGTGGGAATGCGATTGAAAACGATCAAATGCGCACCGCGCTCGATTCCCTCAAGCGGCAGTGACGCGGCCGGAACCACTTCCAAAGACGACCCGGCGACCAGGATGAGTTCTGCGCGGCGGAATTCGCGGCGCGCCGCATCGAGCGTGGCGCGCGGCAGTTGTTCACCGAAAAGGATAACGTCTGGCTTGAGCACTCCGCCGCAGCGGACACACCGCGGGAGGGCACCCGGTGTTCGCAGCGCCGTGAGAACCTCCTCGGATCCGGTTTGGCGGTAGCAGGACCCGCAGGTTGCGCTGTCCAGTGTGCCGTGCAAGCAAAGAATGCGACGCGAGCCCGCACGCTGGTGGAGCCCGTCGATATTCTGGGTCACGAGACATTGCAGGCGCCCTGCGCTCTCGAGTTCCGCGAGGGCGCGGTGGGCGGGGTTCGGTTCAGCCGCGATCCACTCGCCCATCAGGGTGCGCACCCACTCATAGAACTGGTGCGGGCTGTAGCGGAAGGTGGTCAGCGAGGCGGCTGCCGCCGGATCGTAGCGCTCCCACAGGCCGCTGCCCGGGGTGCGAAAATCGGGGATCCCCGATGGGGTGGAAATGCCCGCCCCGGTAAGTGCAACCGTGTAGTGCGAGGTGAAGATCAGACGAGCGGCCTGACGATACGCGTGTTCGGTCCGCTCCGTAGTGGCGGAGCCAACGGTCATTCCGCGCCTTTGGCAATCAGGCGGTCGGTCAGTTGGCGCAGTTGATCGGAAATGAGCGCGTTCGGGTCGCGCACCACGATGGGCACGCCCGATTCGGCCGACTGGAAGGCGAGCTCCGGCGCGGGCGTGATCGTGACGATGGCTGGCTTGCCGATCATCTCCTCGATCTTGGAGCGGGCCAGTTGCAGGCTAGAGCGTTCTCGATTGGCGAGCAGGAAATCGATCTTGTTGCGGGCGATCCCCGTGGCTTCCATATCGGCCATGAGCGCGCGCGCCATGAGCACGGTGTAGCGAAGAGGCTCCACCAAGATGAGTATCTGATCGGCCACCGCCAGCACGCGCAACGTTGCAGCGGAGAAGCCGCTGCCGCAATCGAGGATCAGGTGGTTGCACATGGTCGCGAGGCGGCGGACAAGAGCTTCTACTCGCTCGGCATCCTTGAGCAACACGTAGTCGTGCGGTTCGGCCGAGCCCAACAGCACGCGCGCGCCGCTCGAATGCGTGACCAGCTCTTTTTCAACCGTCCGAGCGTCAAGTTCCTCGCGCGGCTTCTGCAACAGCACCGACAGGCCGGAAGGGCGGGAAATGCCAAGCAGAAAGCCGGCGATGCCCTGCCCCGGCCGCAGCTCGCACAAGATGACATCTTGGCGCTTGGCGGCCATGCCGACCGCGACATTAACCGCAATGGTAGTGGTCCCGAGCCCGCCTTTGGCGCCAATAAAGGCCGTGACCCGGCTGCGCTTGGTTCCGCCGGCCGGCGCCGCCGGTCGCGAACGGCCGAGAAGTGCTTTGACGTGGGCCAGGAGTTCGGCCGGGTGGGTGGGTTTGGGCAAGTAGTCGTCGGCACCTGCTTCGAAGCCTTGGACCTTGTCGTCCACTTGGGCCTTGGCGGTGAACATCAGGATGGGGACTGAAGCGAAAAGCGGGTCGGCCCGCAACCGACGGGCGACTTCAAAACCGTCGAGGTCGGGCATCATCACGTCGAGCAGGATCAGGTCCGGGCGATCGCTGGCGGCCTTGCTCAACGCCTGCGTGCCGTTGATGGCGGCCACGATCGAGTACCCCCGCCGCTGGAGCATCATCCCCACCAGCTTCAGGGTGTCAAGATCGTCGTCGACGATGAGGATCTTCTCGGGCATGCCTGGCCTCCCGGCGAGAGTTTTTAGTCTAGCATAATCGTCTGCGCCCGACAAGTCGGGGCGGCCGAGACGATGCCATCCAAGTCGTGGTCTTATAATCAAGGCCGCACGGCGCGCACCGCCTCAAGACCTTGCGCCGGCTCACGTCGGCTGGAATTCCGGGGAGCGTTGATGGGGTTTGAAGCCTGGATCGCCGGATCCTTTCAGGTGCCACTCATCCCGTTTCAATTGTGGGGGCTGCTGGCCGAACTCGCGCTGCTCCTGTTGGCGGCGGCATTCGCCCTGAGCTCTGCCCGTCATATGGCGGCGGCGCGCTGGCGAGTGTGGGCGGTGCTTCTGGCTGTGGCTCCGGTGGCTGGTGGCGCATTGGCCATTCGTCTGCCGGCGGTCGGCTTGAGCAGTCTGCCCGGAGTGCCGCTCAGTGTTCCAGCCGTGGCAGCCGGCCTGCTCACCTTCGTTCCGGTGATGCTGTCGGCCGGACTGGCCGGCACGTTCCCGACTCTGCTGCTCGGGCTGGCCATCGGCCTCACGCGTTCCCTGCTCGATACCCACCAGGTCTTGACCATCTTTGAATACGGTCTCGGGTCGTGGTGGATCGCGCTGCTCATGCGCAATGATTACGCTGGTGGTTTCTTTGGAGGGCTGCGTCGGCCGTGGGGTGCAGCCATCGCTGCGCTGCCGGTGGCTCTCCTGCTGCGCGCAGTTGGAGATTGGAGCCTGGCGCGCGGCGATGTGCTGGCGACCATTGACTTTGTCTCTTCCCGTCTGCCGGTCCACATCCTGGGCGTGGGCCTCGAGCTGCTCGCGGCCGCGGCGATCTGCGAGCTCCTGCGGCTTGGGCTGCCATCCCTTTGGCCGGAGCCTGCCGCGCTCGTCACGACCCGCTTCCAGCGCTCGCTGGTGTGGCACCTTAGCCTGTGGGTGACCGTGCCGCTGACGCTCATGGCGGCGGTCATCCTCGCGGCCGTTGTGATTCAAACGCGCCAGCAAGCGCGGGGTGAGCTGTTGACCCAGGCGCGGTTGGCCTCCAGCCATGCGGCGGAAACACTGCCGGCCGCCATCATGACCGGGCAAACGCTGCTTGAGGATATGGCGGGCGACGTGGCGCGCCTGGCCGATCGTCCGGATTCGCTCGCGGCGTACTTCGCCGACCGGCTGCGCCAGCCGCCGTACTTCCAACAACTCGCCTTCCTGACCGAGGCCGGCGTGGCAAGTGCCAGCGTGCCCGCCCTGGTCGACCCGTTCTGTGACTCGTTGGTCGAGGCCGAGGGCTGCCGCGTGGCACTTGGCGGATCTCCGTGGCTGGGTTGGGTCGACATCAGCGGCTCATCGAATCCGTGGCTGGAAATGATTCAGCCAGTGGCGATCTCGCCGGGGCGTCCGCTGGGCATTCTCGTTGGACGCACATCCTTCGACATCAATCCCTTGCTGGCGCCGGTCCAGGCGGCTCTCGCCAGCCTGCCTCATTCGAGCGGCGTGTTGCTCGATCGCAACTACGTCGTCCTCTATCCCTCAACCGCTGAGCCGTGGGCGGAGGAGTCACCCGCCGGGGAGGATGCGCAGGGCGGTGCGTGGTATTTGGGCACGACCTCCGACGGCCATCGGCGGCTGACCTACGTCGTACCGCTCAGCTATCCGGAGTGGCGCGTCGCGTTGCGCGTGCCGGAGGCCGCCGCGCTTAGTACCTCGCTCGCCGTCGGTGGTCAGATCGGCCTGTTGACCCTTCTGGTCACACTGGTCACTCAAATGATCGTGATCCTCATCGCCCAGCGCATCACACGGCCATTGCGACAATTGGTGCACGCCGCCAGTGCACTCGCGGGCGGCGACCTCGACCGGCGCATCGCGGTGAGCGGCGACGATGAATTCGCCGCGCTCGGGCGCACCTTTGAACTCATGCGACAGAACCTGCACCGCCAGATCCGCGATCAGGATTTGCTGCTGCAGGCCAGCCAGGGCGTGGCCACGCATCTTGAACTCCTGCCGGCCTGCCTCCCCATCCTGCAAAGCGCGCTATCGTCTTCCACGGCGCAGGGCGCGCGCATCGTCGTGGCCAGGGGCCGCCGCCCGCCCGAGAAGTACCCGGAGGTGGCGGCTGGCGAACTGGCGGGCACCATGGCCTCCCTCGATGAATACGTTCTCTCGCGCGTTCGAGATCGGTCACCGTGGTTGGTGGCGGATGTGACCAAGGCGGAGGACTTCTTCCCGGCTTCGTTAGCCGGTCATATCGGTGCGCTGATCGCGCTGCGCCTCTCGCATGCCGATAAGTTCTATGGCGCGATGTGGCTCGCCTTCCGCCAGCCGCAGGTCTTCGATGCCGGAGTCGTCGAATTGTTGAGCGGGCTGGCCGGCCAAGCCTCTTTGGCCGTCACCAACGCCGGGTTGCTCGAAGCCACCGAGGGCGAGCGGCAGCAACTGGCGACCATCCTGGCCGCCATTCCGGATGGCGTGCTGATGACCGATGCCGAGGGGCACGTGACGTTTGCCAATGCCGCGGCGCGATCGATGTTGGGGGCGGCCCTCCCTGGGGCGGGTGAGCCGGCAGGCCGCAGCCCGCACGGCGGGTTAGCTGAGGCACTCGCTGAGTCCGGTCCGGAGGGCCACACGGTTGAGTTTGCGGCGCCCAGCGGCATGCGCCTGCTGGCCACAACGCGTCCGGTGCCCGGGCCGCACTCGCTCTCCCTCGGCCAAGTCTGTCTGTTGCAGGATGTAACCCGATTCCGCGAACTCGAAGACCTCAAGACCGAATTCGTCAATACCGTGAGCCACGACTTGCGCCGTCCACTGACGCTGGTCGACGGCCATGTCAATATGCTCGAGATGCTCGGCCCGCTCAACCCCGCGCAGAAGGAATACGTGGGACGAATTCGGGATGGCGTGCGCGGGATGGCGCGGCTGGTCGGCGATCTCCTCGACTTGGGACGCATTGAAAAGGGGATCGAAGCCCATGCCGCCGCCATTGACGTGCGTGCTCTGCTCGAGTCGCTGCTGGAGGAGTATCGCCCGGAGGCGGTCAGCCACAACGTGCATCTCGAACTGGACATCCCCGAGAGCGTACCGAGGCTGACGGCAGATGCTTCACTGCTCGAACGTGCCCTGGGCAACTTGATCGACAACGCCATCCGCTACAACCGCGCGGGAGGCGTGGTGCACCTGCGTGTCGAAGCGGCGCAGGGCCAGGTTACCTTCGCGGTGGAAGACAGCGGCGCGGGGATTGCAGCGGCCGACATGCCGCGCCTCTTTGAACGGTTCTACCAGGTGACCCGCTCGGAGCTCGACGAAAGGCGCGGCTGGGGTCTGGGGTTGGCCATCGTTCGTTCGGTGGCCGAGTGGCACCATGGGCGTGCCTGGGCCGAGAGCCAGTTGGGCAAAGGCAGCGTATTCAGGCTGTCCCTCCCCAGCCACCCCTGAGACGCGCGAGGCGTGCCCGTAGCCCCGATGCCCATGCTTCGCGATCGATGACGGCCGGGTACGCGAGTCTTGTCCCCAATCCCCCCAACGGTTAGAATGCCTTCCATGAGCCGCATGACGTACGACGACGCGCTCGACTATCTCTATTCGTTCGTCGACTACAGTTTGCAGCGGACCTACCGCTACTCGCCGCAGACGTTCGACCTGAGCCGCATGCGCGTATTGCTCGACCTGCTGGGTAACCCGCAAGAGGCGTATCCGGTAATCCACGTCGCAGGCACCAAAGGCAAGGGGTCGGTGTCGGCTCTCACCGCCTCCGCCCTGCGGGTAGCCGGGTACCAGACCGGGTTCTACACTTCCCCGCACCTGGTGGATTTCTCGGAACGTATCCAGCTCAACGGGCACGCCATTCCTCACGAGCGGTTGAGCGAACTGGCCGAAGAGATACGTCCGGGGGTGGCCAAGGTGCCTGGGCTGACGACTTTTGAGATCACCACCGCACTGGCCTTCATGTTCTTCGCGTCGGAAAAGGCCGATGTGGCAGTCATCGAGGTCGGCCTGGGAGGCCGGCTGGATGCGACCAATGTCGTTCAGCCGCTGGTTTCGGTGATTACCTCACTCTCGTACGATCACACCCATTTGCTCGGCCATACCCTGGCGGAAATCGCGCGTGAGAAGGCCGGCATCGTCAAACCCGGGGTGCCGTTGGTCAGCGCACCCCAGGAGAGCGAGGCGCTGCGGGTGCTCAAGTCCATTGCCGAGGAACGTCAATCGCCGTTGGTCCTGGTCGGCCGCGATTGGCTCTTTGCGCCCCTGCGTCACTCGCTCGACGGGCAATCACTCACCATTTGGTCGGCGGCCTCCCAGGAGCGCGTCAACGAATACCTGGAACGCAGTCAGCCCCAGCAGTGGGAATGGGTTCCGCCGCGCTTCGACATCCCGCTCCTGGGATACCACCAGGTGATCAACGCCACGGTGGCCTATGCCGCGCTGCAGGTGGCCAACGGGCGGGGGCTGCACGTTACCGAGGAAGCCATCCGCGAGGGATTCCAAACCGTTGAATGGCCGGCCCGCTTCCAAATCCTGCACCGGGCGCCCTTCGTGGTGGCCGACTCGGCCCACAACCGCGATTCGGCGCGGCGCCTGCGGAC
>Ga0315277_10008081_pt1 | contig 13575 bp, 12 predicted proteins | sample YL17G05_15_MG_FD_203695 | JGI IMG/M metagenome (GOLD analysis project Ga0315277, IMG submission 203695) | Sediment microbial communities from Yellowstone Lake, YNP, Wyoming, USA - YL17G05_15 | ecosystem: Environmental > Aquatic > Freshwater > Lake > Sediment | place: USA: Wyoming | collected...
TCGTGCCCGACGTGGTCGCGGTAGAGGGCGCCGAAGTCCAGGTCCGTGAGCACGTCGCCGTTCATCACGAAGAACGTCTCGGGCAGATCCTTGATCAGTTTCAGCGGGGCGATCGTGCTGAGGGGCTTGTCCTCAAGACTGTAATCGATCTGAAGGCCCAGGCGGCCGCCGTCGCCGAAATAGGCCATGATCAGTTGCGCCAGATGGCTGACCGCCATCGTCACGCGGGTGACGCCGGCGCGGTTCAGTTGCATCAGCACGATGTCAAGGATCGAACGGTCGCCGACCGGGACCAGCGGTTTGGGCAGCGTGGCGGTGTAAGGCCTGAGACGCGTGCCTTTGCCCCCTGCCAGGATGACGGCCCTCATAGCGCACTCCTAGACGTTGTAGATGCCTGGCTTGTAAAGATCGAGATGTTCACGAATATACTCTACCGTCTTCTGGAGGCCGTCGCGCAGCGAGGTGGCGGGCTGCCATCCGGTCAGTTGGCGCATCTTGTCGGCCTGGCATACGAGGCGCATGACTTCGCTCTTGTCGGGCCGCACGCGCTCGGCGTCGCTCACGATCTCGGCCTCGGCGCCCATGACGTCCATGATGAGGCTGGCAAGGTCGCCGATGGAGATGCCCTTGCCGGTGCCGACGTTCACCACCTGGCCGACCGTGGCGGGGGTTTCGGCCACGGCCAGGAAGCCCGCCGCGGTGTCCTTTACGTAGTTGAGGTCGCGGACCGGCTCGAGCGAGCCCAGGCGTATGCGGCGTTCGCCGGCCGCCAACTGGGAGATGATCGTCGGGACGATGGCCCGGGCCGATTGCCTCGGTCCGTAGGTGTTGAACGGCCGGATGATGGCCACGGGCGCGTTGAACGACAGGTGGAAACTCTCGGCGATCTTGTCGGCGCCGATCTTGCTCGCCGCGTACGGCGACTGGCCCTGGAGCGGATGCTTCTCGTCGATCGGCACGTACTGCGCTGTGCCGTACGTCTCGCTCGACGAGGTATGAACAAGTTTCTCGACGCCGAGGTCGCGGCAGGCCTGGAGGATGTTGAGCGCGCCGACGATGTTCGTCTGCACGTAGGCGGCCGGCGCGATGTACGAATACGGGATCGCGATAAGCGCCGCCAGGTGCATCACGACCTCCTGGTCCCTGACGGCCTCACGGCAGAAGAACGGGTCGCGGACGTCGCCGCTCATGACGATCAGCGCCTCGCGCACGGCGGCATCGAGGAATTCGATCTGCCCCCAGTGGTTGCGGCTGTTGTAGTGGACCATGGCGCGGACCTTGGCCCCCGCCCGGACAAGGGCCTCCGTCACGTGGCTGCCGATGAACCCGCCCGCCCCGGTCACCAGAACGCGTTTTCCCTGCCAGAAGCCCATGCCGTCTCTCCAGGCGCCTGCCCGCCTCGTCCGGAAAACCTTCGAGCCGGGCGGCCGCTCACGTGCCCCGCGGCTCGCCCGTCGCCGCTCGTCAAGATTGCACACTCCCATCCGCCAGTCAAGCCGATTCCCGGCCGCCGCTGGCCGCCGCCACGGCGGCTAATGGTAGTCCCCGAGTTTGGCCAGCATCACCCTCAGGCGACACGAGAGGCGCGGCAGATTCGACTCCCAGCGGTCCGCCATCCGGCCAAAGACCCCCTCGCCTTCGATCCGGGACAGCACGCGCATCATCACGCCGTGCAGATGGTGGTAGAAGAGGCTGGCGGCGCGCGGCCGCATGCGGTCCGGGCAGTCGTAGTTCGACCAGTAGCCGCGGTCGAAGGCCGGCAGGTGCTCGGCCAGGGAGGCCAGCCCGTCGCGGTACAGTTCCTCAGCCTCCGGCGCCAGACCCAGGAGGGCCACGTCGCGTAGACCCCACAGGCCGAAGACGTACCCGTTCAGCACGTGCGACGGGTCCGACGGGCGCGGGAACTCCTCATACCAGACCGACGCCGACCCGTGGAACCGCGACCGGATGCCCCCCTCCCGGATGTCGCGCCGAAACGGCGCGAGGCCCCGGACGGCCGCCTCGGCGAAGGCGGCCTCGCCCGTCAGCAGGTGCGCCCGCGCCAGGGCGCTCAGGCCCAGGCCCTGCGCCAGGGCGCTCGCCCACGGTGGCGCCAAGCCGTCGAGCCCGAAGGAGAACGGGAAAGCCCCCTCCAGCGCCCCCTCGCCGATCTGCTGGTCCACCAGCCACCGGGCCCCCCGCAAGGCCTTCTCGCGGTCCTGGGGGTCGCCCTCCAGGACGTACCGCGTGACGTGCGCGATGCTGAACGAGGCGATGCGCGACGGGTGGTACACCACGGCGCCCCGCATGCGCAGGCGCGGGATGCCGTGGGCGTCGAACAGGTGGTAGTCGCCCCGCTCGATGCTCCGGCCCATGTCATAGTACCAGGGCCCGAGCGGTTCGAGGGGGACGGCCAGGGGCCGCGACGGGTCCAGCGCGTCGTGCCTCCAGGGCGAGCCCCACGCCAGTTCCCACGCCGACCGAATGACGCTTGCCAGCCGCCCCACGCATCGCCCTCCGATGTCGCGGCGCCCAAGCGCCGACGCTTGAATCGCGCTTACGCCTTGCGCACGGGCCCGCCCTTTGCGGCCAGGAGCCGCAGGAACAACTGCTCGTACTGATCGGCCATGGCGCGGGCCGAGAAGCGCCGGCGGATCGTCCCGGCGGCGGCGTCGCCCAGGCGGCGCCCGAGCGCCGGGTCCGACAGGATCGCCGAGGCCCGGGCCACGAGGGCATCCTCGTCGCCGACCGGGACGACGTACCCGTCGACGCCGTCCTCGACGACCTCGCGCGTGCCTCCCGCGTCGGTCGCCACGACGGGCAGCCCGGCGGCCATGGCCTCCATGACGGCGTTCGGGAGGCCCTCCCAGTCGGAGGCCTGGATCATGACCGAGGCCGCCGCCAGGACCGGGGCGATGTCGCGGCGGAACCCGAGGAAGCGGCACACGCCGTCCAGGCCGAGCCGGCGCGCGTCGGCCTCGAGTTCGTCCCGCAACGGCCCTTCGCCGCACAGGGCGAACGCCAGGTTCGGGTCGGCGCGGCGAAGGCGGTCGGCCACACGCAGGAACAGTTTCTGGTTCTTGGCGGGGCTGAGGTTCCCGAGGTTGAGCACCAGGCGGCGTCCTGTGCGGCCGAGGTCCGCCAGGTCAGGGGCCACCGTCGCCGACCGGAACCGCTCGACGTCGATGCCGTTGTAGATCACGTGCACGCGGTCCGGGGGCATGCCGAGGTCGCGCACGATGTGCTCCGCGATGCTGGCCGAGTTCCCGACCCAAGCGTCCGTCCAGCGGTTGCAGAACACGTCCGCCCAGTGCCGCGGGCCGGTCGTCCGGAGGACGGTCCGTTCCTCGGCCACCACGACGGGGACGGCGCGGCCGATGGCCGCCAGCCTCCCGAAGCGGTAGCCGGAGGGGAGGCGGCAGTCGAGGACGTCCGGGCGCAGGTCGGCGATCCGGCGGCGAAGGGCCCGCAGCAGCCCGAAGCCGCCGAGGCTTCGGCGGTCGAGACGGATCACGGGGATCCGCAAGTCGTTGAGTTCACCGAGCAGCGGGCCGGCGGTCTCGTAGTACAGGACCCGGACGTCGAACCGCTCGCGGTCGATGCTGCGGCAGAGGCAGACGAGTTGCCTCTCGGCGCCCCCGCTGGTCAGTTGGGGGCAGACCGCCAGGACGCGAACGGGGCGAGTCGGCAATAGTCTTTGGGACGGCATCACGGTTCCCGGGAATCTAGGCAGCCCACTCGGGTTCGGGGCATCGCCGGCACCCCGCGGTCGGCTATCTGGTCGGGCCGGTACGGGACCACGAGGAACCCGGACCCGCCTTCCTCGATCAACTCGGGCACGCCGCCGACGGCCGCCGCCACAGCCGGCACCCCGGCCGCCCGGTGCTTCCTCCTGCCATCGTTCCAGGAGAACCAGCTGCTGGCGCTGCTAGAGGCGATAGTGGCCGGGCCGCCGGCAGGGCTCGACAGGTCCCCCGGCAAGTGTGTGATCGTCACCACCCGCATGAATCGGCCCTCGATCGGTTCCGTGCCGCCTTCCCACCATGCCTGCGCCGCCGGGACACGGCCTGCCGTCCGAAGTCCGAGGACAGGTCCTGCCCGCGCCGACCTCCCGCAGGCGGCGCGCTCAGGCAGGAAGGACCGGCGCCCGTGCGGTTGCGCGAGCGGGCACGGCGGCTTCGGCGGATCGCACGTGCGCCCACGCCACGAGCGTATAGCCGATGCAGGTGCCCATGAGGATCCATACTTCCTTCGAGTAGTAGTTCGGCCCGCCCAAACCAAGGAAGACCACAACCACAATGGCAGCGCGGATGAGACCCGCCGTCTGAAGCACCCAGATCTCCCTGGTGTGCTTGTAGGCCTTTTCCGCCCGGCGCCACGCGACGAGATAGATCGCATAGTAGAGGATAATGCCTGGGAGCCCCGACCCGACGGCAACCTCCACCAGGTCCGAATGGGCAGGCTGGCCGACCTGCGCATAGAACGTGCCGAGCCCTATCCCGACGAGCGGGCTCTTCTTGAAATAGTCGAACCCGATTTTGTAAAACTTCAACCTTGTGAGGGTGCTGCTCTCGGTGCGGGTGCCGGTGACCAGCGTGTCCCATGTGGCCACCAGGCGCCCGCCCACCACCGATCGCTGCGCGTACAGGACGAATGCGGCGCCCCCGATCACGGCCAGCAGCAGAATCTTGAGGAAAAGGCGCGGGTTGCGCCGAACCGTCTCGCGGTAACTGTACCACAGCCACAGGACGTAGAGGAGCCCCAGGCCCAGCACCGAGAAGCGGGACCCGCTCAGCATCGTCAGGGCCGCCGCCAGCACCATGCCCACAACGAGAACCCCCCGCCCCAGCATGGGGGAGCGGGTCGGGAGCATCCAGAAGTACATCATGCAGAAAGTCGCATACACCATGAGGCGGCCGAACCCGTTGGCATTCCGGCTCAGCCCCGTCAGCCGCTCCTCGGGCGTGCCGCTCGCAAAACTCCCGCTCAGGACGCTGGCGGTCCCGCTGATGGCCACCGCGATCAGAAACGCCAGGAGGACGAGCGACACCCCCCCGCGCCGCATCGTAAAGTTGCTGATGATCAGCATCAACACCCAGATCTGGAACGCCGACGTCCAGTACGTCAGGAAGACCCTGGGTATAGCGCCTGAGAACAACCCCGCCAAGCACCACACCAGCCATACCACGTACAACACCACCTCCGCGCTCAAGGCGAAGCCCGCCCGGATGGAGTCCACCAGGAAGAAAACCGCCAGGATGGCCCCGAGCACCTTGGATATCACGAAAACGCCCGGCACTCTGGAGAAGGCGACGGCGCCCACCACAAACATAAATACCATGATGGACACCAGGAAAAAGGGCTTGCGCAGCCCGGCGGCGATGTCCGCCGGCACCGAGGCCAGCGCTGTTCCCGGCCGTGCGAGACCCACGTCCTGCCCTCTCAAACCAGCCAACATGAGTTACCCACCTTCCGCCCCCTGTATGTGCTTTGAGCCCAGACCAGCGCCCCCGGCCCGACCAGACCCAGCACCAGGCACGCCCAGCCCCGAGCCGACAAGGGATGCCAGCGAATGAACGCCAGCATCCGCCGGGCGCCCTTCCACCTCCTGCCTGCCAGGAAGTACCATCGGCCGGCGACAAACAGGATGCTGCCGTGCCGCTGCGGGGCCAGGCGTCTCAGCATCGGCCCGAACTCCTCCAGGACCTCGTCGTTCATCACGGCCTGGCGCTCCATGGCCTCCGGCCGAAGGAGGATGGCGCCGTTCAGGTTCAGCCGGTTCGGCGCGTCATCATACACAAGCCCGCCTTCGTCGGCGTCTACCCGAAAACGCCACCGCGAGGCGATCCGCATCATCATCTGGAGCGACCCGCGGCCGTCGCTCGGCATCGGCACCTCCTCCAGAACCGGCCGCCGGAAGGCCGTCAGAAAGTCCACGCGCCGGGCGGCGTTCAGCCACGCCAGCCACCCCTCGAACCCCGTTTCCCCCGCCGGAAACGCCGGGTCGGGGCCCGAACTGCCGTCCGTGTACCGATACGACAGCCCGATGACGCCGACGCCGGGAGACACCTCGCCGGCCATCGCAGCCATCTTCTCAAGCGCGCCGGGGCACAGCGCATCGTCGCTGCCCACGACCAGGACCCACGCGCCTCTCGATTGGCCGATGGCCGTCGCCCGGGCCGCGTAAGACCCGCGGTTCCGGTCATGCTGGATCAGGTGGACTCGCGGGTCGTCATACGAGCGGACAATGTCGGCCGTGCCGTCGGTAGAGCCGTCGTCAACGACGAGGATCTCGTAATCGGTGAAGCGCTGGGCCAGGATACTGTCGAGACACCGGGCAATCGTGTCCTCGCGGTTCCACGCGGGGATGACAATGCTGATCCAGGGGTTCGCCGTCATGGGTCTCTCCGCCGGTCACCAGATAATCTATCGGCCAGCCGCAGGACCAAGTCAAGGTGAAAACAGGACGTATGCAGTCCCGCCGCCGGCCTGAGGAACCCCGCCGGCGACAGCAACGTGGCGATTATTTTCATTGGGTTTGTATCTGCCCCGATATCACTTCGCTGCGCCGAATAAGCCTCGCAACGTCCTCGGAGAGGGTCAAGGCCGCATCGCGGCGCAGATGGCTCCCATCGTAGGTGTGGTAAGCAGTCTGATCCGCATTCAGCCAAGTTCCGCCAGCCGCCTCGAACTGGGCCGCCAAAGCCCTCTCATCGAAGCCGCTCCGCTTGTTCTCCACATCAATCATTTCCTGACAGGTGGGCGGTCTGAATGCGTAAACCCGGATACCCGACCTGCTCCATCGCCCCACTTGGTCGACCAGACCCTCCTGGATACGTGGATCAACCGTGTTCCCCTTGAAAATCCCATTGTAGATGCCGACGGCCTCCCCCGGCCTCTCCGGAACGCGGCGGCTGGCCACCCAGCCGTCAGGATGGAACTCTTCATAATAATGGCTGGCCCCCACAAAGGGCAGTGGAATCTTACGTAGACTCATCGGCTCCAGCCGAAAAACCACCGGAATCAAAATATCATCCAGCGTGCTTCTCGGCGGCCGCAGACGGTTCTCGGTGAAATCGTTGCGGCGCGACGCTTTAGGTGTCAACGAGTACGGAGTAACGCCCAACACCACGACCTTCCGAGGGCTTACGGGATCCAGCACCTCTTGTATCGCGGCCAGGTACTGAGGCGAATAGCCGACCGACGCGAAGCCAAAGTTGAGGATGCGTATGTTTCCCAAGATATGAGACATATGTGCGGGTGACAGGGCTCGGTAGGTTCGCGAGTCGCCCGCCAGCACCACGTCCGCCATCGCTCGCCAGTGGGCTTTGTCCAGCCAGAACTTCGCCGGGTAAACGCCGGACACGTCCGACGGTCCGAAGGCAATGGTGGCCGCGACTAATGCGGACGAAAGCATGATCGTCGCCAACATGCGGTGACGCCATGGCGGCGCGAGGGCCGACCAGGGAACTAGTTTTGCCATCTCGGACCTCATACCGACAACCCTCCGTGGCAACGGCGCCCCGCGCTAGAACTGGAAGTAGATGAACGCGCTGCCCGGCCCCCGCAGGAACACGCAGCTCCACAACACCAGCGCCAGAAACGCCGCATGGGCGACCTGGTCAACCCATCCGAGGCCCAGTGATACCTTGTCCAGCCGCAGGTGGAAGTAAAGTTGCCTGAGCGCGATCAAGCCCAGGAACACTAGCGCCGGCAAGGCGATACGGGCCGTGACCGCCCCCGCCTCGAAGTTCGCAAAGTTGAACATGGCTCCCAGGATGTAGCCGGCCTGGCTCAGGGACTGCGCGCGGAAGAACACCCATGAGACCAGGACCAGCACGAAGATGATCAGCGTAGCCAGGTGCCGACCGCCGGGAATAGCGCTCAGGCGGCGCGGCCACTCCGTCAGACGCTCTGCGGACAAGTACAATGCGTGCAGCCCGCCCCAAATGGCAAACGTCCAGGCCGCGCCGTGCCAGCACCCCGCTGTAACCATGGTGATCCACATGTTCAGGTGCGACCGCGCTGCACCGCACCGCGAACCTCCCAGCGGAATGTACACATAGTCTCGAAACCACGTCGAGAGCGAAATGTGCCAACGGGTCCAGAATTCGCGGATGCTCGATGAAATATACGGATGGTTGAAGTTCAGGATGAACTCGTAGCCCATCCACTTCGCCAGACCCCGGGCAATGTCGCTGTAGCCGCTGAAGTCGCAGTAAATCTGAAATGCAAAACTTATCATCACGACCCACCAATACGCCCCCGAATCTACGAAGTCAGTCGCCCCAAACGCCGCGTTCACCAGGGGGGCCAGATTGTCCGCCACCACTACCTTCTTGAAGTACCCGTAGAGGATGAGGCGCAGGCCGTCCCATCGCTGAACTTCCGTGGGCTTGTTCCACTTCATGAGTTGCGGCAGAAGGTCGTATGCCCGGACAATCGGCCCCGCCATCAACTGCGGGAACAGCGACAGGAACGCGAAAAAGTGCAGCGGGTTACGGGTAGGCTGGAGTTTGCCCTTGTAGACATCAATTGTGTAACTCAAGGACTGGAACGTGTAGAAACTAATCCCCACGGGCAGGATCAAGTGCGCCAGGGGAATGCGGCTCTCGACACCGAGCAGCCCCAGCGCCCCGTTCACATTCCGGATGGAGAAATCCAGGTATTTGAAGACCATCAAGGAACCAAGGTTGCCGGCAATCGACGCCCCCATGAAAAGTCTCTTGAGGCTAGGGTACTTCACCATGCCCAGACCGGCGAAGTAGTCGTTCAGACCGGCCCCGGACAGCAGGAACAGATACCGCCAATCCCACCAACCGTAGAAGAAGAAGGAAACAACCATCAGGTAGAGCCACCGCCAATTGTTGGTACGGCGCATGAAAGGCCATGCCACAAAGAACACGGCAAGAAAAACGAGGAATTCCACCGAGTTGAACAACATGGAGCGGGGCTCCGTCGCAAACGTTTTTCGAACTTCGTACGGTCGCCGTTTGGACCGACTGCCTCAGGCAATGCCGTGGGGAATCAGCCGCTGGATCGTATCGGTCCGGTTCCAGACCGGGATGACGATGCTGATCCACGGGTCCGCCATCATAGTTCTCTCCGCGGCATCTGTCTCCGCCAGCCTCCCACCATGACAGCGCAGACCAACCAACGTATTCGGGCCGAAGAAAACTCACTACAGTCTCGGCTCCGCGTCAGGAAATACTTCAGCGGATATTCAGGGCGGCCCGGGCCCCGGGCCGGTCGGTCAGCCCCGCCGCATGCGGCGGACACGCACCCTTAAGTCGGCCCAGATGTCACGGACCAGGTTCCATTCGGATCGGTTCATGGTCGCGGCAACGTAACCAATGTAGATCAGGGCTCCGGCGCTGCCGATCCCCGCCAGTGCCAGCGGCGACTGCGGATCCAACACGATGGAAAGAATCGCGACAACCCCGATGGCCGTCGCCCGGGCCGCGTAAGACCCGCGGTTCCGGTCATGCTGGATCCGGTGGACTCGCAGGTCGTCATACGAGCGGACAATGTCGGCCGTGCCGTCGGTAGAGCCGTCGTCAACGACGAGGATCTCGTAATCGGTGAAGCGCTGGGCCAGGATACTGTCGAGACACCGGGCAATCGTGTCCTCGCGGTTCCACGCGGGGATGACAATGCTGAAAAGCGGTCCCGCCGCCTGCCGAGGCGGCGTCGCCTCCGCCGCACTGCCTTTCTGGCCCAAGGTCCATGCCTCCATGGAGCGCCCGGGAAATGCCGGAACCCTCCCGGTTTTTTCGACCAGCGGGGAATCCGCCCATTAGCGTAATCCGCGAGCGGCGTATCCGGACGCTCAGGCGCCCGGCCCCCCGGCCGAAACCGCCGCCTGCTTCATCAGGCACGATTCGCCTCTCGTGCGGCGGAGTTCCTCGAGTTTCTCGAAGACTGGCCTGCCACGGTCGGGCCACAGGGCATGTTTGACCGCCCCCTTGGCGGTCCAGAACAACAGGTAGGCGAGGTACCGGCCCATAGCCAGGCCCCGCGCGCCGGCCGGGAGGCGCGGCCGGGCCCGCTCGCGCTCGAGGATCTGCTCGAACTGGCGGGCGCCGATCCCCACATCCAGATGGTCCACCACGTAGGACCGGGCGAACGCCCCCAGCCGCGCCCGCAACCCCGGATCGTCCAACAGGGCGCGAAGCCGCCCCGCCAGGACCTCCGGCGGGGGCATCTCGGCAATGTTCCGCCCGGCGAAGTTGAACCGGGCCAAGTCGGCCACGTCTTCCGGGCTCACGGTCCCGGCGTAGCCCCGGCTGCCCACGACGAGGGTCGCCCGGCCCAGCGCCATCGGCTCGAAGGCGCACCGGCCGATGCCCAGGGCGATATCCGCCGCGCCCAGAAACGGCGCCACGTTCGTCACATAGCCAACCACGCGGGCGACTTCCCGGCCGCACCGGGCGTTCAGGTCGGCGGTTTTCGCCTCGACTTCGGCCCGGGCAAGCCCATCGCCCGCCAGCAGCAGCCGGAAATCCGACCTCCCGGCCGCGAGCATCCCGATCGCGTCGAGCACGTGCCCGATCGCGGTCATGTGGCTGGACCGAAACGGGCTCATCATGACGATCTGGTGCACCCCCGGCAGGGGCAGGAGGGCTTCGGCCAGGGCCCCGGCGTCGCGGCAGGCATCGAGTTCCTTCAGGTTCACCCGCGCCCGGACGACCGGTATCTCGTCCGGACGCCGCCCCAGCCCCTCGGCCAGGATACCCCGCGTTTCCTCCGAGTTGGCCACCACCGTGAACGGGAAGACCGGAAGCGGCGGGCCGCACCTCGGGCCCAGCACGTACGCGACGCACGCCGTGCCGTCCAGGAGCGCAAGCGGCAGGGCCGCGAACAGGCACTGCGAGTTGAAGGCCAGCACCGCATTATGCCGCCGCCGCCGCGCCTCCGCGACGGCCTTCCGGATATTCGCCGCCGAGACGTTGATGAAGTGCGTCACGCCCGCGCGGCAGAGCGGCAGATCCACCAGGTCGAACCTCGGCCGCTGATGGCTGTACGACTGGCGGGCCGGGCAATAGAGCGTGACGCGGTGGCCGCGCTCGACAAGGGCGTTGCAGATGGAGACGGCCGAATTCTGCGAACCGCCCATGCCGGGCGCACACGCAAAGGCGCCTATGTTTAGGCTCATAGAATTCTCCGCGTCCCCTTCGCCAGCCGCCATTCGGCTGGCGCAACCAGAGCACACCGGAACTCAGATTCTAGGTTTCTTATTCGGCGGTGTCAAGTTTGCCGCGTGCCCTCGAACGTCAAGTTTCGCGCCCTGGCCGGCGGCCGGTGCTGGCGGACAAGAGGCTTGCGTCCGCCCCGGGGCGATGGCATGATTGGTCGCGGTCTGCGGGGCGAGGGGGTCCGGCGGGACGCCGGACCCGGCTTTTCGCACAAGGCGGCGCGAGCGGCGAGCCGATTGAACTCTCACGCCGACGGCGACCAGGCCCACGACGGCCGCACGCCCCCCGGCCGGGGGCCGGGGCGGCCGACCCGAACGGCATGAGCACCATCGCCTGGCGGGACTATGACCTCTGACGCAGAAATCTCGGGCCTTGCCGACAACAAGGTACCTGCGCCGCCGAAGGAAACCCGCGGCCCGCGGTTCGCGGCCATGGTGGGGACCACGGCCACGACCCAGGTCGCGAACCTCTTTCTAAGCACCGCCGCCTCCGTCATCGTCGCCCGCATGCTGGGGCCCGAAGGCAAGGGGACCGTCACTTTTCTCCTGACGGTGTCCTCGTTCCTTTATTCCTTCGGCCACCTGGGCATCGGTTCGGCCATTACGTACCGGGTCAGCCGCGGCCTGACTGAGGCGCGCATCGCGGCTGGATATGCCGTGATGTTGTCGCTCGGCCTGGGCCTCGCCTGCTTCGGGGGCGCCGTCCTGGTCATTGCGCCCCGCTACGCGAACTGGACGGACGCGGCCGTGGTTGTCATCGGCCTGACGCTGACACCCCTGATGTTCATGGAAGACTACCTCGGCCGGACGCTGGGCGGGCTACTTAAGATCCACCAGCAGAACCTCGTCGCGATCGTCAAGAACGTACTTGCGCTCGTTTTCTTGGGGCTCTTGGTGTGGCGGTTCGACCAGGGCGTGGGCGGCGCGATGGGGGCCTACGTCCTGGCAGCCGTCGGCGCCGTGGCGATGCTGCTGTTCTTCACTTGGCGCTACGCCGGGATGACCTTCCGCTTCGACCCCGCATTCCTCAAGGGGGCCGTGGGCTACGGCTTCCTGTCCTACCTCCTGCTGCTGAGCAACCTGATGGTCTACAAGGTGGACATCTTCTTCGTGAAGGGGTTCCTCGGCAATACACAACTCGGTTTCTACAGCGTGGGGGCCGCGCTGGCGGGACTTATCTGGATGATCCCCAACGCGATCGGGTTTGTCCTCCTGCCCGTCTCAGCCAGGCGGGCTTCCGAGCGAAGCGAACTGGCACTGAGACTCTGCCGCATCCAGATGGGGGTGAACGTCCTCGCCGGGCCGCTCCTGGCGGCCGCGGCCCCGCTGCTCATCCTGATTTACGGCGAACGATTCTGGCCCGCCCTTTGGCCGCTGTATGCCTTGCTCCCGGGCATCCTGATGCATCCGATTTTCAAGTACCTGACAACAAACCTGGCGGCGCGCGGCGAGCAGCGGGTGCCCCTCCTCATCAGCATCGGCGGCCTGATCCTGGACGTCGCGTTGATCTTGCTCCTCGTGCCGCGCTCCGCGTGGTACGGCGGCATCGTCGGGGCGGGCCTGGCCTCGACCATCGCTTACTCGTGGAAGGCGCTGGCGCTGGCGCTTTATTATGTGCGCTACCGCGGGGCGCGATACCGGGACATTTTCTGGCCAACGCGCAGCGATTGGCGCAGCCTGTGGTCGCTCCGAAAGGAGGTGTTCAACCGTCTACGTCTAAGGGGCAGAAAGGCAGCCGCAAAGTAAGAGCCTATCCCAATAACCCGGCACCGCGGTACGTGATGACGGCAAAGACCAGGCGAATTTTTGTCTAGACTTCGGGGAGGGGTTCACCTTATCGCACATCACGTATAGCCGAGCGGAGCTAAATCTGTGCCAATCAACTCTTCAAGCAGTAGGTTGCTTTCGCGACATGGCGCCAAAAATTGTTTGGCCGCCTGTTCGGGAATAACGCGCTTGACGCCCTTCCCAGCAAACACCTTCGAGCAAGTAAGCATCAACCGATTGGAGACCCGATAGCAAACGCGGGGCAGCAACTGAAACGGCTGCTTCGGGCTACTTACAAACTTGTTCAGAAAGCGCATTACAGGCGCCACCGCGGGCGCGATTGAGGGGTTTGCACGGATATCCAGCAACGCTCTATCCCATGAGTTGGGCGGCGTGCCAAGGAGTTCGCACCAACTGTTCAGGAACGCAGCCGGATCCGATCGAAAATCCTCGTACAACTGAACCACAACGCGGTCTTTGCCAAAAAGTCCATGCAGATATTGAATGTAGTATCCATACTGAAAGTAGGCGTTCGACACGAATAGAAATTCGCGGCGATACTCAAGGAATTGGCGCCAATTAGCCGATCCGCCCGCCTTAATGTATTGAAGATAAAGGCTCTCAAGCATATCTCT